>Ga0164310_10001744_pt1 | contig 12454 bp, 26 predicted proteins | sample GuaBasSedimGuay1_FD_121795 | JGI IMG/M metagenome (GOLD analysis project Ga0164310, IMG submission 121795) | Subseafloor sediment microbial communities from Guaymas Basin, Gulf of California, Mexico - Guay1, Core 4569-9, 0-3 cm | ecosystem: Environmental > Aquatic > Marine > Hydrothermal vents... | reverse complement strand
ACTATGGGATATATAATAGATCCATATTACTATGGGATATATAATAAATATATAGGAGATCCTTTCACTATGGGTAATGTGATATATCATCATCTACCATTACTGGTGTCGATTAAGTTGTACAATAAGAGTTGCTAAATATATTAGGTATATGCATATAGATCGATACCTTCTACAAAATAACTGTACAATATATCAAGGTTATTGTAAGTAGTTGTGTATACTATATAGTGATCATATTCCACTCACCAGGAACTTATAAGATAACCTATACCCTAAGTTATTCCCTACATAATACAAATCTATAGCAACATGCTTACATACTCTTCGAGAATCTCCTGGAGTATACTTAGCTACTAAGTATAATTGATCACCTACTTTCTCCTCATTTATAAATTTGAGAACAAATAAGAAGGATCGTTTTACATCAAACCCGCCAACAGTTATCACCTTTCTGCTCGCGAGTGAGTCATATGTCTCTCGATCTATTATCCAGTACATCTTAAATAGACTCCACTTTAAAAACAAAAACTCTCATATATGTCTTTTCACCATACTGAAAAGTATCATTATATCTACAAATATCCATAGGTTTCTTAGGCAAGTATCTAAACAGTACATTTAAAATGTCCTGTTCATCCTCAAAATTAACATATCTTATTACATATGAGCAAGAATTTTTTAACGGAGGTCTAATATCTGCATTACTCTTTGCTAGCAATACTTCATATACCTCTTGATCTATTATTTTATACTTCTTTTCCCACATCATATTACATCCACAAAGTAGAACTCAGATATGTTTGTAGTAAAGCCTGCTTGATCTGTTACAATAACATTTGACATACCAACAGCTACAAAATAAATATAAGAATTGGTAGTGTGAGGAGTTATATGTCTAGAAAAACCCATAACAACTCTATCCTTCTGCTCCCCCAAACTGATAATCTCCTTAGATTTGTAATGGTTATATATGTGCTCTGTTATCTCTAGCATCTCTAGCAGTGCTCCATGAAGTAATACTGTCTTATTTTGTGGTTATGTTGTTTATTTTTAAAGAACCCGGCGATAGTGTCTATAACTAATCTACATACACTTTCGTATTCCTTTTCATCATAACAACGTTCAAATATAATATATTTCTCTTTTAATCCCATTGCAAGGTCTATAGACAGATTATTAATAGGGGATTCACAACACTTACCCCAATAACGCTCAAATATTTTCTCAGATATGTAATAATATTCTTGGTCTATCATAATACTTTTACATAAAAATTGGCTTGGTCGATTAAGGATATTGAATCTCCATACCCTAAAGTATAAATATATTCAGTAAATTCTTCCCCCGTTGAATATTCATTTCTACTAGTGTTAAGAGTACTCCATTGAAGAGTGAATCGGATCATCTTCGCCTTTTTTACACACAAGTAAAATGCCTTTTTAGATAAAGACTTATATCCAACACCCACTGTCTTTAAATCTTCATAGATTTCTTTTGAGATTTTAACTTCATCACCTATACCAGTCATATAATTATATTGCCCTTATAAAGTAAAACTCAAAGTCTGAATTGTAAACGTGATTTGGGATTCTCATGTTTGCATAAGATCCTTCTTGCATCTCATACATATAACCTAATCTATTTGGCCCCTCGTACACCGAGTACCTATAAACTAAGATGCAGTTATCTTTCATAGTAATAATCTCTTCGTTACTCATATCTACTAAGATATCGAACATTTCTTCAGTTATTGATGTTGAATTATCTTCATACATGTAAAATATATCGACAGTAGTTGGAAAAAACTTTAGTTAAACTTTATTAACTAACAATTATTTCCCAAATTTTTCTTAATTTACCTAACAGGTTTAATCTATTATCTTTTTCCTTTTGCTTTAATTTCTTCTCTATTCTTATTAATGCTTTGTTCGGACTAAAGTTTTTATAGAACCTTTTTGGGACTTTATTGTAGATAACTAGATCTCTATCTGCTTCTAGTAGATCCCATAACTTATTAACAGCTATTGCAGCATGTTCTCTTATTTTATAGCCTCCTAGGTAATATCTATACTTTAAGTGCCTTACTGAGGCCCTATACTTACCTGAAGTAGTCTTTTTATTTCTAACCCCTAGGTAGTTGCCCTTCCTTTCATTCACTTTTCTGGAGTTTTTGGTTCTGGTTAATATCTGAATATTCTCTAAAGTATACTTCTTGATGGAGCCATCGATTCTATCAATAGAGGGCGAATATGCAGTGTCATAATCGCTATCTACCCATTTATTATAAATTCGCAAGTAATCTAGATCTTCTTCGAATTTGGCTCTAAACTCTTCCAAGGTGAATTCAAGGGTGAACTTTTCATATGCTTTACTGTCATTTATTCGTTGATTTACATAGTCAAATAAACGTCTTAACTGTTTATCTGAGGATCTTGTACTAACTATTACAGATTCGTTTTTTGGCCTTTTACGTTTATAATTTTTTATATGTCTTTCATGTCTACATTTCTTACAGGAGTCAGCCCTTCCATCAGTCTTCAATTTATGCTTATGGTAGTCAGTAAGTGCTACCATTTTACCACATTGTCTACACTCCTTATGAGTAACAGTGCGTTTAATCTTCTTCCTCTTAGATTTACTTACCATACATTCCCGGCTCACACATACCTACCTCTTTGACACGTAACCTATAAAGGTAACCATGCATTGTACTACTAAGACTTTTCGCAAATGCTACTCCAACCAGGTAAGTAGTCCAGTAAGATCCACCTAAGTGAGGATGTGTCTTAATGTAGCATATATGCTCTACAAGCCAATCCATGTTTTTAAATTGATCCTTATTGTAGATGTCATCCCTAGTTCTATACTGCTTAAAAAACTCTAAATTATAGTCATATTTTAGGTTTTCATATTCTTTTTTACTAATCTTTTTGAACTTTTTTCTCTTAAGAAACGTGCTTAGTTGGTTTTCATGTGCATGACTCATATAACTATCTTAACATGTAACTTATTTTGTTACAAGCTGTCCCATAGTGACTCCGAGCTACACATACAAAATTTTTTTATTTTCAAAAATCGGCCCCATATTTTCTGTGGCCACCCCATGGCCCTAACTAGCTGAAAATATTACGTTTTTTCGTTATGGGGTATCCCCTTGTAATCATTACACTTTTACTTTAAGTAGATCATCTAGTAAATATTCGTAGATTTAGAATACCTGTTCTAGAATACCTGTTCACTTTAGAATGAGTGTTCAATTTAGAATAATAACTATTCGATCTAGAATGAGCGTTCAATTTTAGAATGATTATTTTAACACTTTGCAGATCTGCAAAGAATACACCAAAATTAAAAAATTGCCTGTAAGGGGAAGATATTCAAAAAGCAATACCCACTATCAAGAAAAAAGATCTCTCAATAGCGGGCTATATAACGGCTATATTCAGGCTATTGTTTGGATTCCAATAAATTGGTAAAGATACTAATATAATAATTCTGTGATTTAGTGTCTAACTCACTGGAATCATTCAACTTATACAGGTTTATCAGTATGTTTTCTATGGATGCCTTGCTAACAAATGTCAAATTACTAAACGATTCTAATACATTACTCTTAATCATAGTTTAATACCCTTAAAAAGTTAATAAATAGGGGATATTATCCCCAAGTATACTTAACTATTAGGAAAAAAGAATCTTTTTTGTTCTATTGTATAGCTGTTACCTTGCCATTTTTTAACAAGATCATATTGTAACTTAGTAAAATTACTAGTACTTTCCTTTAAATCTCTAAAACCTATTGACACTAATGTTCTGAAATTGTTCAAGAAAGATTTATCCTTGTTTTCAAGTGATACAATTACACTAACACCATGAAAGGAAAAGGTTATTTGACTATCTTTGAGTAATTTACCTAATTTAACTAATTTATTCAGATCCCCAACACCTAACCTACTGTTATAATTAAGATTTTTTCCTGTCGTGGTAATAAAATTAATACCTTGCCAAGATCTGACCACTTTCTTAGCCTCCAAGTGACTAATTTCATTGACCAGTACAGCATTAACTAACTTTCCTATAGTAGTATTAAACATATCCATTGTGATTACTTGATTATTTTCAGTTTTTCCGATCATCTTATTACCTCAATTAATTAACCGTTATGCTATCTTATAGAGCAAGGTATATGCCAAACTATAACTCATTGATAATACTACTTCTAACCTAAACTATACTGTACACAGTTGAACAATACTACGCAAAACATAGTAATAAGTAATATAATCAGCCTATTACACTATGCAAAAGTATCATATAATGATTAATATAAAACTAAGTAATACTACTATAATTTGAATCATGCTAATTACCTGTTAATACTAATTAAATCCGCTCCATTCTGGATTCTCTAATGATTCCAGTAGGTTATCAATTTCTTTTTCTTCCTTTTCCCAAAACTCCTTATTTTCTACTAGAAAATCCTGTAATTCTAATAAGTTATGCTTATCATGATCTTTTTTCATGGCTAACTGCCTTATTATACTAAGATTATTAAGCAAGCTATTACTGTTACAATAATAATTTCAAGATTCAACTGTATATCTGTTATTTTATGACCTGCTATATACACTTGATAATACTTATTTTTTTTCATTATAAAACCTTATTAGACAATAAGTATAAAGCAGTAACATATCGATTAATAATAATAGTAAAAGACTTTAACTTATTAGAATTACTAGAATTATCAGCTAACTTAATCATTAAATCTTGATAATCTTCAATAACTTCAATGAGTTGTATAGCTTTTACTCTGTTTTTATTTGCTGTATATCTTAAATTATGTCTTAACTCGTTTGTGTTTATCATGCTATCTTATAGAGCAAGGTATATGCCAAACTATAACTCATTGATAATACTAGATCCACGTTTTAGAATTGTTCAAAATTGTTCAGATTACTATGCAAAAAGCTGTATTACTATGCAAAGATTACCAGGTTTTAAAATCAAATTGGCATAAGTATTGCTAGATCTAATAAGTACCTAGAATAATTAAAAAAATTCTAAAGTTTTTCTGTAATATTCCGATATACTTATATAACCAATTAACTCAATGAGTTAAAAAATACAAAGAAAGTAGGGAATCTTAGCAACAATGTAGTAGGGATTTCTGAAAATACCCTAGCACTTTCATAAAGTTTCAAATCACTATCACATAATACTTGTCCCTACTAATAAAGTTATAAATCTGTTTTAAAAAAGACTACCCACCCCATGCTATATCTTTTCAAAAGTGTAAGCTGTACCATTAAAATCATATACTTGTTTTAGTCTTTAACCTGTCAGTAATGCCCTTGTAAAGCCTTTTAGGGTACTTCTTAAACCGTTTATTCCAGTTCCTTTGATACTCTCTTTGTCTCTCTGGATCTTTGTATGACATCTTACATACTCCTTAATAGTCTTGAAAAATTTCTGAAAGTTTCTCTATTTCATCACCAAAGCCCAGAAAATCAAGTTTTTCTTTTTCTTCCTCAAGTGCTTTGAATGTTCTTACTGCTTCCTTCCTTGAATCATAACCAAGCTCATTCATTAGCTCTACAGGATTACTGATATAGTCTAGAGTGTTATAGTCAGAAACTAAGCAATAGAGTACATCTGATAGCGTAGGATCTTCATTATGAGCAGAACCTTGAAAAAATGGAAACGTTCTTTTACCTTTATCAGTTGTTATCCATATTCTAAATCTTCTTTGTTGGTTACTGAATCCGATCCAAGTAACAGTAAACTTCAACTGAGGAAACAAAACTCTAATTGCTGATTCTGCCAGTGTTTTATAATCATTTTCTCTATTCATTATAATCAACCTTCTTTATTTAATACCGTTTAATTGCCTATAAGTAATATATCGGTATATATCAAGAATACTTTAATTGTTTTATTATTATAATATAAATACTTTATAATAATAATATAAGTGGTTTATTTATGATGAAAGTAAGTAGATCTAGCAAAATACATACCATAACTGACAAGACTATCAGGTAAAACATTATGAAAAATTACTATTAACTATTTTAAGCTATTACTATCTATATACCACTGACCTTTTGAAGTAAATATAATATCATTATCTTTATCTCTTATTTCCATACGTTGACCTGAAATTCCATAAGTATCAGATCCGTCGTCTACTTCAAAGCCGATACTCATTTTATACTTTTCAAGTAAAACTTTTAATTCTTTTAAGAATTCTGCCCCGCGCTCTAATTTCTCAATACCCATAATGTGTTACCTACCTATAAAACCTTTTACAATCTCTTAAATGAGTTAATTAAACCTAATACTTCTAATCTCTTGTTAAATACCTCTTGATCAACTCTTTTACTCTTATCCTTGTCTATAGCATTCAAGTGTCTACCAGTTGTATTACTCCATAGGTTCTTAATTATAGTTAATTTCCCTTCAGCCCGGAAAGCTATACAAGTATCATAAGAGAACCAGAATTGATCCCCTTCTAGTGTTGTATATGTGGCACTTTTAGCCCCTGCAAATTGTGTTGGAGAGTTTAATTTAATGTCTAATATGCTTCTCTCTATATTCATCATATTACCTTTTTAATTTCTTAGCCTATAGTATATATCGGTAGAAAATTAAAATACTTAAACATTATTTTAACTTTCTTTGGTATGAAAATTGCTAGATCTAAACTATAAAGAATAAAAAACTAGCACAAACGACAAAGGAAGTGCCAGTTTTCAAATTGTTTTAATATCAGTCATATATTTTTATTTCATACGCGGTCCCTTAATAATCTAAATATCTGTTAAAAAATTACCTTATTAATTCTTATAAATTCCGAAGTACCAACTAGTACCCATTTCAAACCAATATCCCAATGTATCCATTAAGTTAAAAAAACTAGTATGCAATTCATAACCATTATACATATTTAGTATATGATTTAGCTCTCCCTCAGTTGTGGCCATTAGTTCAGCATTTAGACAGTATTCTTCCCCCCCCCTGTCTTTCCACTCTTTAGGTGTATAAAAGTTAGTGTCTGTAAGGTCAATATCATTAGTTTCTGCCCATACTTTGATCGCTTTAACTACTCTGTTGTGTTCTGTTTTATTCACAGTATTACCTTTTATTTGTTTGCCTATATATACTATCGACACGTAACAGATAAACTTTAGTTAATAATAAAATAAATATGGCATAGATCTTGCTAGATCTAGGGTTGCTACATAAAAAAAACCCATAGCTGGCAGAGCTACAGGTTATGAATTGAGAACAATTAAATCTTAATATATACCACCTAATTGTTGATCAATGTTTTCCCAAGTATCAGTATCAAAATCAGAATTAATCAGATCTATTGCTTCTTGTTCTCTTTCTGCATATGCATCAATAACAATATGCTTAAAAGGAAAAATAGCTTTATAGGTTCTTACTTTAACAGTATACTCATTACCATCAATGATTACCTTTTTATTATGCTTTGATAACCACTCACTATGATATTCTAACATATTCATAATAATATACCTCTTTAGTAATAAAATTAATAGTCCATATACCTATTATGGTATTTATGACCTTTACTTTCTTTGTAGGTAGCATAATTATAATCACTGTTATAGGACATCTTAAACCATTTTTTCTTGTCATAAACAAGTATTTCAGGCAGATTTATATAGTCCTTAAAACAATTACTTGAATCAATATTGACATTGAACCAGTCTGCTTTATTTCCCATTGAAAAATATTGTTTCGGTAAAACTGTTTTTATTCCTTTAGCTCTTTTCATAATATCGCCTTTTTATTCTTTGCCTATTAATACTATCGGAATATTACAGGAAAACTTTAGAATTATTTTATAGAATAAGTATCTGTTTCCAGCCAACTATATGGGTAGATCTAGCAAAAATTGTGCCATAAAAAACCCTATAGCGGGCAAAGCCATAGGGATGTTGTTACGAGTTAGGGACAATTAAATTTTAATATACCTTTTTAATAACTTGTTTGCATATATATATATATATACTATCGGTATATAAGCGAAAAACTTGAAAATTATTTATTTTATATTGCTCTTTTTTGTTGTCTAAGAACTTCTTTAATTACTTGATTTTGTTGCTTATTTACCAATAAAAACAATTCTTCCACAACTTCAGAAATAATCGCAATATTTAACAGTTCAAATTTATTAAGTAATTTACTAATCTGCTTTTTTATATCCTCAGAAGTATTTAACATACTTATTACCTTTTAAATAATATTTTGCTTACTATAGTATATATCGACCATATTAGAAAAAACTTGAACATTCTTTTATCTTTATCTGGCATAAAACTTGCTAGATCTATAGACTGTGAATGATTATTCATTCTATAAGAAAATATCTAAAGTTTTTCGCTATAAATACCGATTTGTCCTCTGTAAGAAAAATTTTTAGGAAAATAATGTATAATAATTACACATACTTATATTTATTGAAAATCATCAATCAATTCAGTAACTTATCCTTTCTAGAACGACCATTCAATCCAAACTTCAGAACGAACATTCAATTTAGAACAAACATTCACTTCAGAATGACCATTCAATCTAACAGACCAACAAACTGAAAGGTAGTAGGGATTTTCTAAATACCCTAGCACTTTTTATAAGTGTTAAATAGCTATTTGAACATCATAGTTAAAACCTCCAAATTTGCCCCGTATATGCCTTAAAATCTAGCCTGCCCCATTGATCATATATTGATCAATGTACTGTCAGAGGGTTAATACTAGCTGATTCTAAGTAATTTTTGTTAAGTTTGCTTATCATACTTGTTAATAGCTCAAAATCAGCGATCATTAATCGTCTATAATCTTCTGTCCTCAAAACAGAATAACTGGTGCAGGATCTTCCCAAAAATATATTTAATATTTCAATACCTCTAACTAAATTATCCCTTTTTTTATTTTCCATTATATACTAATCTCAATACCTAAAGTTTCATAAATACAGCTTCTGAGCTGATAAGCAGGTTCCCACTTTAAATCATCGTCACAGGTATCTAAGTATTCATTCAACCTTCTAAGAAAACATTGCATCCCTTTCTTGTCTGGTATGAATTCAAATTTCCTAAATATCACTTGATCCCTGTCCTTAACCTCAATAACCTTACCTTGAGGATTCTTAGCTGTTACAGCTTCTAGGTGTGCATCTATACCTTGATTAACTATTTCCTTTAATATCTCAAGTTCAACTGGATCTATTAACTGCATATGGTAATAATCCGGTAGTCTTTCTTCTAAAATATCACCTAATTCACTATCTTTGAACTGTCCACAGTAAAGATAAGGAAAATCACCATATTCGTCAGGTTTGCCATATTTATAACTCATATATATATTATCCTTTAATCAACAAAAACTATAATTCCAGCAGCACTAAAATCAGATATTGTATTATCAGTAACTAAATCAAATATATCAATACCCTCAAAATTGCTATATATTATTAGGTTTAATCCTAACATCTTTCTTACTTTAACACATTTCATAAGTACCTCTTTAAATAAGTTAATTTAACGTCTTATAGGATATATCGTCACACTGATAAAAAACTTTAGAACTAAATAAAAAAATTTGGCACAGATCTTGCTAGATCTAGAACCCCGGCTCTAAGAAAAAAGTCAGACTACAGGGTGATAAACTGTAATCTGACTATAAGCAATTAAGGTGATAAAATCAGTCGTCTAGTGCTTTGCCGTCAATAAAATCCTGCTTACTGATTATTTTAGTAGTTGCAGTACCAGTGCTAGTATCAACCTTACTGACTTGAATTCCCTCAGCATCAACTGAACTAGTATCTAAAGATTTTAGTGCTTTTTCGCAGTTCCCTGCGGTACTGTGACCCTGATAAGTGTTAGTACCTTCAAGAATAGCCGTGGCACGATCTTCATCTTTAGATTTTACGTATACATCAAAATCGATATTAAACTGATTAGAATACACCTGGAACCATACATCTATATTAGCTTCAGCAAACTTACTTAAAATAGGTTCTGGTGAGTCATCCATACCAGGATGTAATCCGTTCTGATAGGTATCAGTATTAACCTGGATTAACCCAAGATTGAACGGAGTTCTCTCTTCAGGTAATGATTTTGCTTCATTGGCATAATATTCAAGAATCTCTTCATCATACCCACCATCAGATACACATTCATCAGAAATATAACCTTCACCTAAATCAAGAGGGGGCATCCATTGGTAAGAATCAGCCGAAGTCCTAACAATGTTATTACAATTACCACAAGCGCATAGGGAATATTCATCGTCAAAGCCACTCTCTATTCCAAAGTCTGTAAGGTCAACTTCGTCAAATTCATTAAATTCTATCCATGCATAATATTCTGCTAAGGTATCTAATTTTTTAATTCTATTCTTTATATTTTGTTCAGTGGAGTATCCAGCTTTTAAATCGTTATTACAACGTTCACGATATTCTTTAACTGTACCAAAAATTTTAATAACTTCTTCACCTGTCCAGCCATTCAATTTAGCTATTAAATTTGCTTCTTGATCCCAACTCTCCAAAATAAGAAGGTGTTCTCCCTCAAGCATACCAGTCATAGGATAACTAAAACTATTATCAGTCTCTTGAAATTCTTCCATTAACTCAAAAAAATTTTCAGGAGTTAATTCTTCTATTCCAACCTTATCAACATATCGTTCGGGGACAAAATCAGGATCTGTTAAGTATTCTACTTTACCAAGTTTAAGATTCAGTTGTTCTTTTTTATCAGTCATAAGTATCACCTTATTAAAAGTTTAATCTGCTTACATACAGAGTATCGGCTGTATCTCAAAATACTTTAACACTAAAATAAAAAAAATTTGGCATACTTCTTGCTAGATCTACAGTTGGGACTAATATATAGGGATCTTATTGCTTGATCCCTATATACACTTGAAAAACATAGCATTGAAAAAATCTTTATACCATACCAAACTCAACATCTTTAAATTTTTTAATATGTTCTGCATCTGCATTAACTTTTAAATATAGTGGTATCCAATAAGCACTATAGAAGGAGTGACCGCAAGACATAGCAAACAGGGCAGGATTTAAGTCAAAATCGTCTAGCCCCTCAATAACCCCTAGCCCTACCTCTTGACCTAGATCAACTATATCAGTATTATACGTTGACCTAACCTCAAAACAAGTATTCCACATAGGATAATTTTCTCTTAAATTGTTCTCATTCATATATATTTGAATATCACTTTTATAATTTAACAAGATATAATCCATTGCTTCCTCTGTTCCTTCTTTTAGCTCTTCCTCTTTTAGTTCCTCTCTAATAGTTTTAACAGTCTCACCATCCTCTGAATATTCCAGAAAATCGTTAATAACATCAGAATCAATCGGTAAAGGTCTTATATGCTCAAATAAGCAACCATCAGTTAGCTTACTAAACACTGACACATTAATCTGATTAAAAGTCTTATCAACCCATTCACTAACTAGATCCCTTAATTCTCTTGCTAACTCATAATTTTTCTTTTCTTTTTCATTCATAATAAATCACCTTATTTATATTATTTTGTTTACATATATAATATCGTCAATAATTGGAAATACTTGAGTAAATAACGTAAATACTTTATTTTAAATAATAATATAATTGCTTTATATATGGTACAAATCTTGCTAGATCTAATAAGTAGATTAATAAAAAAGTCAAAATACAGTATAATAACCTATATCCTGTTAAATAAATTTTAAAACAACTTCACTATAATCAGTATTAAAATATAACTTTAAAGCTGAGTTATTACTAATTGTTATATATGCTATTTGTTTTTTTAATGTCATAGCTTCATTAAGATCAAATAAGATATGTTCTTGTGGATTCTGGCTAGGTAATGGCTCTATATAAGTTGCTTCTTCTGCATACTCGTCAAGGTTACTAATAGCTTCTTTTTGCCATTCAGGAGTTAATTCAAAAAAATTTACTATATCTCTTCTATTACTCATCATATCACCTCTTTAATAGTTATTTTGCTTACATAGGATATATCGGCATTTAGCCCGAAAACTTTAGCCCCTAAAAATAAAAAAGTTTGGCATGGATCTTGCTAGATCTAGAAAATAAAAAAAATAAAAACTCAAGTTTTTCAAATAAGATGTCGATACTGTAATCAGGAAACTAGCATAAGAAAAATATGAAAAAATAATAGATACTAAACTTTGTAGTATGGAATTCTTAAAATACCCTGAGACTTTTATATAAAAAACTCTACCTAAATAAATTAATACCTAGATAGAGTCTAAGAGGTTATTATGATACTGTTTTAACTACCCACCCCCACCTTCTCAATTAAAGACTCCTTCCATAGCTCTATTACCTGTCTAGCTTCATTTAGTTCTTCTAATTGAATCCTGAATGAATCTT
>Ga0164310_10001742_pt1 | contig 12459 bp, 8 predicted proteins | sample GuaBasSedimGuay1_FD_121795 | JGI IMG/M metagenome (GOLD analysis project Ga0164310, IMG submission 121795) | Subseafloor sediment microbial communities from Guaymas Basin, Gulf of California, Mexico - Guay1, Core 4569-9, 0-3 cm | ecosystem: Environmental > Aquatic > Marine > Hydrothermal vents >... | reverse complement strand
GTTCTACCTGATGAAACTGGGCCTAGATTGGCGAAACGACTCCGCAAACTTAAGCCTGACATCGGTATTCTATTTACCAGCGGATACAGTGGAGAAAAATCAAATTGGCAAACAATCCAGCAAAACGGATACCCATATCTTCAAAAACCCTATTTACTGGCCAACTTACTTAAAGTTATCAACGAAGTACTAAAAAATAAGTGTAATCCTGAACTAGTCAGAAAGGGACTAAAATTAAAAAGCTCGTAACCAATCTTTAAGTTCTTCAGTACTTCTTCCATTGTGGTTCGAAATTTATGAATAATTTACTAGCTACTAAAAATTAATCGAAAATTACTGTTTTATTACCATAGACCAATATTCTATTTTCCAGATGTAATCGAACTGCCCGAGCCAAAACAATTTTTTCTATATCCCTGCCTTTCCGAATAAGATCTTCCAATGAATCTCGATGACTTACACGAATAACATCCTGTTCAATTATAGGGCCTTCATCTAATTTTTCGGTAACATAATGGCTGGTAGCACCAATAATTTTTACGCCACGTTCATAGGCCTGACGATAAGGACGTCCACCAGCAAAAGCGGGAAGAAATGAATGGTGAATATTAATAATTCGATTGGGAAATCGAGAAACAAACTCCTTGCTCAGAATTTGCATGTAGCGAGCCAACACAATTAGCTCTATTTGATGGGATTGCAATTGCTCGATTTCTTTGGCTTCCTGGGCAAGTTTTGTGTCCGGGGTAATAGGGTAAACTAAATACTTGATTCCAAAGCTCTCGCCAACGGAACGCAGGTCAGGATGATTACTAATAATCAGGGGGATTTTGGCTTGAAATTCCCCTGCTCGATGTCGAATGAGCAAATCATACAGGCAATGATCATGCCTGGACACGAAAATCGCCATTCGGGGAATATGATCCGAAAAGCGCAGTTCCCAGTTCATCTCAAATTTTTCGGCTAATGGTGCAAATTCATTAGTCAGTTCGTTACGGGGAATTCGGAAATCAGCCAACTCCCACTCGATTCTCATGAAAAAAACCTTCTGATCAGGATCAGTATGTTGATCAGCATGGACGATATTGCCATTATTTGCATAAATAAACTGCGAAATCTCAGCCACTATCCCTTTGCGATCCCGACAAGATAAAAGCAAAATAGCGTTATTAGATAGCGAATGTGCACACATTACCCATACTCCTACCAAAATAGGTTTACAATGATATTTTGTATCTCAACAACCTTCAATATACAAAATCCTTAACATTCAATCAAGCAGAAAATAAAAGACTTATTACCTTAAATTACTCAAGATTTTCGGTTAATATTCCGAAAAAATAAAAGAAGTGTCTTAAGGTTGAATTATCTTTTAAGGTAGCCATAAATGAAATTACACACCAAATTTAGCTTGTCCGTTGGAGTACTTTTTTTATCTTTGGGAATTAGTGTAAGCATTCTGGAATATTCTCACCTCAAAAGTGTAGTTAAGCGACAGGCCTATCAGAGGTGTCGGCGAATAATAGCTGAAATTGAAGCAACCCAACGCTATGTAAGAGAAGTTCTCCGTCCCACGGTTTCCAAGTTGATCGACAGAAATAACTTCATCCCCGAAGCCATGTCCACCACTTTTATTTCCAGAAGTATAATTGAGCGTTTTCAGCGACAGTACCCCGACTATTATTTCAAATTTGCCGCTCTCACTCCCCGAAACTCCATAAATCTGGCTGATGAACATGAACGGCAAGTTATTGAGCAATTTAAGGCTAATCCAAAACTTGAAGAATGGCAGGGACTGCTTGAACGCAATGGTCAATTGTATTATGGTGTCGCCACCCCGATTCGTTTTAAAGCATCTTGCATGCGCTGTCATGGGAATCCGGCAGATGCACCAATGGCTCTTCGCAAACGATACGGAGATAGGGGTGGATTTAGACGCCAAGTAGGAGACGTGGCAATTAAATTTGTGGGAATACCACTTAGTAAAGCACTGGCCTCGGCCAAAGTCCGTGCTTTTGTCTTCACCGGTTTAGCAGCCATGTTCTTGGCCGGATTATTCTTGACCACAAATTATTTCTTTCGTCGTTTCATCATCCGACCACTCCAGATATTGCAAAATGGGGCTAAACAAATCGGCAATGGCAAGTTAGATTATCGATTAGGAATTAATACTAAAGACGAGTTTCAGGAATTAGCGAATAATTTTAATCAAATGGCAGAAAAGCTAAAGGCTTCTTATTCACTATTAGAACAAAAAGTAGTGGAACGTACTGCGGAATTGCAACAAGAAAAGGCGGCATTACAGGAGTCAGAGGAAAAATATCGTTCTCTGGTAGAAAATGGACTGGAGGGAGTGTACATTTACCGTGGGGATCGATTCCTATTTGTTAACCCTCAGGTATCTCAAATGACCGGGTATAGTCAGGACGAATTAATGAAAATGTGTATTTGGGATCTGGTGGCACCCGAGGACCGTGAGCGTCTAAAAGGATACGGTAGAGAGCGCGCTAAGGGAAAACCAGCTCCAACCCGATATGAGGCAAAGGTTCTCCGTAAAGATGGGCAAACAATTGTTTGTGAATTTGCTATTTCTACCATTATGTTTCAGGGTGAATTAGCTATCCAGGGCAGTGTTCGTGACATCACTGAACGTAAACGCATCGAAGAGGAAATTAGACAGGAACGAGACAAACTTAAAGGAATACTTGCTGCTATCGGTGATGGATTGTGCATCATAACTGAAAATCATAAGATCATACACGCCAATGAAGTTCTGAAAGAAATTGTGGGTAAAACAAAACTTGAAGGCCAATTTTGCTATCGGAGTTTCTTTGAGCGTAAAACACCCTGTACAGACTGTCCTCTACAAAAGGCAATAGAAAACAAACGAATAGAAAGAACGGAATTTACTTACCCCAATGGTAGAACAGTAGAATCAACTTTTTCTCCCTTGAAACTTACTAATGGAGAAATGGTCACAATTCAAATTATCAAAGATGTCACTGAACAAAGACGTCTGATACGTGAGATAGAAGAACGCAGGTTGTACCTGGAAAAGTTAATTGCCGCAGCGCCTGATGCCATTGTTACTTTAGACGACCAACAACACATTATTGAGTGGAATCCTGGTGCAGAGAGATTATTTGGCTATAAGCGCGATGAAGCACTTGGCCAACACCTCGACCATCTGATTGGCAAAGATGATTCTTTCGACGAAGCTAATAATTTAACTAAAGTAGCAATGGCAGGAAAAAGCATCCCACCTACTGAGACGGTACGCTATAGGAAAGATGGTTCTCCGATTGATGTAATTGTAACCGGGGCACCGATCATAATCAACGACAAGGTAGTAGGGGTAATTGCCATCTATACCGATTTTAGCGAACGCAAGAAGCTGGAGACCCAGTTACGTCAGGTTCAGAAAATGGAAGCAGTCGGAACACTGGCCAGTGGAATTGCTCATGATTTTAACAACTTACTTGGTGGCATATTGGGCTATACCTCACTACTTAAAATGAACCTTTCCAAAGATGATGAAAATTACGAATATGTGGATTTAATCGAAAAAGCTGGACAGCGAGCCGCTGAATTGACTAGTCAGCTGTTAGCCTTTTCACGCCATGGTAAGTATGAAATTCAGCCTCTAAACCTCAACCACTGTGTCAATAATGTGATAAAATTATTGAACAGAACAATAGACAAAAACATTGAAATTACTACTGATTTAGATAAAGAGCTACCGGTAGTAAAAGGTGATCCTGGACAATTAGAACAAGCGATTATGAACATCTGCATTAATGCAGTCCAAGCAATGTCAGTTCCTAACCAAGACTCAGAAACTTTACCTTCCTCTGCTGGGGGAACATTACACATAGAAACCAAGGTGGTGCATTTAGATGAAGAATATGTTCGTAGTCATCTTGGTGCTAAATCCGGCGACTATGTACTTTTGTCCATCACTGATACTGGCTGTGGAATGGATGAAGAAACAAAAGCGAAAATATTTGAACCCTTTTTCACCACCAAAGAGCCTGGCAAGGGAACTGGACTAGGCATGGCAATGGTTTATGGTATCGTTAAAAATCATGGCGGCTATATTAGTGTCTACAGCGAAATCGGGGAAGGCTCTACCATTAAAATTTACTTGCCAATTGCTAACGAAACAACAGATACAGAACAAAAACCGCAAGAAAGAAAGCCTTTAACTGGTAAAGAGACTATCCTGGTAATAGACGACGAAGAAGTCATTCGTAAGGTGCTAAAAAACATGCTGGAGAAACTGGGATACACCGTAATTTTGGCTGCTAATGGCAAAGAAGGAACAGAAATTTACCGATCATATTATTCCAGCAGCGGGAACGGTAATGGTAGAACCGAGGGAAACAAAAATGGTTCAATTGACCTGGTGATCGTGGACATGATTATGCCTAAGATGGGAGGTAGAAAAACTTATCATGAGCTGAAAAAAATTAACCCAAATGTTAAAGTATTACTTGCCAGTGGGTATACCCAGAATGGAACAGCTCAGCAAATACTTGATGAAGGTGTACAAGGCTTTGTTCACAAACCATTTAGCATAACTGAATTGAGTGAAAAGGTAAGATAAGTACTGGAAGAGTAAGGGGAAAAGCAAAATTTTCCGGAATCCATTGAACCCTCAGGCTCCTTGAAGACCCCAGGAAATAGTTATGGCGAGAATTGACAAATTGGAGAAAAGTTACCATTGTGAATAAGTGCTAAGGTGACCGGGGTAGTAAGATTAATTCCATTTGGGGTAAATTCAATCTTTCCTACCACCCCTTCAAATCCGGTCATAGTAGCTATTGCATCTCTAATTCTGACACGATTCAATCCAGCTACTCGTATGGCCCGGATGATAATTCGCATTCCGTCATAAGAATATGCGGCAAAAAAATCCGGTTCACATCCATACCTCGCCCTGAAATTTTTTCTGAAATTTTGAGTGATTTGGTCATCCCGGAAAGGATTATAAGGAAGCACTACTATAGTACCATTAAGGTCAGAGCTACCCGCCTGCAACAGTTCAGGTGTCGCCAAAGCGCCACCACCCAAAACCGCCTGAGTCATACCCCTACTGCGCAACTGATGAATAAACAAACTTGCTTCTCTGGGTGTTCCCCAAATAACTATCGCTTCCACATCTGAGCGTTTGATCAAATCAAGATGTTTGCTAAAATCAACTTGGTTGTGCTCATATTTAAGTTCGAGGTAAAGCGGATGTCCAAGACGTCTTGCCAGACCTGCAAATTCAGTCATTCCCAAACGACCATAATCATCATTTATTGCCAGTCCAGCAATTTTTGTGTATCCTTTGGTACGAAATATATATTCAGCCAAGGCTAAAGCTTGCTGCTGATCGTTTGGCATACAGCAAAAGATCCAGGGGATATTGATCTGGGTTAAGGTGGGGTCACTTGCAGTAGGTGCTACCAATGGTACCCAAGCCTTGGTAGCAATCTGTTCGGCAATGTGAGTATTGGGACCATCCACAGAACCTAAAACAGCCCAAACCTTGTCCTCATAAGCCAACTTTACCATCTGACGTGCTGCTGTACCCCAGGGACCATCATCAGGCCGAAATACAAGCCGAAACGGAATCCCTTGATAACCACCTTCGGCATTTGCCTGGTCGATAGCCATTTGAGCTCCCTTGCGTAGACTTGCGCCGGCCTCGGCCAGTGTTCCTTTAGTGGGTCCAAATACCCCAATCCGAACTTCTGTTACTTCTGCTACTACTTCTTTGTTGCGGCCAGGTCCATGAAAACCCGCTGGATTAGCAAGGAAATCACGGTAAGGCTTTCCATATTTATGATAAGGAACAACATCCCTGCCCAGTGTATCCACAGTTTGAGAACTTGCAGGCAATCCTGAGAGAAGAACAATGGAAGTAATCCCTATTGTTAGAATAATCGTTTTGGCAAAAAATGATTTTTTTAATCTTTTTGTCATATAGCAAATTACTTACTTTTAGGGATGGGATGAAGAATTTTCTTCCAGGCTTTGTCAATATTAAATTTTTTCTTATTCAACATTTCATGACTTTTCTTTTCTTTGTGACACATCATACAATCTTCTTTAGTCGGTATTTTGAGTTTCATTGGTGCTGCAATTTTTTGTCCCATCTTTATCGCAACGTGTTGACTCGCTGGGCCATGACAAGTTTCGCATTGTACCCCATCTTCAATATGAAATGTAGCTTCCATGCACAAAGTATCTAAAGAAACTGCGGACCCATGACATTTCAGACAAGCAGGGCTTTGCTGAGGCTCTCCTTCAATACCCATCTTCTTAGCTAATTTTCGAGCATCTAAACTTTGCAAAACAACCCAGGAACGAGAATGCTTTGTACCAATCCAGACATCATACTGATTGCCAAGTGATTGTTTCATGTGGCATGTGCATCCAGCGACACCTACATATTTGGCTTTTTGCATTTCGTCCAAGGTAGTATCTTTATTTGTCTTGCAATCGCCAGATTGTGCCCAACTTCCAGCAAGTGTAAATATCATCCCTACAAACAACACTATTCCGCCAATCAACTTCTTCCCACACATGGCAAGAGCCCTTTTTTTATCTTTTGTTGAATATCAATTATTTTTCAGAAAACTTAGAAAGTCGAATACCGAGTTTTGCCTCAGACCTAAACACAAACTTACCGTTTTCCACGATAGCTAAAGCTATTGGGCCAACATCACAATATACGTCATTAAGAGGAATGTACCCCGTAACACCATGATAGATATTGGTTCTGAACCCATCCAATGCGTCTCGGATTTTGGCTCGATTAAGGCCAGCTTTTTCGATAGCCTGAATAAGCATGTTTACCCCATCGTATGAGTGAGCTGCATAAGTTTCAGGAGGTTCACCAAACCGCTTCTGATAACGTTTCTTAAAAGAAACCAATCGTGGGTCGTCTCGAGTAGGATCCCACGGATAAGCAGCAACTACACCTTCGGCATCTGCCCCGGCAATTTTCAGAAATTTCTCACACACTATTCGATCGGAGGCCAGTAGCGGTTGCTTCAGTCCCATCGCTCGCATCTGTTTGAGAAGCCTGGCTGAATCTTCAGCATTTCCCCAGGTGATTACCGCGTCCACCGGGGCATTTTTTATTCGTTGCAAGTGCTTACTAAAATCGGTTTGTCCATAATTATATCGCAACTCAAAAAGTAATGGATGGCCTAAACGTCGCGATGCTTCCCGAAACTCTTTGATCCCTACACGACCATATCGTCCGTTAACTCTTATAGCAGCTATGCGGTTATAGCCCATTTTTTCATAAGCATACTTTGCCAACAGGTAGCATTGCAGGCGGTCATCAGCGATGGGGCGGAAGACCCAGGGAATTTTGGTCTCGGGGAAAGTGGGATCTGTGTCTGCAACATTCACCACCGGGATTTCGATCTTCAGGCAGATGCGAATGAGAATATGAGAATTCTCACCGCCGATAGTCCCTACTATTGCCCATACTTTATCCTCATAAGCCAGATCAACCACCTGGTTAGAAAAGGGCCCCCAGAGCCAGCTATCCTTAACTTCTAAAACGGGATCATTGCGTTTTATTAATTTGTAGGGTAATTTCCCCCGATAGCCTCCCCTGGCATTGGCTTCCTCCACCGCCAGTACTGCCCCCTGAATGATATGTCTTCCCATTTCAAAATATTGATCCTCCATAGAAACCCCTGGAGGCACCAGGCGATATTCGGGTGCAATAAGACCTATCTTAACAGCATCCAGGTCGGTAGGCTCTGGTTTCTCTCTCCCTGGTCCAGTATATTCCAGAGGGACAATAAAGTAGCGACGATAAGGTTCTTGCCTAACGTAAGGAATCAATTCATCAGGCGTGTTAGCATAACGTTCCTTTTCGTCAATCACTTGGCTAATTGCTGGCAAACTAATAAGAAAAATTAAAATACTTGCTATCAGTATAATATATTTCTTATCCATATATTTTACCTCCTAAAGTTAAAAGAAAGAGACTGGTCAATTGCATTTTCTGCAATATCAGTCGTTATGTGGAATAATAGCAATGGCTTCGATTTCCACCAAAAGGTCTTCCCGACAAATGCGGGCTTGAATTCCTGTGCTAGCAGGAAGTGGATCCAGACCCAGTTCTTTGTAAAACTGGGTGCGAACTTCGTTGAAATCTTTGTAATCTCGCTCGATGTCTCTCAGGTAACAAGTCGTACGCACCACATCATGCCAGGTGGCGCCTTCCGAAGCCAGAAGCTCGGTGATGTTGCGAAAAGTGCGCCAGGTTTGAGCTCGAAAATCACCTACATGAATCGTTTTCCCATTCTCATCCACACTGGCTGTTCCCGAAATAAATAACATAGTAGCTCCTGGCAATTCTACTCGCAATCCACGTGAGAACGATGAGGGACGTTCATAATCATAAGCTTCATTTAATACCTTAGGCGCACTGATGGCAGACTTTTGTATCCGAGGACGTTGAACTGTTTTAGACCAACTAATTAATTCCCGCAATGCCTCAATCTCCAAAAGTTCAGCCTCAGAAAATTTGTGATTGCCTGAAAAATCATCTACGTCTTTTTTGACTTCAATTTCGTCCCAACTTGTTTTAGCTTCAGCACTCATTTTTTCACCCTTTCTATTGTTGTTGCATTCTACCTCAAATAACCTTCACTTATTTACTTAACCCCAACGTCGTAGGGTTTAAAATTCCATGGCTCAACCCATGGGAAGTTCCTACCCATACATCATCACCGTCAAAATCTACTGAGAGAACAAAGTTGTGGGCGATACCAGTTTTCGTTTTTCTGGTTTCAACCAATTTTTTACCCTGATAAATTTCGATTATTCCTCTGTATTCTGGGTCTTTTTCGTTTCTTTTGTAGGTTACCCATCGATTGAGATCATAATCGAATACACTTAATCCTTTATCAGTACAAATCCAGCCCACGTGCGTTCCTGGTTTCGCACGAACAAAGTTAATGAAATCGCTAGCTAATCCACTATCGGTTTCAAAGTAACTACGCCAACGTCGAAAGTTATCGTATAAACTGATTCCGAAGTAGGTGGAAGCCCAAAGGAGTCCCTCAGCATAAGAAGGTGCGGTGACGATTTCGTGTACCAGACCGTCATGGGGAAATAAATCAATCTCGAATTCGCCGTCTGGATCTCGATAATCTTGCCAGTGGTCAGTTTTCATATCATATTCCAATATACCACCCCCCCAAACGGCTACAAAGATTTTACCAGGAGGACCATTGCACACATTATAACACCAATTTTCGTGCATGGGGGCATTTTGTCCATCATACACCATCCATTCCCGAGTTTTCTTGATATATCGACTGGTCCCTGCTGTGGTGGCTGCCCAGATAGTATCGCCCTGTACAGCCACGCCATAAACGATATCATTGGCCAGTCCGCTGTTGAATTGAGTAAAGTTGTAGAATCGCCCGGCAGAAAACCAGGTTAGCCCTTTAAATGTGCCGATCCAGAGGTCGCCGGTCAAGGTATCAACCTCAACGCACATCACTGCTTGATGCCCCAATCCATCTTCCGGAGTGTACACCTTCCAGTTTCCATCCTGAAGACATCCTAATCCATCATCAGTACCTACCCAAAGGCAATCATTTACAGGATCCACTTCTACCCAGTAGATATGATCATTGGGAAGTCCGTCCTTTGTGGTGAAGGTCTCCCAGGTTTCATAGATGGGCGGCGATTCTACACCGGGGTTGTTCTGAGACATAGCGGTTGATGTGCTAATGAGAACAAAGACAACCGCCAGCACGATTGCATGTACTTGTTTACGTCTCATGGTTGGTTTCTCCTCCTTCAAAGATATCGAGTCCAATAAGTTTTCAATTATTTATTTGGTAATTTAAACTCTATCGAAGTAAGTATAAGATTTCTTCTTATCAAACTCACAGCGTTTTCAGATATTCCATCAGGTCATTCAACTGCTGCTTGGTGAGGTCATTTACTACCCCATGCAAGTCCTCTGTTCCGTAGAGAGTCCAGATTTCTTCCAGTGACCAGCAGCGACCATCATGCAGATAGGGATAGGATTCATGGATATTATTAAGCTGGGGAGTATCAAAGTCGCCCTCTGTATCAAAGTATGCTTTGGTTCCTACATCATGCATTTTACGATCAGTGTAGTAGGGTGGCGGATGACAGGTGATGCAACGATTCGCTATCGGAATATAGCGACCGTCGTTAGTATAAGCACGTTCAAAAATTGCCTTGCCTCGCTGCTGCGAAGGAGTAAGCTTGCCAGAACTGGGAATACACCGATTAGGAGGAAGTGGAATAGATTCAATAAAAGCTACCACAGCATCTCTATCTTTTCCTTCAAAACCATGAGACCGGAAGAAAAGTTGGGCAGCGCGGGGACCTTCCTGGCGAGCAAGGTTTGGGTTCTTACCTGTCCATTTAAATGGTGCAGTGTAGGCTACTCCTCGCATTGTCCGGTTATCTACCAAATTCCCTCCCATCCCACCGTCTACTGCGATATCGTAAATCAGCCCATCTACATGAAGCTCGGGATGGCAAGTATTGCAACTGAGCTGCTTTTGAAAACTGATGGTACTATGATTGAAGAGATATTCACCTCGACGAAGTAAGGTTATTTTTTTGGGTCCACCAAGATCAATCGTCCCCACTGCTTCTTGACGGCGAGTATCGATAATCGTAATAGAATCAGACAAACGATTAGCCACATACACAAACCTTCCGTTTGGAGAAACAACCATCCCTTTAGGGTTGTACCCCGTACGAATACGCTTCACCACATATTGGTCACTGAGCGCTAAATGGCGAGCGTAGCGTCTCAATTTCTCATCTGAGGCGGTAATTTCTCCTTCTTTGACCTCCAAAACCTCTTTAATTTTTTCCACATCGAGTACCGACACTGCATCCACAGCGCTGGAACTGACATAAGCATAGCGTCCGTCGGGAGTAAAGACAATCTGGAAGGGATCAGCGTAGTAGTAGTCCATTTGATCCAACAAAAGCAATGCTGTCCGGCCTCTGGGCTTTGCCTCTAAAATCGCCAACCCATAGGTAACCATCCAACCCTGATAAATCTGGGTTTCGGGAATAAGATTTTTGGGCGATTCCAGTGCCACGAACACAAACTTTCCATCTGGGGTACAACTTAAACCTTGAGCTATGTCGGTGGAAAAAAGCATACGGCGGTCTACAACAATCTTCTTGTGAGTGTCGATGATAGTTACTTCAGTAATTGGAGCAGTGCGAAATGGAACCGGATTCGTAAGTTGGTTGCTTACGTACACGTATCTTCCATCCGGGCTTAATGCAACCTCAAAAGGCTGATTCCCGGTACTCAATCGTTTTATTTCCTTAAATGTTCGCATGGAAATAAGCGAAACATAATTATCGTACAAACATGCCACATACAACACTTCCCCTTGCTTGTCCATAACCAGGCCATGAGGATCAGGCCCACAGGGAATGGTACGGACAGTTTTTAAAGTCTTCGTATCAATCATTGTGATAGTATCGTCCCAACGATTAGACACATAGAGATAATGTTCATCAGGACTGAGGGCTACGCCGTAAGGACGTCTTCCTACCGGAATTTCAGCTATTACTTTTTTGCGTTTGGTATCTACTACTTGAAGCACATTATTATTCTCACAAACCACATAAAGTCGTCGTCCCTTCTTAGAAATGACCATCTGGATAGGAGATTTGTAGAGATCATCTTCTGGTTCTTTGTACTGCTCTGCTTTACTCCCATCGGGCCTAGGTTTAGAAAACATAGCAATAGTCATAAGACCAACAAAAATACACGCCAGGCAACCTATCCCAAAAAACTTCAACTTCTTCACACTACCCTCCTGAAGATTTTATTTCGAAATTCCAAGATCCTTTTCGCGAAGTGGTATTCGAAATCTATTTTTACTCATCGGGCTCGGTCACAGTAAGAATTTGATCTGCTTTTACATTTTTAAGCGTCTGAATAGTTCCGCTAGGCCAACGAATTTTCAACAAGTCCACCTTAACATGTTTCCCTAATCCGAAATGTACCCGAGAGTCGTTGGCAGAAAGATAACCAGCCCCAGTTTTAACCTCTGCTATTTGCTTCAAATCACCAACAACAATTTGAATTCGGGCTCCTATTCCATCTCGATTACTTTTGGTGCCAACAGTCCGGATGGTAAGCCAGTGGTTTCGATTGCCTCCATCATTGCGCAGTAAGATGGCTGGACCGTTCATGTTGATAACAAAAATATCAATATCGCCATCATTATCATAATCACCAAACGCTGCTCCACGCCCAATGTATTCTGCTTTAGTGAAGTAACTCCCTGATTTCAAGGAAACATCTTCAAAGGTGCCATCCCCATTATTTCTAAACAGTAGGTCTTCTTCAGTGTAAAGATGGTGGGCATCACCGTTACTGATAAAGATATCGCGATAGCCATCGTTATCATAATC
>Ga0164310_10001737_pt1 | contig 12467 bp, 11 predicted proteins | sample GuaBasSedimGuay1_FD_121795 | JGI IMG/M metagenome (GOLD analysis project Ga0164310, IMG submission 121795) | Subseafloor sediment microbial communities from Guaymas Basin, Gulf of California, Mexico - Guay1, Core 4569-9, 0-3 cm | ecosystem: Environmental > Aquatic > Marine > Hydrothermal vents... | reverse complement strand
TTCCTACACTTAGCAACAATTAGTAAAAAAAATATAGGAATTAAAAGCATGTTAATACGTTAGAAACCACAAGGTGGAGGCATAAATTTGGATTTGGAAAAAAGACTTGAATTAGTAAGAAGAAACACGCAGGAAATAGTTACAATTGAAGAGGTACGCAGTTTGCTTCAAACCGAGGCTAGGCCCAGAGCCTACTGGGGCTTTGAATGTTCTGGATAGCAGGCGCCCACGAGACGCTTGCCCAGAATAATGCATATTGGCATGGGCCTAGTCTGCGGAAACAAGATAAAGGATATGGTGGACGCCGGATTTCACTTCATAATTTTCCTAGCTGACTGGCACTCTTGGATAAATAATAAGCTTGGCGGAAAAATGGAAAATATCCGGCTTTGCGGAGAATACTTCAAAGACTGCTTCACGGCTTTAGGGTTATCGCCTGAAAAAGTGGAGTACTTGTGGGCTTCAGACATAGCAAAACAGATAGAATACTGGGAAAAGGTCATTAGAATAGCTAAAAGCGCCTCTTTGAGGCGGACCTGGCGAGCTCTCCCAATAATGGGTAGGGAAATGGATCTTTCAGACATGGAAACCGCGTGGGTTTTCTATCCATGCATGCAGGCGGCCGACATATTTCATATGAAACTAGATGTTGCGTGTGCTGGTATAGACCAGCGTAAGGCCCATATGCTTGCGAGAGACACGGCTGAAAAGCTGGATTGGAAAAAGCCCATCTGCGTACATACTCCATTGCTTATGGGGTTGCAAGGCCCCGTTAAAGAGGAAAAACAGTATGATGAGGACAAAACCTTAAACTTGGCGATAAGTTCGAAAATGTCTAAGAGTAAGCCTGAAAGCTGCATTTTTGTGCATGACTCGCCAGAAGATGTCAGAAGAAAAGTTAGAAACGCTTATTGTCCGCCAAAAAGCGTCCAGGAAAATCCCGTGATGCAGTTGGCTAGGCACGCAGTCTTCCCAAGAGTTGATGAATTCGAGATTGAACGTCCAGAAAAGTATGGTGGCGCAGTTACCTATGAAAGTTATGCGGAATTAGCGAAGGACTACGCCGAAGGAAAGATTCATCCATTAGACCTGAAAAATGGAGTTGCAGAAGCCCTCATAAAGATTCTTGAGCCTGTCAGAGAATACTTTAAGAGAAAGCCTGACAATTTAAACAAAATGTTGGAGATTGAAATTACGAGGTAAGCTTGGTGTCTGAGGCTCTTAGAAGAAAGGCTGAGCAAGTTTCGCAGCTGATTCAAGAACTTGCTAATGAAGCAGAAAAGGGTGTTCCAGTTATAGTTGAAGGTAAAAAAGATGCGGCTGCCCTCAGAAAACTAGCTGTTAAGGGACACATAATTTGCGTAAAGAATTGTAGAAAGAATCTAGCGGATGTTGTCTATGAAATTGAGGAGAAAGGCTATAGAGAAGTTATTCTTCTAATGGATTTTGATAGAAGAGGAAAAGAGTGGACTAAGAGACTGAATGAGCATTTAGAGCATGCTAAAATCAAGTCTAACATGCGTTTTTGGCGTATTCTTCATGGACTTGTTGGCCGTGAACTCAAAGACGTTGAAGGATTACACACCTACATAATTAATTTGCAGAGAAGAATTGGGAATTCGTAAACTATAATAGCTTGTATTTGACATGAATAAAGGTTGTAACTTTCACGCTTACGTGGTGAAAATCATATTACTTGGAGGTGATGCTTACGGGTTCTTCACAACCTCATACGATAAAGTATGTTATACGCGCGAGATTCGAAATAGAAGGAGTAGTTGAAAAGCCAGATGTAATAGGAGCAGTTTTCGGTCAAACAGAAGGCCTCTTCGGACCAGACCTAGATCTAAGAGAACTTCAGAAAAGCGGAAGAATAGGCAGAATAGAAATAGAGCTACAATCAAAGAAGGATAAGACTACTGGTAGAATACTTATACCTACAAGCCTAGACCGTGTCTCCACAGCCATAATAGCGGCAAGCCTAGAAACAATAAACCGTGTGGGACCGTGCGCCGCAAAAGTAACCCTAGAAAGAATCGAAGACGTACGTGAAGCAAAAAGAAGACTAATCATTGATAGGGCGAAGGAAATTCTGCGCAAATGGACAATCGAAACTTTGCCAAGTACCGAGGAAGTTTACCGCGAAGTTGCTGAAACGCTCAAATGGGCGAAGGTCGAAAAGTATGGGCCGGAAGAGCTCAGCGCCGGTCCAGAAGTTGACTCTTCTAAAGAGATAATTGTTGTTGAGGGCAGAGCCGATGTAATAAACCTATTGAAGTGTGGAATACAAAATGTAATCGCCGTAGAGGGCGCAAAAATCCCAGAAACAATCATTAGATTATGTAAGGAGAAGGAGGCGACCGCCTTCTTGGATGGAGACCGAGGCGGAGACCTAATCCTTAAGGAGCTGCTGCAAGTAACCGATATAAAATATGTTGCTAGGGCGCCGCCGGGAAAGGAAGTTGAAGAATTAACTTGCAAAGAGATTTTCGACGCTCTTGAGAAAAGGGTTTCAGTGGATGAGCTTCTCAAACGGAAGGAAAGGCGGGGTTTGGCTGTTGCTGTTCCAAAGAAGGTAGCGGAACTAGTTAAGGAGCTTGAGGGAACGCTTGAAGCGGTTCTTTTGAATGAGAATATGGAGGAGATTATGCGGCTTCCGGTAAGCGAATTGGCTGAAAAGCTTCAGGAAGTGGACGGTGTAGACACCATAGTATTTGACGGTGTAATAACCCAACGGCTCGTCGACATAGCCTTAGACAAGAGAGTAAAGTGCATAGTGGCCGCCCGCATTTCAGACGTTGTTAAGCGTCCTTTAAAGCTTCAGCTAATCACCTTCAGCGAGGTCAGAGCAAGCTCCTAGAAAAAGTCGGTTAATGTTTTAGGTCTTGTCGACGCAAGCAAATCTTCCTTTTTTATTCCGAATATTTCGAGTATTCTGGCTGCTACTGGAACAACCTGGTTTGTGATGTAGTATTCTATATCCAATTCGTCGTAGGATGCAAAAACATAGGGCTTTGCCCGTTCATACAATTTTCCACTTCCAGCCGTAATAACGTAGCCAATCTTATCTCCTAGGGTTAAGTCCCAACCCCTCTGCTTCAACATTTTCGCAGCTTCAACATGCGGCGCTCTAACGGCATACTCTTCAACCTTCTTGGTTAGGGTTTTCCAGATTACGAAATCTCTGAAAGGAACTTTTCTTTTTCGCATTTCTGCAATGTACTGCCTAACATAGTCTGCGGCTTTCTGGGGAGAGTTCTCCTTCAAAATTATCTCCAAAACCTTTTCTTGGACATTTTTTGCTACAGCTGCCCAGTCTCCCCTGACAACTTCCAAACCTACAATATCTAGCCTTCCGTCTGGAAGCAACCCACAATACTTCTTTTTCGCTTCTGTAAACAGTATCCGTTTGTAGATTTTGTCAGGCTTTATTTCTAGCCCAAGCTCCTTCTCAATCTGACTCGTTAATTGCTCAACTTTTTCCGGGTCATACCTTATGAATATGCTGTCGGTATCACCATAAACAACTTCTAAGCCAAGCTTCTTCGCAATTTCAATGGTGTTTCTAATAGTGTATCTTCCCCACGCCGTGGCGGCTTCAGCAACAGGCTTTATGTACCATCTCGCCCCTATCCATCCTGCATAGCCATAGGTCGCATTTGTAATTACTTTGATAGCCTTCTGTCTAGCGTCAAAAACGCGGTATGCTGGGCTTTCAGGCCTAAGCGTCTTTAATTTAGCCTTAACCTCGTCTCTCGCCCTTATCAGCCTAGACAAGACTTCGCGGTAAAAGCCTGAAGGCTCCTTTCTGAATCTATGCTTGACTTCTGGCGCAACGTACACTCCGCATGGCGGGTCGGGCTCTTCAGGCGGCACATAAGTGTCCGGTGAAACATTATAGGTTATCATTATGTTTGGGTACATAGCCTTAAAGTCTAGGACTGCTATGTCTTCGTGTAAGCCTGGTTTAGGCTCCAGCACGATTGCGCCGGCGTATGGAATGTAGGGTCTTTCAATTCTTTTTGGAACTAGCTCGTCTATTTGATGGGCGTGGCGGATTAGGAACCATTCTACGCGGAATCCAACAGCCGCCGTGCCGATGTGGTCTAGTGGTAGGCCTACGAGGTTTGAGAGCTGAATTGCAAAGTCCAGTAGTGCATCTGCGACTCCCATTATGCATTTTGTGTTTTCCATTGAAAATTTAAGAAGCTGAGGCCTTTTTTGGAGGTTCTCCCAGTATTCGGCGAAGTCTACGTCTTCGATTATAGTTCTTTCTTCAAGTTTCATCACACCGAGATAGTCGGCTATGTTCTCAAGAGTTTTCACTTTGACTTCTGGAAGCTCATCCGCAAAATCGAAGAGGTCTATGTTGGCTCTTCCAGTTATTGAGATATGTCCATAAACGCTTGTGTGCGGTTCTGTGCCGGCACGGTCAATTTTCAATAGATATCCATTCTTTTTTGCTCTTTTCGCCAAATAGGGTAAATCATGACTGTTAGAGCCAAAGCCGACAATAATGTCTGGGTCGAAGCTCTTCACGTAATCAATAAATTCTCTTAGGATTTCGTGGTCTCCTTCTGAGGTTTCTGCCACAAATTGCTTTTCTTCCCCTGTATTTGTCATAGCTGAGATTATTACTACTGGATTCTTTTCGGGCTTCGGTACTCCCCTAGGGCTGTAGCATATTATTGAGAATCCTAGAATCCTCAATTTTGGAATTTCATGCATTTCAGCGCAGCATTCTGGTTTTGATTTCGCTAGGTAAACCTTGTCTACTTGGAGGTTTTGTACATTTGGAATTTCCTCAACTTCAAGTGTGTGCCATCCGCACGGCGTAGCCTCATTGTCTATTAGGTAACGCATTGAATATCGTATGTCATCTTCTAGGCATTTACTGACTCCTTGAATCTTCTCTATTCTTTTCGCGTATTTTTGGAGAAGTTCCGGGTCTTGACAGTAAATCTTTAAGGCTTTAACCTTCCTTCCAAAATGCTTCTTTTCAACCGTTTCAACCTTAACTATGTAGGGAAGTTCATTCCTTCTTGCATTAATCAATTCCTTAACTGCTTCTGGGTTTGCCTCTTCCTGTAGGACGGCGTAAAAATATGGAGTAAATTCCCTATCGATTATGAGAACTCTCCTTTCCTTATCGTCTATTCCCCAAAGCCAGATTTCCGGCTTATGATTCTTAACCTCATAATTTATGTCAAGAAGCCAAAACGTAAGCTTCATACCTGAACACTTCCAGTAGAAATGAAGTGGCAATATATTTTAATGCTTTTCCGACTCATTGTGTAGTTAGCAAGGGAATGGAAGCGCAGCAATTTTGAAGATACTGGAAATGAACTTGAAGAAGGGCGTAGTTAAACTGATTCCGGAAAGCCTAGATGATCTTTGGCATCTATATAACATAATCTATCCAAACGATGAGGTTTACATGCAGACGACCCGCGAAATAAAGCAGACAACTGAGTATAGCCGGCCGCAAAAACCCAAGAGAGTCTCAGTTTTTCTAGGTGTGAGGGTTCAACGCGTAGATTGGGATAAAACTTTGAATAGGCTTAGGGTTCATGGAATCATTTGCTACGCGCCAGAAGACCTCATAGGCTTAGGAAGCCACCATACACTTAATGTGAGGGTTAATAAGCCACTAACGATTGTTAAGCCTAAATGGCATAAGCATCATTTGGAGAGGCTTGAGAGAGCAGGCCAAACTATGATGCCGGCCATAATTCTTTTGTCAATAGATGATGAGGGTTATTGCATAGCAACTCTTAGGCAGTATGGCCTAAACGTGAAAGTTGAAGAGTCAGCTATGCTTCCAAGCAAACGCCAAGCTGGAAGAAGAGAGGAAGCTCTAAAAGCTCTTTATAAAAGGGCATTAAATGCGCTAAGTGAAATATGGAAGGAAGCCAAAAACAAAATTGTTGTTTTAGGAGTAGGTTTCGTCAAAAACGGCTTTGTGGAATATGTGAAGGATAAAGCTCCTGAAATTGCTAAGTCAATAATAGATGTGAAAAGCGTAAACAACAGCGGACTGGCCGGAATAAAAGAGGCTCTGCGCTCCGGAATACTATCTAAAGCCTTAAAACACGTCAGAATAGTAGAAGAAACCAAAGCAGTAGAAGAAATACTTGAAAGAATAGGGAAAAACCAGCCTGTAGCCTATGGCCTAGAAGAAGTTAAACTTGCAAACCAGTACGGTGCAATAGAAAAATTACTCATAACCGACGTTAGACTCAGAGAATCCGTAGACGAGGAAAGACTTGAACTTGAAAACTTGATGAAGGATGTTGAGGAAAAGGGCGGAAAAATAATCATAGTAAGCATTGAACACGAAGCAGGCGAAAAACTGGCTTCACTTGGCGGAATAGCTGCCACACTAAGATTTCCAATCCAATAAAGCCGAAACTTGTATACAGCAGTTAAAATTATATCTTTACATCCTCACCTAATGAAATGGAGAAATTATCATTGAAGATAGTTTCCTATAGAGAGCTCTCAGATGAAGAAAAAGAAAGTCTCCTTCCAATTATGCGTATACCATTCGGCTGGCCGTTTAATCCACAAAAATTCGAGGAAATGGCAAAAATAGACCCCTGCTATTGGGATTCTCCAATCGGCTTTTGTGCTGTGGAAAACGGCAAAGTAGTAAGTTTTGTCGGCGTTATGAACCTAAGAACTAGAAATTTAGACGGCGAAGTGGAGATTGTAGGCGGAATTTATGGAGTTTCAACTCTTCCAAGCCACGCGAGAAAGGGAATTTCAACAATGCTTATGGAAAAAGCTCACGAATATCTACGCGAAAAAGCTTATAGATTCTCTTTTTTGACAACTTCAAAGGCAATAGTAGCCTATCATCTCTACCAGAAGCTGGGTTATAAAGATGCAACTGAATTCCCAAGCGTCCAAAAAATAACAAAAGGAAGGGGCGTTGAAGGCAAGGAAAAGAGTAAAGAAAAGGCATTGGTTAACTGGAACAAAATTCTAGAAATATACAACAAGTTTACAAAGGATAAGACCGGCTTTGTAATCAGAGATAAACAACGCCTTAAGCTTCTGCGGAAATATTATGGAATCAAGCCCGAAATGATATTGCAAACTGAAAAAGCCTACTGCATATTCAAGCAGCGCGAAGACCCCATCTATCCATCAACCCAAATAATGGAAATTGCCTCTTTAAAGACTGGCGATGCCATAAATCTTATTCGCCGCGTAGAGGAAAGAGCGGAATCGGTAGTTTATGATCACGTTGTGCTGGACAATAAAATTCTGAAAGCCTATGAAGCGTTGGGCTATATGATAGAGCATAGAAGCTACGACGTATTAATGGTGAAAGAACTTGCCGACACAAGCTTTGAAGAAGCCTACGGAGAAAAATTCTACATTTCAATCTTGGACTTTTTCTAGAACTAGCTTTCCGAAGCCCTAATTCTCCTTCTAACCGCCGGGTTCTTATCTGCAATCCTCTTCAAAACAAGCTCGAAGCTTTCTTCCGGCGAAAGCTCCCTTTCCAAGAAAACACCTGTCCGCCCGACTTCATCTCTGCGAGTCAACGCGTTAACCCTGTCCCAAACAATATCTATCGAAACTCCAAGCAGCTTGGCCACCTCTTCTTCCCTACCTAGAATGGAGCTTTCAATGTGACCATCGGCTGTCGGTTCTATTAGCATAAGCCGCTTATCAACGCCCGGAACCCTAACGTTCTTTTTTAGCTCTTTTAGGCTGATTTCTCCGCCGAACCTATAGAATTCTCTCTCTAGAGGCCTAAGTTTGACGAGTGGAAAGGAAACGCTTACATTCTCTTCTATTTCTATGTAGGCTTTTATGGCATAGCTGGGTGTTGCCTGAACAATTATTCTTCGGTTGATAGGTATTCCAGCTCGTTCAAGGGCGGTTTCAACCATGAATGAGGATGGCGGCGATGGAATGAAGATGTCTATGTCGCTTTTCTCTGAAACGTCCCCTCTGGCTATGCTCCCATGAACGATGCATGGAAGATTAAAGCTTTCAAGAGCCTCCATAATCCTTTCTGCCTTCATTCTAAATTCGCGTAAAAGTTCCCATCTTCTCTCATCGTAAATTACATGTATTCTTTCCGCTCGCCTAACAGGTTTTTTAGCCAAAATCTTCACTCGCCAGCCAAGCTGCTGTTTATCCATTCAAGATAGGGCTTAAAACCATCAACTATTGACAAAGCGATAATTTCTGGAACCTCATAGCTGTGCAATCGCTTAACATTATTGGCGATTTGCTGGAAAAGCTCTCGCCTAGTTTTCATGAAGATCATGTGCTCCTCAGCCTGGTCAATTTTGCCTTGCCACCAGAATCGAGAGGTTACTGGACCGAAAATGTTTGCGCATGCGATAAGTTTTTTCTCTAAAAGTGCTGCGGCTATTTTTTCTGCTTCCTCCTTGCTGGAGGTAGTTACCACAACCAGTATGTGGTTCAAGCTGTTTTCCTCCCAAAATTAAATTGTAAAACGCTATATTTTTTAGTTAAGCATCAAACCAGAAGTTGAGAAGCAATGGGCGTCAGAATTTGCACTGCTTGCAAACGCAAAGAAGCAGTCTACTTTAGGCCATATTCCGGCGAGAGGCTTTGCAGAAAATGCTTCATAAAATCAATTGAGGATAAAACCCGTAGCACGATATCCAAATATCAAATGTTCGAGTTTGACGACAGAATAGCGGTTGCAGTTTCAGGTGGAAAGGACAGCCTCTCGCTGCTTTATGTACTGGAAAAAATCGAGCGGGATTTTCCGAAATCAACTCTTGTGGCCGTTACGGTTGATGAGGGAATTAAAGGCTATAGAGACGAAGCCCTAAAAATTGCCGAGAAAAACTGCGAAAAGCTCGGTATAGAGCACAGCGTAGTCTCTTTTAAGGAGCTTTTCGGCTATAAACTCGACGAAATAGTCGAGCTAGTGAAGAAGCATGACGCAGAGCTTTCTCCATGCGCCTACTGCGGAGTTCTACGAAGAAGGGCCCTAAACATCGCCGCCCGCCAAGTGGACGCTGACAAGTTGGCGACTGCCCACAGCCTAGACGATGAAGTCCAAACAATATTGTTAAACATTCTGCATGGAGATCCCCTTAGGCTTGCAAGAGCCAAACCCGTCACAGAGGAAATTCATGAAAAGCTTGTTAGGCGAGTTAAGCCCTTCTGCGAAATTCCCGAACGAGAAATAGCCTTCTACGCCTATCTAAAAAATATCGAGTTTCAGAGTTATCCATGTCCCTATGCGCCGCAGGCCCTAAGAAGCGAAATACGCACAATTTTAAATAGGCTTGAAGAGAGGCATCCGGGAATGAAGTATACGATTTTCCGCTCAATCGAGCGGATAAGGCTGGCTCTTGAGGGATTGGCAGAAAGAGAACTTAAAGAGTGCAAAATCTGCGGCGAGCCAACAACAGGCGAAATATGCAAAGTATGCGAGCTACTTCAGGAGCTTGGAATCTAAAATCTCCCCTTTCTAATATAACTTCCAGTTATTGGAATTTCAAATCCGCATTTTGGGCACTTCTTATCCTTGGTTATGCGGTAGTCTATAATTTGCCAGCCGAACCGCTTGACTAAAATCGCGCCGCAATTTGGGCAATAGGTGTTTTCGTATTTGTGGCCGGCGACATTTCCAATGTAGGGGTAGAGCACTCCACTTTCCTTTGCCATTTCATAGGCTCTTTCTAAAGTTTCAACTTTTGTAGGCGGATTACTAAATTTGTAGGCTGGGAAATATCGAGTAAAATGTAATGGTGTTTCAGGTCCAACTTCTTTCAAATGTCTTTCAATTACCCATTCTAGGCATTCTTGGCGGTCATTAACGCCTGTAACGACCAAATTCACAATTTCAACATGAATCCCCATCTTTTTTGCTTCTCTGGCATTTCTCCAGACCTTTTCGACGTCCGTTCCACCGCAATAACGCCTATAGGTTTCCATATCTCCTTTCAAGTCTATTTTCAGTCCATCTAAACCAGCTTCCTTCAGCAATTTCAACGCTTCAAGCGTCATATAGCCATTAGAAACATAACAGCAGTAAAGTCCCCTAGCCTTTCCAATCTTGAAGAGGTCTACAGTCCACTCTGTCAGCAAGGTTGGCTCCTGAAAGCTTGCGCAGAGCCCTTCATCGCCAAATTTTAGGGCAAGTTCAACAATTTTTTCTGGTGGAGAATATGTGGCTGAGACTGGGTTGGGTTCGACGGTTGACAAGTGGAAGTTTTGGCACCAAGCACAGCCAAAATTGCATGACCAAGTTGAGAAAGTTAGGGCCGTTGAGCCAGGCCAATAATGGAAGAAGGGCTTAATCTCGATTGGGCGGCTTTCAAGGGCGCTTAAATCTCCATAAACAAGCGTATAAAGCCTTCCATCAACATTCATCCTAGTTTTACAATAGCCTTTCCCATTTGGCGGAATCTCACATCTTCTTTCACAAAGAAGGCATCTAACCCTATCGCCGCCAAGCTTCTCATACAGAATAGCTTCGCGAACAGTTGCAGCTTTTTGAGCACTCATTAATAGTAGAATATGCCCGAGTCCGCTAAAATTCTTTTACTGCTTCGGCCACTCTCCGCAGATATTCAATGGCTGTTTCATAGTTTGGGAAGCCTCCTAGTCCGCATTCTGGTCCGGCATACAGGACTCTTTCAGCTCCAAAGGTTTCCAAATTCTTCTCTAAACGTTTTTTCATCAAGTTTTTGTCTTCTAAGAAGGTTTTGGAATCAATCATTCCCTTTCTTATTCCTTTCCATGTTTCAGCTGTTCTTTCATCAAGTTCGAGCTTTGATTGGCTGTTTTTTGCCAGTTTTTCCCTTATCAACTGGTCATAGTCTGTTTTACATATGCTTGCCTTCAAAAACTTGTCATATTCTTCAAGCTTTCTTCTATTTGCTTTTCTTTGATAAAGCGGGTCATCAACATGAGACTCGACTACTTTGAGGCTTTCAACGTACCAGAAAAGCTCGTCTGCCGTGCTATGCAGATGCATTCCAGTCATTATATTTCTCACGGCTGCTTCCTTAAGGATTGTTTCCCAAGCCTTCAGAAGAGCTTCTCTGCCCACTGAGCCATAATCAACCATTGGGTCGCTCATAACGCCGAAAATAGGCTCGTCCAAAGTGACCATGAAAACTTTCCCAAATTTGTTTGAAAACAAGTTTTCTTTGACTATTCTGGCGAGAACTTTTCCCAGATTCAGAAATGTCTTCTCGTTTTTATACGCAAATAGCGTCGAAAGCGTGTATGGACCAGTAATGCATATTTTCAGCCTGAAACTTTCGCCTAAGATGTCAAAAATTCTCTTTGAATGTTTCTCTATTATGCGAACTTCCGGAATTTTCTCTTTTCCAGCTTTTAGGCTTAAACTTTCAATTTCCACATAACCTTCTCTTATTTTCTCTATTCCATTTATCATTTGTAGGAACATCTCGTTCATGTCGCGAAACTGCGGATAGTTTGGGATGTCTATGCCCGCTAAAAGCTTGTCGAGGAATGAATTTACAATTAATTCTTCTAAACTATTTGAAAGCTGAGAGTCTCCCTGTTCATATACCTTAAACATTTCTGAAAGTTCCCTATGGCTCATCTTGGGCGGGAGACTTCCAACATCGCATGACTTAACCATTTCTGATTATCTCCGTCTGAAGTGTTCCCAGCCGCGAGCCTCTATTGGAACAATCTTATCCTTAACTTTTAGGTAAATTTCCCTTTTTTCGATGGCTTTTCCAATCTTGATGAGTTTTCCGCCAACTTTTTCAACTGCTTTTTCGGCTTTTCTCCAAAGTTTAGGCTTTATTGTGACTACAAGCTCGTATTCTTCTCCTCCATAGAAGCACAGCTCAACGGGGTCTAGCCTATGTGTTCTTGCAAATTTTTCGGCTTCTGGAGCCAGCGGAGCGTCTTCTATTTCGAAGCCTATCTTGCTGGCTTTAGAAAGTTCATATAGGCTCCATGCTAAGCCGTCGCTTGAATCTATAGAAGCTGAAGCTGCGCATGTTTCGGCTAAGGCGAGTCCTTCCTTTAGCCTAGCTTTAGGCATTAAAACAGAATCAACAAGTACTTTTCTAACTGGCTCCGCAGCCTCCATTCCCTCAAGCAATATTTTTAGTCCAGCTGCCGTTTTTCCGAACAATCCAGTAACCGCAACAATATCGCCTGGTTTGGCTCCCGCCCTACCTATAATTTTGCTCTTTTCCGCAAGGCCATAAAGCATACACGCAATTATCAAGTCGCAAGCCTCATTAGTGTCTCCTCCCAAAACGTAGGCGTCATATTCGCGGGCTCCGGTATTCAAGCCGTCAGCAATCTGTTCAATTACCTCTTTTTTCGCGAGTTTATTTGGAATTCCAAGCGAAACCAATAATGCTTCCGGCTTTATTCCCTTCGCCGCAAAATCGCTAATATTCATAACGACAGCCTTTCTTGCGGTATGCCAAAAACTCATTTCAGAAGGAACATCCGTACCCGCC
>Ga0164310_10001736_pt1 | contig 12474 bp, 12 predicted proteins | sample GuaBasSedimGuay1_FD_121795 | JGI IMG/M metagenome (GOLD analysis project Ga0164310, IMG submission 121795) | Subseafloor sediment microbial communities from Guaymas Basin, Gulf of California, Mexico - Guay1, Core 4569-9, 0-3 cm | ecosystem: Environmental > Aquatic > Marine > Hydrothermal vents... | reverse complement strand
TATACATTTCCCGAAGGGCAGCAGCTTTGCAGGAGATACTGAAAACACAGCCTACGCTGGAATAGCCTTGGTAATGACCGGAGGCCACCATGACATGGTTAAGAGGATTGTAGACTGGCTTGTCAAACATAGATCTCCTGGTGGGTGGATAACAACCACTAGTGACACATGCGGCTTCCTGGAACTCCTGGTTAGAATTGCTGAGAGAAAAGGCTCAGCAGAGGCCGATGCAACAGTAACTATTATTGTAAATGGTGTTCAAGCATACAATGAGCATATTACAACCGAAACGTCCGATGTGGAGAGGATAGTTCCTATAGAGGCCTGGCTCCGCGCAGGGTTGAACAATGTAACCATTAAGCTTTACGGGAGGGGTCTATTCATGTATCAGCTTGTAGTGAAACAGTGGCTTCGAGACAACATTACATGCATAACCACTCCGTCGAACCAGAGAGCCAGGAGGGGGGAGATATTTGCAGTAAACGTGACTATTACACCTCCAAACGGAGATCTCACCCCTGTAATGGTGAGAGTCACGGTTAGACCGCAGCAGGGCTTAAAGGTGCTTGGCGGGGAGACAAGGTATATCACAGAGCTGCGTAAGCCGGAAACAGTCACCCTTTACTTCAAGGCAACAAGCGAGGGATCATACACTATCAGACCTAAGGTGGAATACATGCTCCTATACGGAGGAAGGTATGGTGGAAACCTGAGGACAGATGCAACCCCGGCAACCGTGATCGTAAAAGGCGAAGGTGTTGAAAGAAGGATAACTGTTGAGAAGCAGGTCGAAACAGTCGCGGATATTCCGGTAACGATGGCGGGGGTTCCAGTAAGGGTCAGGCTGACCGTGGAAAACATGGAGCATGAAACCTTGAGACTTCTGATTAGAGACCCCCTGCCGGCAGGGTTCATACCTAATATTTCAGGGACGCCGGAACTAGAAGGTGGAGTCTTAACCTTTGATATTACAGTTGACCCTGGGAGAAGAGCTGTTATAGAATACGAGGCAGTAGGCCTGGTGCCAGGAGACTACATCTTTCCAGGCTCAGCTGTTGTCCTTGACGGCAAACCTGTAGCGGTGGGAAATCCTGTTGGAATAACAGTTTCAGATCAGCCCCTCATTATAAGAAGGGAGCTGGACAGCACCATGATAAGCCAAGGCGGAACTGTTACGGTTAAGGTTTACGTGGCGTACCTTGGAATACCAAGTATTACTGGGCAACTACCAACGATAAACATGCTATTCATAACAATAGGTCTCCCGCCAGGCTTCACTGTAAACATTACCTCTCTCGAAGAGGCTATTAGTATGTCCCCCTACCTCGAAAGATTCGAGGTACACAGCCCCACGAGAATAGACTTCCTAACAGGCGTTATTAGGCCTGGCGTAACGTTCACATTCCAGTTTAAAATCCAAGCGAAATACCCGCTCGAGGCAACGGTTCCACCGGCGAGTGTACAGGACTATTATAACCCGGAGAACCAGCACCAAACCAGCTCGCAAACAATACTGGTAACTCAGTAAGCATCACGAGGATCTGCTCAGATAAACCTACAATTCAACGTTAACTTGTATCACTACTAATAAGGAGGCGCAATAGGAATGTGGACGATGGTATCATAGAGTATAGCGTGGTTGCAACCAGTTGTGATACAATGTAAATTTTTAACCATTTGAAAATGTGGATTATTGCCAGAAAATATTCGATTAGGAAGGGGGTAGTTGTGGAGAAGGTGGATGTCTTAGTTGTTGGCGGGGGGCCCGCCGGGATTGTAGCAGCTGTAACCGGAAAGGCGCATTATCCGGACAAGGAATTCGTGGTTGTAAGAATGAACCAGAAGGTTCTAACTCCGTGTGCAATTCCGTACGTTTTCGGCTCGTTAGAAAGCACCGAAAAGAACCTTATCTCAGATGCCGTGTTAGAAAGGGCAAGAGTAAAGATCAGAATCGGAAAAGCTGTTTTCATAGATAAGGAAAACCGCAGTTGCAGGCTGGCGGACGGGTCTGAAATCGGATTTGAAAAGCTTGTCCTTGCGACCGGCTCTGTCCCTAAGGTTCCAAGATGGCTTAAAGGCGCAGACCTTGAGAATGTTTTCACAGTACCTAAAGACAAGGAGTATCTTGACAGAATGATCGCAAAGCTTAGAGATTGCAGAAAGATTGTTATCGTGGGTGGAGGATTTATAGGTGTTGAGGTTGCAGACGAACTTACCAAGAAAGGGAAAGAAGTAACGATTGTTGAGATACTGCCCCATGTTCTTAGCCTGGTATTTGACGAGGAGATAGCTGTCAAGGCTGAAGAAGTCCTTAAAGATAGAGGTGTAAAGCTGAGGTGCGGGGTAGGAGTCAAGGAAATTTTAGGGAACGGCCAGGTTAAAAGTGTCCTACTCCAGGATGGAGACAAAATCCCGGCAGACGCAGTTATACTCGCCATGGGATACAGGCCAAACACAGAGCTTGCACAGAAGTCTGGAATTAAGGTTAACGAGATGGGTTTCATCAAGGTAGACGAATATATGAGAACCGAAGACCCGGACATCTTCGCAGTTGGGGACTGCGCCGAAAAAAGAGACTTTATCACAAGGAAGCCGAGCGGTATCATGCTTGCCTCGATAGCCTGTGCAGAAGCGAGGGTTGCAGGCATGAACCTGTATAGGCTAAGCACTGTAAAAATGGTTGGCGGAACAGTCTCTATATTCTCCACAGCAATAGGCGAAATAGGATTCGGAGCAGCCGGGCTAACGGAGACGAGAGCCATAAAGGAAGGCTTCGACATCGTTACAGGAACCTTTGAGGGTGCTGACAAGCATCCCGCAGTCCTGCCTGGAGCACATAAACAGATAGTAAAGCTTATCGTCGCTAGAGAGTCAGGCACAGTGTTAGGAGGAGAAGTAGTTGGGGGACCAAGCACTGGGGAAATAACAAACCTGATTGGCCTTGTCATACAGAACAGGATGACTGTACACTCTATCTTAACAATGCAGATCGGGACCCACCCTTTACTAACTGCTCCACCAACAGCCTACCCACTTATCAAGGCCTCGGAAGATGCTATCAAAAAGATTTAGCCACACCGCCTTGAGGAGAAAAGAGGTAGAAAAGAAACCTGCTATAGAAGTACAGATTTATTTGTGATCAATGTTAGTTAAGGGTTGTATGTTGACAGAGTTCGAAGATGACTTAATCAGAACTCTGGAGAAGGTTAGCTCAGAAATAGAGGAGATTCTTAGAGAATCTCTACCACCGGACGCCCTGGGCAGGTGGACGGATACAGCTCTAGTGCGAGGTAGAGTTTACTGGCTCATCAGCAGTCTCGTTAGATTTCTTGAGAACGCCGATGGATACATAGAGTATTTCATGTGGGAAGAGAGCTTCCTTAAACCCATCCTAGAAGCTTACTATGGTGGAAAACTTGTCGACATAGGAGCTGGATATGGGAGGTTACTCCACCTATATAGCATGTTTAAGCTTGAAGTTACAGCCGTAGATCCCTCTATAGCGGCGAGTATAATGCTTCGAAGGAGCAACATTAAAAGGGTAGTCAAGGGTAGAGCTGAAAACCTGCCGTTTGATGACTCTACATTTGATGTTTCAGTCTCTACATGGGTTATTCACGATTTAAACGTGGAGCAAAGGATGAAAGCCTTTAAAGAGATCAAGAGAGTAACAAGAAATGGAGGTTCTATCGTAGTTATAGATCCGGAAGTCGAAGGATACTCAATGGACACGGTTACAGAAGCCTTGAAAGATCTAGGCCTCAAGATACGTAGAAGTGTTAGAAGGGATGATCCAATGAAGAAGGGAAGATTTATATTCGCCGTCGAGGCGGAAGCTTAAATCCTCACCGTCCCATCTGTATACGAGGATACGCGGCCAACTCCAAAAGTTAATTGAGAATACGGCAGAGTGGAAAATTCCGCCTGTATCTTCATACTCTACAACCCCCCATTCACACAGCATGATTGGTTTCCCGGGGAATTTGGACGTTAAAAGGTTGTACGCCGGTTCCATAGCCTCTTCGAATGTTATCCATTCGTCATTTTTAGTCTGGGCTCCGTACACGCTTAGCCCTATCCAGTCAACGTAGTTGTCGCCGGGATAGTAAGCGTCGATGGAATTCCAGTCTTCGTCCGGGTAGGAGATGTGGTTTGGCTGGAAGTACCATATAGCATTGTCTGCCCCCTTGTTTCTAAATAGGGTTACAATGTGCCTGAACGCGTTAACATATCTTTCCGGGCCATCTGGCTTCTGCGGATCGCCGTAGCCCCGGGTTTTGCCTCCACCCTGGAAAACACCTGACCATGGGAACCAGTCCCCATTCATCTCACAGGCAAAAGTCACCATCACAGGCTTACCGTACTCCCTCACCACATCGGCCCAGCTGGAAAGAAACGTGTCAAATTCTCCATCGATGATCTTCTGAAGCGAGTATTCAGGCTGATATCCTGACTCCCAGTATGGCTCGCCCCAGGGCATAAGCCTTAGGAGGGGTATTGCTCCATAGCTTGATATTTCGTCAAGGTTGTCCCGTGAAACGTAGTTCTGCCCCCAGAATATCGAGAACGGAGTGAAAGCCACAGACTTTCCTGAAAGCCTCTCGAAATCTATAAGTACATTGGAGTCAATAGAATCCTCGTATTCCCCCCACCCCGGAAAGACTCCGACATAACAGCCATTTTCGGGAGGGATGATTACGCCATCGCTCACAACCAGCCCTTCTTTCCCTATAAAATAGCTTGATGAGATCCCCTCTCTATAGGCCTGTAAGGCTTCAGGAGAAGAATCTATTCTTAGATCAGACCAGCTGCCATCATCGTTCTGCCATTTTTCATGGTAGACAATTGCTATCTTCACCCTAGTATATCTTGTTCTAATAAGCGTGAAGGCTTCTCTATACCATTCAGCCTTTAGATTCTTTTCTAAAGGGTTGGCATAACGTTCAGCGCTACTTTCGATGATCCTTGAGAAGAGGAACCAGGAGATAGGTATGAAGATAAGAAGTAAGGCTAGGACTAGAAAAATGTGCCTTTTACGATTCACCTGGAACCACCAATGGGCATGACCTCAAAAAATTGAAATTCTTTAGGGTCTCCATCCCCTCCTACCTTCTCCTATCATTCTCTAGAATTCATGGACAGCGGTATTCTCATCAGACAGCTTGGTATGGCTATATAATAAAGGTTACATGTAGGACGTCCACCGGAATGATGGTGTCAAGGATTGTTGCAACTGACCCTTCAGCTTCTTCGTAAAGAACTCAACTATGAGTCTTGTTACCTCGTTACGGCTGGGGTCAGGAGTTCCGCCTGATGGTTTAAGGCCGTGGCCGGCATTTTTAACCACGACTAGGGTAGCCTCAACCCCTACCTGCCTTAAAGCTTCGTAGAGTCTGATCGACTGGTTGACAGAGACTACCTGGTCGTTTTCGCCGTGGATTATCAGGAATGGGGGGTCGTCGGGGGAGACGTATGTGACGGGGCTGGCCCATGCAAGCGTCTCTAAGTCCACAGATTTGAAAACCCCTATTATTAGTTTCCTTTTGTCCTCTGGTACTACCGTGAGGTCTGAGGGTCCAAACATGTCCACTACAGCCTGAACCCTGCTTGACTGGTCGAGATACGGGCCTACGTCGAAGCCGCAAGACTCGTCGGCTAGGCCTGCCAGGGCTGCGAGGTGTCCTCCGGCGCTGGAGCCCATGATGCCTATCCTATCCGGGTCAACATGGTATTTCTCGGCGTTCTCACGGATATACCTGATCGCACATTTGACATCTTCTATCTGGGCTGGAAAACCGTAGTCGGGGGCGAGCCTATAGTCTATTGACACGCCTATGAAGCCGTTTTCCACAAGTGCCTGGAGGTCACGGAGGCCTCTCTCCTTACTCCCAGCTACCCATGCGCCTCCATGGACGTAGATAACCGCAGGCAAGGGCTGCTCGCCCATGTCTATGGGGAAGTATATATCCAGCTTTAAAGCCTCACCATCAACAGTATTGTAAACCAGATCCTTCAGCACTTTCCCCTCTAATTCCTCCAGCGAGGGTTTCCTAATCCATTTCAACACTGAAAAGGCGGCAACAGCAAGAAGAACAATAACGAGTAGTACAAGCACCCCGGATACACGCATCAAAAATAATTGGGAGGGGGAAATTTAAATATTCAAGCCCCCATGCTCACAAACCTCTATCGCTTAAGCCTCAACGCGGGAGAGTAGGTCTTATGCGAATATCAGCTCCTTCGAAGAATATCTCGCCTTGTGTTCCTATGTTACCGTGTAGTTACCATTTTCGTTCTACATCTGGTATTTTATCGAATGCCCTGTCCGTTGATATTACTATGCCATCGTGTTGGAGGGCCTCAGCCGCGACTCCTGCGTCGAAGTAATCCAGTTTATACTCCATTTCAAGCTTTGCAAGTAAGTATAGTGTTAATGGCGTTATTTTACCAGTCTTCTCCTTGACCTGTGGATAGTCTGCAAGGAGTAGGGCTACCTTCTCCATTCTATCCTCTGGGCTAAGCCCTCGGCTCTTTAAGACGATGTCAAACTCCAATAACGCAAAGCATGAAACAATATATTTCTCCTCCCTAAGCCTCTTCAAGTATGTACATGCCTTTTCGTGCCTCGGGTCCTTGGAGTCGGCGGCTGCAAAAAGGACAACGGTATCTATTATTGGCATTACTTTCCACCAAGGAGATATTTCGTAGCCTCATGCTCCTCTTCACGGAAGTCAAACCCATCTAGGCATCCTTTGAAGCTCTTTCCTTTGATTGGGACAAGGATTATGCCCCCCTTAAACGGTATAGCTACGAGCCTGTCTCCCCTATCTATTCCAGCTTTGCTTCTAACCTCCCTCCCAAGGGTCACCCTATACTTACTATCGACCACGACAAGGCTCATATTCCCACTACCAATATATATGACCCACACTATTTAACAGTTCCGGGTGATGTTAGAAGTCATGGCAGAGTTTTCCGATGGCTTGACTAAGAAGCTTAATAGTATTCTCCACGTCTTCAAGGGATGCGATGCAGCAGGGCGAGTGTATGTACCTGCATGGTACGGAGATAACCCCGGAGGGTATGCCCTGCCTCGTCAGCGCTATCACTCCGGCGTCGGTGCCGCTTCTGGGTGAGATCTGTAATTGATATGGGATATCCGACTCTTCAGCGGCCTGTATGCATGCATCCACGATCTTCCTGTGGGCTACAAGGCTGGCGTCCATCACCCTGATCGCCGGGCCTTCCCCGAGGCAGGTTATCCTCTGATGCGTGGGCACTCCGGGAGTGTCGAGAGCCAGCGTGCCCTCAACGGCTAGCGCCGTGTTCGGATTAATGCGGTAGGCTGAGACTCTAGCGCCTCTAAGCCCTACCTCCTCTTGGACTGTGAATACGAGGTATACTTTGCAGCTTGGCCTGTCCCTGGACAGCTGGCGTGCCAGCGTTAGGAGGACTGCGCACCCAATCCTGTCGTCGAAAGCCTTACCTGAAACAATTCTGTCGCTGAGCTTCCTGAATGTAGTATGCGATTGTGCCAGCCCTTACGCCTAGCTGCCTTGCTTCATCACGGCTTTTACATCCTATGTCTATGTATAGCTCCTCTATTCTTGGAGCCTTTTTCCTCTCCTCCTCTTTTAACATGTGCGGTGGCTTTGACCCTATAACTCCGTAAATGGTCCTGCCGGCTACGTGCATTCTGACCACGGTTCCGGGAGGACTCTAGGGTCTACTCCTCCAAGGTTTGTGAACCTTAGGAAGCCGTCTCTGTCAATAGAGGTTATCATCAGGGCAACCTCATCCATGTGTGCCGCTATCATCAGGCTTCTGTCGCCATCTCCATATTCTAGTATGACGTTTCCGAGGTCGTCTACAAGCATACTGTCTGCGTAGCCCTCTGCTACACTGCAGATTTTATCTCTCACCATGTCCTCGTATCCCGGCCCGCCGTCGAGATTTGAAAGTGCTTCTAAAAGTTCAGCTAGACCCATCGTGGAAGTAGAGGCATGGTAAAAATATAAAATAGAATTGGAAAGTTATGCTTACCATATAGGCGGCTATTCCTTCTTACGATAGGTTGAGGCATGTTTAAATGCTGTCGGCTCTAAGCAAGCTTTTTAAGAGAGTCCTTTCTGTAACTCTTGGTGTAAATGGAATGCCGGGTATGTTTTTCGAGGATTTCGAGGAGGGAATGGTGTTAGAGTCTCCGGGGAGAACCATTACTGTAGTGGATATAGTTAACTTCGCTGGGGTAAGCGGAGATTTCAATCCTATACACATGGATGAGGAGTATGCTAGAAAAACCCTCTTTGGGAGAAGGATAGCTCATGGCGTTTTAACTCTCGCCGTTATGACTGGCCTATGGGACTCCATGGGCTTTCTCAGGGGAACCGTTATCGCATTCTACGGGATTGACAAGCTGAGGTTCACCAAGCCCGTTTATCCTGGAGATACAGTTAAAGTGAGAATAACAGTTGTAGAGAAAAAGGAGAAGGAGAAGGGCGGTGTCGTAACCCTCCGGAATGAAGTTTTAAATCAGAACGGCGAAGTTGTCCTGGTCTGCGACGCTAAGCTTTTAATGAAGAAGAAAAGCTAGGGACATAGCTGATACCCGCGTAGGCGAGGCAGCATGATGCTTGAGAATATTGTTAAGGCTTACTCTAGGGGATGCTGGATTAACAATTGGATTGAAAGGCGCGCCCAGCATACTCCGAACTGGCTTGCATTGATAGATGATGCTACGGGTGAAGATAGACGCTTATCATTCAAAGATTTTAATGATAGGGTGAACAGAGTTGCCTCAGCCCTTAGAGACACGCTTAACCTAAGGAAGGGTGATAGAGTTGCAATGCTCTCCTGGGCCAGAATAGAGGTATTGGAGGCCTTATTTGCATCATCAAAGCTCGGATGCGTTTTCACCCCGTTAAATACCAGGCATACCGCTAGGGAAATAGCAAGATTCCTGTCTGAAGTAAAGCCTAAGGTATTGATTTACGAGTCCGAGTTTTCAGGGGTAGTTAAAGAGTTAGCTGGGAATGTGGGGATAGAGAGCCTGATCAACATAGGAGGCGAAGGTGTTGAGGGGTCTATCAGCTGGAGCAGCCTGTACGATTCTCCTCCTCTTGATAAACCTGTTGAAGTTGGGATAGAGGATCCATTAATGATCCTACAGACAGGGGGGACGACGGGTAGGCCGAAAGCGGCTGTTGTCCCTTATAGGATGATCTTCTGGAATGCCCTAAACACTATTCGTGACCTGATAATCCCGGGAGACTTAACCATCACAGCGCTGCCTCTATTCCACATAGGAGGCTACACATATGTTATTCCCCTCTTAATGTTTGGAGGGGCGAATTTCATTATGCACCGCTGGGATGTGGATAAGTTCATCGACTATGTTGAGCGTGAACGCCCATCCTTCCTGTTCCTAGTGCCAACACAGCTCAAAATGCTCCTAGATAATCCAAGGTTTTCAAAAGCCGATTTCAGCTCTGTAAGGTGGATCACCAGCGGGGGAGCCGCCCTGACCAGGGAGATAATTAGGGGTATTTTCAGGAAGGGTATAACTATGAAGCAGGGATTCGGGATGACTGAGATGGGGCCCGGAGTCTTCGCCCTAGACCCCTGGGATGCTCATAGGAAGATGGGTTCTATAGGCCTTCCAAACCTGCTTGTCGAGGCAAAAGTGGTGCGGGAGGACGGCAGGATAGCCGGGGCGGGGGAGGAGGGAGAACTACTGTTAAGGTCACCATCCATATTTGGGGGATACTTAACAATGGCTGAGGAGACCGCTAAAGCCGTCAGGGACGGCTGGCTTCACACGGGGGACATCGTTAAACGTGACGACGAAGGGTTTTTCTGGGTTGTGGGAAGGAGTAAGAATGTTATAAGGAGCGGTGCCGAGAGCATATATCCTGAGGAGGTTGAGAAGGTGCTGCTTGAGCACCCAGCCGTCGTTGAAGCCGTTGTTATAGGTGTTAGAGATGAGAAGTGGGGTGAGGTTCCAAAGGCACTCATAGTTCTAAGGGAGGGAGCCAGAATAACTAAGGACGAGCTTGTAGAGTTTTGCATGGGTAAAATAGCCAAGTATAAGATTCCAAAGTATATCCAGGTAGTTAAGGCGATCCCCAAGACAGATGTCGGGAAGGTTTCTAGGAGGAAGCTTGTCGAACTGTTTGGAGAACCTAGAGATGAAATAGGTGATTGATGAGTAGGTGTGTAACATGCCTCTTCTAAATGTTGGTGATGTAGATATTTACTATGAGGTTCGCGGGGAGGGCGAGCCTATAGTCTTCCTGAACGGTATTATGGCTACCACAACATCTTGGAGTAAGCAGGTGGACTACTTCGTTAACAACGGCTTTAAGGTTATTCTCCACGATTTTAGAGGCCAGGGAAGGTCTGGAAAGCCTAGGATGAAGTACTCTATGGACATGCATGTTGAAGATCTAAGAAAGCTGCTTAACCATTTGAACATCGACGCAGCACATGTCTTAGGCATTTCCTATGGTGGTAAGGTTGGCCTAATGTTTGCCCTGAAGTATCCGGAGGCTGTTAAATCACTTATACTTGTAGCTACAACACCCACTGTGGATAAAGCTATCAAAGCTAGAGTTGACAGGTGGATTCTTGGTGCAAGATTTCACAGCGGTAGAATACTTTTCCAGATAGCTTATCCGGACATCTACTCGGATAGTTTCATAGAAAGGATGTGGGACTTCGTGATGTATACCGCCCCGGCGTTCGACCTCTTAGACTTCGACTCTTTCATAGAGCTTTGCAAGGCTTTCCTGGAAGTCGACCTGAAGGGCAGGCTTGGAAGTATTAAGGCTCCAACGCTCGTAATTGTTGGAAGCGAGGACAAGTTCTTCCCGAGGAGGTACTCAGAGATGATTAACAAGGAAATTTCAGGATCTAGGCTAGAGGTGATCGAGGGCTGCGGGCATGTGGTGATATGGGAGAAGCCAGACGAGTTTAATAAGATAGTTGTGGATTTTCTAAGAGGTAGGTAGACATGCCTGAGTTCATGTCCGACGGGCTCAGAATATTCTTTGTCGAGGAGGGGGAGGGAGAAATTCTTTTCCTCGTACATGGGCTGGGTGAAAGCCACGAAACATGGAAGGAGCAGATAAGCTTCTTCTCAAAGGAGGGTTTTAAGGTAGTAGCTTTAGATCTAAGGGGCCATGGGAAGTCTGAGATTCCTAAGAAGAGAATAGAGATTGAAGACTTCGCTAGGGACGTCATAAATCTAGCCGCGTTTAGGAGCATGGATAAGGTTAACTTCTGCGGCTACTCAATGGGCGCTGTTGTACTATTTGAGGTTTACAAGCTGAAGCCAGAGCTGTTTAAGACTTTCATTATCGAGGCAGCTGTGCCCCAGTACCCGCCTGCCCAGACGAGCCTACTTGAAAACATGAACATGGATGAGATAGCAAGGCAGGTAGCCGACTTCGCCGTGTCACCCCTCGCGCCTGAAAAACTGAGAGAGGATATTTACCAGATAATCCGGAAGACGGACAAGGAAATATACATAGAGTCGGCTGAGGCGGCATGTTCAAAAAACTATACGAGCCTCCTCCCTAATATAAGAGTTCCAACCCTAATAGTATCCGGAGAGCTGGACTATATCTCACCCCCTGAGGCAGCCCGACAAATGGCCGAGCAAATACCGGATGCCAGGGTCGTAATCTTCAAAAAGACTGGGCACATGCCCCATAGGGAGAAGGCTGAAGACTTCAACGCGGAGGTCTTAAAGTTTCTAAGGGGGTAATGGGTTGCAGGATCTAATCCTTGAAACTAGGAACTTAACGAAGACCTTTGGTGGAATAGTAGCTGTTAACAATGTCGACCTGAAAGTGAATAGGGGCTTATGCCACGCCATAATAGGGCCGAACGGGGCGGGCAAAAGCACGCTTTTTAACCTGATCTCGGGTATTCTGAAGCCGACGAGTGGTAAAATATTCTTCTGTGGAATGGAAATAACAGGCTTACCGCCGTACAAAATATCAAAGATAGGTATCGGGAGGTCCTTCCAGATATACAACCTGTTCCCAAACCTGACGGTACTGGAGAATGTGAGACTTGCTGTTCAGGCACACGACAGGAAGGCTAGTAGATCCCTGTTTAAACCTTTAAGAAGCTTTAGAAACGTTACCATGGAGGCTATGAGGATAATCGCCAGTGTAGGCTTGTGGGGCAAGGCTTCAATACCTGTTAGAAACCTCACCCCAAGCGATAAGAGGAAGCTTGAAATAGCCATGGCTATGGCTGGAGACCCAAAGCTCCTCCTCTTGGACGAGCCGACATCCGGGGTTTCGGTGGAGGAGATTCAGAGCATTATAGGAGTTATTGAAAAGATTAAGAAGACCAGGGAGAAGACTATTCTTTTGATTGAGCATAAGATAGATGTGGTGATGAAGATAGCTGACCTAATATCAGTAATGGATAGGGGAAAGGTGATCGCCGAGGGGAAGCCTA
>Ga0164310_10001735_pt1 | contig 12474 bp, 9 predicted proteins | sample GuaBasSedimGuay1_FD_121795 | JGI IMG/M metagenome (GOLD analysis project Ga0164310, IMG submission 121795) | Subseafloor sediment microbial communities from Guaymas Basin, Gulf of California, Mexico - Guay1, Core 4569-9, 0-3 cm | ecosystem: Environmental > Aquatic > Marine > Hydrothermal vents >... | reverse complement strand
GACACTTTTCTATTCTCTGTTCTATTATAATTGCTAATTTTTTCTCCTTTGGAATTGTAAACAGCCCAAGATTTCGTGAATTTTATCCATTCCTTACCAGACAATTCATTTAATTTGTTCTTTACCATTCCTTACCCTTAACCTTCCAAGCATAAAATATGCTCTTAAAAGATTTATAAATCCTCTGAACTTCGTGCGCTCAGATGATAATGACTTATACTTTTCGATTGGCTATTAATTTAAAGCCTAAGCTTTAACAAAATTGTAAAACGAAACATGCTTAAATTCTTTAATACTTTCCACTTTATTTTCTGATAAATACTTAATGATAGGCGGAATATCGTTGATTCCGCCGATTATATTGTAGCCACAAACAATTAAGGGTTTTTCTAGCAGTTCACAAGCTTTCTTCATACATTCCATGTAAACTTTGCTTGCTCCCGCCTTATAATATATTACGAAGTCATATTTTCTTAATTTCTTAGCTATCTTAGAAACAAGTGTCCGCGCTCTTTTTTCATTCATTTTCTGATCATAAGGATTGATTATCTCGTCAGCGTCTATTAATCCATACTTTGCGGTAAGTATTTTAATGTCACAATTTTTGCTGTTACGATAAATAGCTTTTATTCTTGACGACTTATATAGTTTCCAAGCAGGTAACGGTGTATTTTCTTTTCTTTTACTACATGCTGTTACAACAACTATTTTGGGAGAACGATTGCTTATTTTTTGACTTTTTTTCGTCATACATAATTAAGTTTATTATGTATCCTATTTTAAAAATTGTGCTTCTTAGTTGATATGTAGTTCTTATCGGAATTTTTATCCAAGTCTGTCACTTATTTTTATAGGGGGAATTATTTTATGGACATTCCAGAACCGATAAAGGACTTCCCTGTACATGAAACATTAAAAGTGCTTGACGGAATAACGCTCACAAAAAGTGCTAACTGGTGGAGCGCTGTAGTTCTAATTAAAAGAGGGCAAAATTTATTCATTTGTTTTTATTTATGGCATAAAAAGGGAGATAAGTGGAAGAGAAAGCATAAATGGCAAATAAGAAATAGAGAGGAGTGGATGCGAATAAAAGAAGTGGTTGAGATTTTCCTCGACAGGTTAGATCAATAAGATGATAAATTATTTTACTTCGTTTTTAGAAATACCATTCTGATGAGGTAAAGGGCTTGATTGCTCCGACTAAAATAATGAAACAGACAATCAATCGTCTGAAGGAAATATTTGTATGGAATACTTGCCTTACAAAGTTGTTTGATCAAAATTATTTTAAAAATGCAGATGAGTTCTTATCCGAATTAATTCAGATTCGAGGCCCCTTTATAGAAAAAATTTTGCCGCCAGAGTTGTGGCCAGATGATTGGGAAACACTTTGCCAGGAAACAGACATACATCCAATCGTAAGAGATGTAGTGGCTGAAATAATATTTAATGATGATGTGCACAAGAAACCCTATTATCATCAAGGCTTATCTTTTAAAACTCTGGCAATATCAAATAAGGAATTAAGTGACTCTATAATAACCGCACCCACCGCTACAGGGAAAACAGAATGTTTTCTGATACCTATCTTGGATTTTTGTGTTAAGGATAAGATCGCTAACAAGGAAAATAGTCTAAAAGCTATAATAATTTACCCGATGAAAACTTTAGAGGCTGATCAGCTCAATAGAATAATTCGATATCTTTATGGAATCAATGAGAAGTTACGGCTTTCAGGTTTTCCTCCAGTAACTGTTGGCATATGGGATGGAGACACGCCAATAAGCCCTTCTGGCGAAAACGAGGAAGATGTAGGAAGTTGGATTAAATTAATTGAAGGACAAAGCGTTAGAGGACTTGAATGCCCAAAACATAAAAAGAAGCTGGTATGGAAAAAACATTCCCTTGGCTGCGAAGAAATAGGATGCTTCCTTCCATGGATATACATAACAAGAAACGATATAAGAAGTAAAAATGTAGACATATTAATCACGAACCCCGAGGCCCTCGAATTTGCTCTTCTATCTCCCTATAATAAAAAATTTCTACCACCATATGAAAAACTACGAAAAGTTAAGTACATTGTATTTGATGAAGCACATGTATGGTCAGGCACGAGTGCTACGAGTTTGTCAGTGTTAATACAAAGACTAAGACATTTTTATAGAGTTTCTAGACCTGTTTTTATCTTGTCATCTGCAACAATCTCGAATCCTAAGGAATTTGCATCGAAACTTCTTCTCATAAATGAGGCTAAAGTAAATCATGTAGATTTTAAAGAAAGAATTCCTCAATTTAGTTGCACGCAGAAATACCAGCTCTATAACATAAAACCTTGTAAATTTAATGTTATTTTGGGAGTGCTGTTTATTGCAGAGAATTATAGCAAGAATGTTCCGGTTATAATTGACTGTTTAGAAGCTAATGGAATAGGTGTCGATTTAAATGAAAGAAGAAATGCATTGGAAATGTGCGAGAAGCTAGGGTTAATTAGAAGAGCAGATGAATCGATCGAACTCACTGATGACGGAAGATACTTAGTAAGCACCTTGAAAAAATATTCAATCGAAAGCTTTAATGATAATAGAGCTTTCGAACTTTTTGATAATTCAGATTTTTTGGAGAGATGGGCATTTCTTATTCAAAATAAAGTTCCGGAAATTTATGATTTGCTGTCTGTTTTTGGGGACCGCGATTTTGTACATGAAAAAATGTTAATTGCGCATGTTAGAGAAAAAGCAAATGTTAGTTTTGAAAAAGCCTCAGAAATAGTTGCCACATTGCTAAATTGGGGTAGGGCTGGAAACTTCCTGCTAGATAAATATCATTACTTCATTAAGCCTGTTGAGCATATTTATTGGTGCCCAAAGGATAATGTGCTTTCCTCTAAAAAAATATGCCCAAAATGCGGAGGTCAGATTCTTGAATTACGTTTTTGTAATAGGTGTCACGAGCCATTTATCGTCAGAGAAGGAAAAATAGAACCATTGAGAAAAAACACCAGAATCAATGGAAATATCTGTCAATGCGGACGACGATTGGACCTTGAAACAATGGCAACCGGATCTATTTCCTATTTAACATTTATAACCTTTCTTTTATCGGCTCTGACAAGAAGTGTGTACCACCGAAAAGTACTAGTATTTTCAGATTCTAGAGGCGAAGTAGAAGCCATAACAACTTTTACTCGTTCACTCGATTATTCTCTTGTTTTACATAGGGAAGCATGCAAAATAATTTTAGAAACCCTTTCGAAAGATGGACTCTTAATAAAACGGCTTCATGAAAGACTTAAAAGCAGAGCGACAGAAATTTATTATAAGGAAACTCCCTTTGATATAGATGATGAAGATCTAAAACCCATGAGATCGCAATATTTCAGATATCTTTATAGACTTTCTCAAATTTATGGGCCGAATGTTTCAAAAGGAAGACATGGACGCCTTTTCATCTCAGCAATTTTATCCTTTGGAAATATCTACGAAGAATTTTCGATACCGTTGGAAATCGCGATCGCACATTATATCCTTTTCGAAGTTGGCTACGAACAAGAAGTTCTTTATAAAAGCGTGCCAAGAAAAGTTAGAAAATACTTCTACAATTTTTCCAACAAAGACGGTGAAAAATTCAAAAACCTCGTTCAAAATGTAGTCGAAAGACTCGTTCAAAAAGGAATTTTGGATAAGCGAAAAAATAGTAATGGACAAGATGTTATTGGAATTCCAGATGTTTGGGAACATAAGTATCGTTTAATCATTCCTGAACAAGTATCATATTGTGAAAATTGCTACTTAGGCTATCCCACAATTCTGGAAGAATGCCCAAATTGCGGGTCTAGTTCATTACTAAACAAAGGTAGTAGGTATACGATAAATGAAGAAAACGGAAAAATTATTCTAAAAGGAGGATATTTCGAGAATTTACAAGAGGGAATTCCTTATGTCCTTGACCACTGGGCAAAAGAAATTTTGGGGCCAGCAATAAGTAGCATCAAAGATAGAAAAGTAAATGCCATATTTATTGCAGATCATCGTTCAGGGCTTCCAGCAGTTATGCGGGCACGATTAGAAGAAGGATTCCGTGCCTCGCCACCCACAGTAAATGTAATATGCTGTACTCCTACAATGGAATTGGGTATTGATATAGGTACATTAAATTGTGCTTGTATGATTGGAATTCCACCAACTAAGACAAATTATATACAGAGAACAGGGCGAACAGGGCGAACAATAGCTTTTCCATCATTGTTAATAACAATCATAAGAAATGAGCATTCAGTCGATAACCACTATTTAAGTAAAGTGGATGAATACTTAAATAGAAAATCTGAAGTGTTAAAAGTTCCACCATTTACAGAGACCATAATAAAGCAACACATCGTTTCTATAACCTTGCAATTTCTAAATGATGTATCTCAAGACTATGAAAATGAATATTATAGCATATTTCCTTTTGAAAATCGATTTGCTTTCACAAGTAAAAAGAAAATCGAATTTCTCGAAAAAATTCTTTCACGTAAACTTAAACTCTTCTTTGAAGACGTATTAAATAGATATAGCGAATTAACAGAATTTGTATGTGAAACTCTTGGAAAAACAAAGGTTCCATTTTCTTCTATAAAGAGAATGCTCAATGAATTATTTCTTGGAGACGACAAGAACCCTCCGGAAGTAATTGAAAGAATATCATATCTCGTCAGATCTTATGTTGAACTTTATAATTTAATGAGTGAAAAAGGAATTGATACTGGAGGGCTTATGCAAAACTTCTTGGATAGCTTTAGTTGTTTAAGCCTATGCTTAAGCCAACCGCGGTTGCTTGCAGACTACAGAGGCATAATGAGGTCAATTCCTGTGGCCTTTACAAGTAAACGTTTTAAACATGCTTTATTGGAGTTAAAGACTATAGATAATGCCCTCAGAGAAGCATTTCCAGGGTTTGTTAAGGACGAAAGGTCTCTTGCAAGAGGTGCCTTGTTAAGACAGCAAGGTATAGAGTATGATATTATTGATGTAAAAACAATTGATAAAGCACTTTTTGAGGTAGAAATTTGCACAAATGAAAAATGTATTCTTCCTTTCCAATCATTTCCAAAAGGGACAAGGTCTTGTCCACTATGTGGAAGAAAACTTGATACTATAAGAATCTATCCGTTTTATGGCGCCCTCGCTCACTCTAAGATGCGGAGTAAGTTAGTGAATACCACGCCGATTATTAGTATATTAGTCCCACCTAGGTGATTAAGGATGAATGATGACACATTAAAGGAGCTCTTTGACTATATAGAAAATGTGAGGAAAAAAATTGTGCAAATTAAAACCAGTAGACCAAAATTAATACAAGATGAAGCTTTAAACATAAATGATTCACTAATTAAACGTATATGTTTCTATGTTGATTCAGTGACGAGTTTTGTACCGAGATTTCGACTTAAGTATGTAGGGCAAAAGCCTATCTTCAAGGAATCAGTAGCCACCATTGAAGACATTGATGAACGAGGTAACCTCATAAAAATTCCTCTTGGGCCTGTCGGTTTTAGCTACGAAACTCATATATTTTCACTTTCTTTGGATAGAAAAACTGCCGAGGAAAGAGTTAGTAATTTTAAAGATAATTCCAATGTAAGAAGTAGTATTCTAGAAAATCTGATTAGTTCGCTTGTCACTTTTTCATTTGCATTAAGAAAAGCAGTCTGTATACTTCAAACATGCAACATAGATGATATTAAGACATCATGGGCGATCCACGAAGAAAGCTGCTATATTTTCTTATTTGATAACGCGGAAGGAGGAAACGGCATAACTTATCTTACATTTTCAGAACTTAAAAAGGATCTTGAAAATAACCCAAAGAAAATAATTGACACCCGGTTATTTAGACAAATTCTCGAGATCTTTAATCAGAAATGCTGTCAAGATGTATGTGAAGAATGCCTCTTGCTTCCGAGAACACCGCATTATTTAGTCAGCTTGTTAAATAAAAAACTAGGGAAAATACTCTTACTGGGTACAAGCAATGGCAAAAGTTGATACTTTAGTCACTAATAAAATACCAATTAGATTATTAGAAATAAATCTGAATCATATAAGGAGAAACAGGATATTTGATCATATCTTTATAGAAAGAACACGTCCTGACTCTGACTCTGAGTTTCAATTTTGTATCTTTTCTATTCTATCCATTGCTTCAGAAAAATTTGGTTTCTCATGGATTAATTTTAGAGATATGGTTTTTATCTTAAAGAATGTGCTTCAAGATGCCGAATGGATGCCTTCTTCTCATGAAGAGATTGAGCAAGCATTAAAGAATTATCTTACTGAAGCATTAAGGATAAAAATATCTGAAGATAATGGTTTGCGCATAAGATTACCCTATATAGTGAAATTAAAACCTGAAATATTCAAGATAAAAAAGTTTGAAGAACTCTATAATAAATGTCTAAGAGTTTTTGCTGAAAAATTTCCCTATCCTCAATTTAAAGATTACATAATTCAATGTCTCAGAGAAAAAATTGATCAATTTTCTCTTGTCCGATCGAAGAGATATTATTCAATTAAATTTCATGCCACAAAAGGATTTGGTGAAGAGAGAGACGATATTTACGCTGTAATACTAGATATGCTTGAACAAGCGAAAAAATCCGTGAAATTCATGATTGCTTATTACTCTGAAGATCTCAAAGCACTCGCAAGATTACTGGGACTAAAAGCTTCTGAGGGTATTCAAGTAAAAATTATTTTAAGGTGGGCAGAAGATTCGAAAGAAGAGAACAGAAAACTAATCGAAGAAATATTTCGGACTTTAAATTTAAAAGGTAATGGTTGGCAGAATTTTAACTACGCCTTATATCCAAAGTTTAAGGATTTAAACATAGGAAAAATGCCAGCAACAAATCTTCATGCAAAAATGTTAATCATTGATGGTTGTAAGTTACTAATCGGATCAGCCAATATAACGATACCCAGTTTACGCAAAAATATTGAAGTAGCAATTACAACAACCCATCTGCCTACGGTTAAGGAGGCGGAAAGATTTTTTGAAGAGATATGGAGCTCACTTGAAATAAACCCTGAGCTGTGAATTAAGATGGAATTGGCTAATTTAATTAGCTTTCACGAAAGAACAAATTTAGCGGTTATTATTGACCCGCAGTTGTCTTCTTCAATGGGGCAACTGAGGGCTTTGCCTCTACTACTTAAGTTGGGGATAGAAAAATATTCAACTATTCCCGAGTGGGGAGAACCTTGCCAGCAATTACTTCCGAAAAGTTGTTATACGAAATATCATGAGACCCTTACGGCAGATTGTTTGGCGGTGTTTACGTCTGAAAAATTAGAGCGTAGGCATTCGTTTACCGTGTCGCTTTTTTTAGACAAGATAAACTCACGAGAGATAAAAAAGTGTATTTTCGTTGTAGATCAAGACAATTTTCGTGTCAGAAGATCTGCACGTCCGCTTGTTCATAATGCAACACAATATAGCTTCAAGGAAGTTTATAGTACCTTTTCACAATATTTTGAAGAAAAGGGAATAACCTTCCCTTTGAAAGATACATATAATATCTTTTTGCAGGAGATAGCGTATAACCTAAAGACAAAACTTAGAAGAGACTTTTCATTCAGCTATGAAATTTTTATTTTCAACGAGAAGACGGTAGATGAGCCTATTTGGGATTGGTTGATCTGTATCTCAAAGGAATACGAGGGAAATCCAAGAAGAGACTTTAAAACGACAGCCTTTAACTATTTAAGACCATTAGTTGAAAATGCTTCTTCTTTAAGGAAAATTGTGAAAAAAATGGAAGGCGCATATAGTAAAAAATTTAGGGAATCATACGAATACATTATACAAGAAAGAAAAGCATTACGTGCGTTAACTTGATAGAACGAGCAAGTCTCTTTAATCTTAGAGTAAAAGGACGTGATGCAGAAGCGATCTATTATTTTATAGAACAGGCAAATAGGCCAGTAAGCTATAGTGAGATATTAATATATTCTGCTAAAAAAAGCCTTAAATTCAAATGCAAGACATGCTTGAAAACTTATAGTTTACAAGAAGCGATAAGTAACAATTTTTCTTGCCTAGAATGCGGGAAACGTGTTGAGGAAACCGTGATTAGCGAAGCACTAAAATTTCTCGAACTCTTATCGTTCATTAAGAAAATTAGTGAAGGGAATGATCCTAAGTATGTCCTACAGAAAAAAATTCACCTGCCTTTTAATTTAGCTATTTTAGAAGCGATTGTAAGTTTAGAAGACCTAAATTATGCTATGGAATATAAAAAAGCGTTGTCTGTTTGCTTGGAATATTACGGGAAAATCTTCAAAAGTCCGCAAGAATTCGCTACATTTTTAAATGCTAATATTCCCGAACGTACATTAACAATAAATAAGAATAAAGCAGAAAACTGGCTTTTACTGTTTAGTGATTTAGGAATAATTTCTCGACTAAGTGGGGGGTATATTATATCTTTAGACCCTCATTTAATGCTTGAACTCCTCGATATCTACAACAAAGAAACAAAATCTAAAAACAGAATCAAATTAGAATCGTTCTTAAAATTCATAAAGAAATTCTTACCAAGTGAAAGTACTCTTCCGAAAGCTGTTATGCATTCATTGCAGACACTTGAGAGACTTAATAAAATAAGACTAGCTACTTCCCCTGATGATATTTCACGTAAATATCTGTTTGATGATGGCCGTTACATAAGAGAGGTGATGATTATAGATGAAAATTCCTGATTGTATTTCGTATGAAAAAATTAATTTCATTTTACGTGAAGAGAGCGCGATAAGAGCAAGGGATCCTGCTCTCTTTTTTGATACGCATTACCCCATTAAGCTCTACGAAGAATCAACGCGTCAGATAATAAACGAAATGGAGCTGCATGAAAAAATTTTGAATGCAAAAGGAGTAAAAGGCACCAGAATTTTCCTTATAAAAGGAAATCCAGGCACTGGCAAATCAGAATTTTGTTGGTTTTTTAAACTCAAAGCAGAAGAAAGTAAGGTTAACCGAAAAATAATTCATATACCAAAAAGTGAGGTTGAACCTGGAAAAGTTGCAAGAATACTCTCTCAAGCTATTGGATTCAAGGGCTTTAATCAGCAAACATACCAAGGGAAATGGAATGTCCTTCGCGAAAATCCTGATAGTGTAGCCAAGGAAATCTTCTACAAGATTGTAAATGAGAAAGTAGGATCGCCTAGTGAAAAAGATTTTGGACTGAAACTTAAAGAGGCCGAATCTATAATTTTAGATTACTTAATAAGGTGGCTTAAATATCAAATTAACTTAGCGCAGTCAGATACGCGGCCACTTGCAGAACATCTTATCGAAACTTTTGACAAAATAGGGTTAAAAAGCAAACTAGAGGAGAAAGGAATTACCGATATTGACATAGACCGTTTCGAACTTGAATTTCACAGAAAAATTGTGGATTTCCTCAGTTTGCCAAGTATTGAAGATATATTGTTAAGCATTTCAGAGAAATTCAAGCAGGAAAGACCAATAATCATTATAGAAGACTTAGTTGGTATTGGTGCCGCACGAACTATAATTCTGAATGCCTTATCAGATCTTGCACGTATGGACATAGATTTAATTGCAGGAGTAATTCCTGCAATGGAAGAACCAGTGAAAAGAGCCATTATGAAAGGAATAGAAGAAATTGAACAAGCTTCCCGTGAGTTAGAAACTGAAACCTTAGTTCAAAGGTCATATGATTATAGCTTAACTACAGAAACAGGAGAATCTACCTTTTTAAATTCTAGAGAAAGCGTAATTGCATTTGTTAAACCCTATCTAAAACATATAAGAAAAAGGGAATGCACCGAAAAAGGATGCAATTTTTATCGAAAATGTAAAGAACTTTTTGCTAATCTATTTCCGTTTAACGAAGAATTTATCTGGAGAATATTTCAAATTCTAAGTGCTCAAAAAATGCCTAAAGGAGACCCTCGTGCTCTAATTAAAACTTTAAGGAAGATCCTTGAAGAATCTAAAAAAAGAAAAACTGGCGTATGGAATGTTGCCACCACAGCATTTTCTAAACCATTTACTTTTAATTTTGAAATCGAAGAAATGAGAGAATTTGCAAATTTCATTTCTTGGTATGGCAGAATTGACTACGAAAAAAATCAAATTTTCGTTCCTAAAGAATTGCTTAACGTATTCGGCATTAAGCATCCTTCAATCTTACCTGAGAAAGACGGAAACTTTATTCTCACCTATCTTGATGCTTCAGGCATATCCAAAGAAACTATCGAAATACCAAAGAAAGCTACCAAAGAGATACCAAAGCTTTCCAAAAGGAAAATTGAAGAAAGAAATTTCACTCGCCAATGGCTTAGAGGAGAAAAGGGAGTACCACTAGCAGCTCTTCGTCACGGCCTTGCTATATTTTTGCGTGATATTCTAAGAAAGCCGACATTACTTGTTGACAAAACTATAGAAAAATACAAGACAGCAATAGTTTGGGGAAGGAGATATCAAAATGAAGACATACCAATTGTTTTTGAAGATGAAGAAAAACCTCCTCATCCTCATATCTTTGTGAATCGGAAAGAGATTCACGATGTTTCATTTTTGTTAACTGATCTAGGAGTTGCAGATAGCTCAGAAGAGAGAAAAGCAATTCTTCAAAAAATAAAAGATCAGTATCCACATATTATTCCTCTTTTTCAAATGAAAATTGAGGAATGCCGAACGAAATTTAAAAAGTATTTGGAGCATGAAATGGCTGTTAAAAGTTTAGAGGAGTGGCTAATAAGCAGTTATGTACTCTGTAAGATGTTATTATTAGGAGAAACTGATATTAAAAATGTTTTAGTTGCAGATGATAAGTATGTAGAGCTGATAGACAAACCTAATTGGTTATTCCCTGAATTTTTCCGGCGTGTGCATGACATGACCCATATAAAGGATTGTTACAATGTATTATCTAACTTAATAGAAAATATAGGAGTAGCGAATAGATCTAGAATTTTTTCCCTATTAGATAAAGGAAAAATTTTGGATCTTTTATCTGCAACAAGACTTCCGGAAAAGACTAATTTTGAATTAACTCCTAAAAGACACAGAGTAAGTTTATGGGCTCTCATCTCAATTATGAATCGTGCTGCACGAGATCTGAAAGAAGCAGAAAAATCAAAAGCCCTCTTTGAAAAAGCTCAGAAAATAATAGAAAACGCGTGCGAAATTTCCGATTTTGTTAAATTCATAACTAATGAAAAGAATTTACGCGCTACAATTGAGAAGTTAAAAGTTATTTGTGAAGGCTTAAAGGATCCATCAACGACCTATGAATTAAGAAATATTATAGAAACTTTGGATCCGAGTTCTAATGATTTGAAACAGATATTAGATGACCTAATGCAAGTACTGAGTAAATGTGAAGAAATCAAAGAGCTTTCAAATCCTAAAGATGTATTTGAACTAAATAGCATATTTAATAAAAATTACTGGCTTTCTAGAAACAGAACATATTCTCTCATCCTAAAGCTTTCAAAGATTTTAACTGAAAATCAGCCCTCAGAAAAATGGGAATCAAGTAAAGAAGTAATTTCCTTAACTGAGTTAACAAACTTGCAAAAAATTTTGGAATTGATCAAACATGAGGAGGATGGTTGAAATGGGAAATTTAATTAAAAAACTCGATCGATTGCATAAGTACTATAAATTTGCTAAAGAAGAGCATGAAAGAAGAGTTTTTCTTAAAACTTTAAATCATTTGCTGGGGAATTTAAATAAAACTTTCTGTAGGTATTGCTTTCTTCAAGTGCTTGAAAACGAAATTCCTTTGGAAGCTCTTTCAGATAATCCTATCGTAGCTAAAGTAGAGGATTTATTGAAAAAAATTGAGAATTCTTTGAAAAAGGGCGCCGGAAATCTAAAAGAAAATTATGATGTAATCAATCAATTGATTACCAATCTTAATGAAAAAATCACTAAAAATAATGCTGATTCATTTGCAAACGTTTCGTCCAAAATAAAGGAAATGTCCTCGCTTCTTGCTGAAAAGAAAAAATTGCTAAGTAATAAAGCTATTTCAAAAATTTTAGCTGTTGATTCTAAAGTGATAATTAAGGCCGAGGGACTTCTACAAGAATTTCAATTAAAATTAAGGCAAGATACGTCGTTGCAAGATCTTAAATGGGTAAATGACAAAATCTCTGTATTAAAAATGTTAATGACAGACATTAATGAGACAATTTCCATTGAAAGATTACGACAGAAACTAAAGCTAAGCAAGGAAGAATCAGAGGTAATTAATACATTAATATCCGGCAAAAGCGTTCCTTTAAGTAGGTTAAATTTACCTTTGATGAATAGGATCAAAGAAATATTTGGAGATATGGCAAAAATATCAATTACTGTAGATTAGAGTGAACGATAATAAGGTATCTAATCATAAGGTAAAATCCCCTCATACTTCAAACATAGTGAGTATGCTATTATTGTTCCTCCAAT
>Ga0164310_10001734_pt1 | contig 12477 bp, 7 predicted proteins | sample GuaBasSedimGuay1_FD_121795 | JGI IMG/M metagenome (GOLD analysis project Ga0164310, IMG submission 121795) | Subseafloor sediment microbial communities from Guaymas Basin, Gulf of California, Mexico - Guay1, Core 4569-9, 0-3 cm | ecosystem: Environmental > Aquatic > Marine > Hydrothermal vents >... | reverse complement strand
CCGCGTTTCCAAGCGCTTCTATCGAAATATGGGGAGGAATAGGGAACTTAGAAGTCTATTATGGGTTCAAAAAAACGGTCACAATATGGTCACAATAGGGTGTAAGTCTTTGTCCCACAACGCGAGTATGGGGTTCGATCCCCCCCACCTCCATCTTATTGCACCACAACAACTTACGAAGCCTTGCGGCCCTATATCCCCGAATAACACGAGATATTGTGGTATCAAGGTAGATAGATCTGCATTGGTAAACGTTGACAAACTGGTTGATATCGGCTATATTTATAGCCGAACACTAGATGAGGAGTGTGAGTGTGCCAGGACCTCCAAAAGAACCTCCCCGCGGACCGATGATTCACATCCGACTCGACGAGACAACCCACCGCAGGCTCAATATCCGCGTAGCTCACGACGGTACCACAATCCAGCATCTGGTCGCTGATCTGATTCGCCGAGAGGTTGGTGAATTGGACATATCGAAGAAAATGATATAGTCTGACATCTTGCGCTGCAGAATAACCTAACCGCCAAATTTTGGAGTTCTCATATGAGCCATCTGCGACCCGTCCGGCTAATGACCACTATTGGTGTCCTAACCTTCGCCATTTTGTTGGTACTGTACCCGACAACCCAAGCAGACGTCTATGTCAACATGCTCTGGGACGAAACGGAACGTGACTACAAGGTCAAACCGCTCGTGACAAAAGGCGCGACGTTTGATCGGGGCTTCCAAAATGCCTACGGAAGAGAAATGGGCTTTGACCCCGGGCCTCCGTTTATTGTGCAGGCGCCCATCCTCGCTAGCAGTTCGGTGTCGTTTGAGGCGGGGGGCTTTGATCCCACCAGACCGTTCGTCATTTATATGCAACCGGGAGGGGACCAAGAAGGGCGGATAAGTGCCGCCGGGGGAGTCAGCTTTGTCGGCACTGACCTCGACCCGATCCGGGTCGAAGGGGTTTTCGAGATTTTCTCGGGGGGTGGCTATGAGCCGCACGGTTTCCATTGGGCCAATACTACCTTTCGGTGCCAGTATCATGACAATACCATGAACACGGTTCCCTTCGTGGTTATGGGTGGATCAGGAGTGATCGAAAACTGTTATTTCCCCGACTATAGCCCACCTTTTCTTAATCTACTCAGCATAGGAGATACTAATGGTGACAATGATATATCCGTGACTATTCGCAATTGTCGCTTTGAACGTCTCAATTTCCCCAACTATAGCTATCCTATCACTGTTTGGGATGCCGATGAATTCACTCTAGAGAACTGCCGTTTTGAAGACGTTGACTACTGGCAGGATGATCTCAGTGCCCTGATTGACGTACGCCGCTGTGGGATAAGGTCAATAAAGGACATCACCGGCAATAACGATGATCAGAACAAGATTAATTTGATTGAAGCCGAGGCGGTTGATTCGGCTTTCATTCGTTGCAGCGATGATCTGCCGATTATTGCCAACGAAATCCATGTACCGTCTGGAAGAGCGCTGGCGATCGGAAAGGGATCGGTGCTCAAGTTTCACACTCTGGGAGGGTTTGATAATGAGGGCAGGCTGTATATTGATAGCTCGGTGCTCACTTCGTGGGAAGATGACGAGCACGGCGGTGATACCGATAACAAGTTTCAACCGGATCCGATATTGAGCAACTGGATAGCCAGGGGCAGCGGCATATTTATCGACTCGGGCGCAACCGCAGATATCCGGAGGACCTTGATTCGCTATCCCCGTAGCGGGATTCACTCGTTTGGCGGTCTCACCCTGGACAGTGTGACAATCGAAGATAGCTGGTATTCAGGTGTGACCCTGCGCGGTGCCTACGGGTATGACTATGAGATCTCCAATACCACTATTAAGCGCATTACCGGCACCGACCCTTTCTCCGCCGCTATTTTCTATGAGAATCGCACCGGCTATCATCAGTCGCTGAGCCTCACTAACGTCAGCTTGCTAAACAACGAAGTGGACGGTATTGAGGTATTCTATCTTGGAGACAATTTCACCAATATTGAACTGAAAGACTGCCGCATCGCCAACAACACTGGCTATGGCATCATCTTCCCGGTTGACCATGGGCTGGAGTCGATAGAGATATTGCATTCGGTGTTCGTCGGTAACGGTTATGCGGCGATCCGTGGCCTCGACAATTATGGTAACGGCATCCCGATAAGAATCGACAACAACGTTCTAGTTGGCAACGGGCTGAATCAGTACGGGGAGTATCCCTACGGGATTCATCTGTCCGGTGGTACAGCGAAGATAATTGGCAATACGGTCATCAACAACGGGGAGATTGGAATCCTGGTGGGGGGCCTGGACGACATTGAACAATGTGTGATCGCTAATAATCTTATGGTAGGTCATACTGAGTATGGCTTGCTCAAAGGCGACGATGGAGCACCAATTGTCGCCGGCAATAGCTTCTGGAATAATGGTAATGAGTCCGAGGAACTTCGCTACGAGGGACCTGATGGTCGGATATATACGGTCGAGGATCTCCAGGCGCTGGGGGGTGATTTCGCCACTAACGTAAACCTGCCGCCCGGGCTGTTACCCGAAATTACCGGCCAGATAGATACGTTGAGTTTCGACCGCGCCTCCGGGTTGTCGAAGTTGGTCGACCAATCGGCCAGCTTTCCGTCCGGGCAGGATCTGGCCGGGCGTTATGTCTGTCCTGATACAGCCGATCCTTACTGGTACTTGGTCTGGAATATCTCTGCCGATACGCTGATAGTCCTGGGTGACATCAGAGATCACGCTGACACTAACAGCGTCTATCGCATACTAGATTATCATCTCTCGGAGGCGTCCCAATTGATAGACGCCGGGTTCACGCCACAAACGCAGGAGATGTTCGACATCGATGAAGATGCTCGTATCCTCGACGGCGACGAAAACGGCAGCATGCTGGTTGATATCGGCGCTGACGAGTTTAACGGCGAGGCCGATGATTCACCCATTCGCGTTTTGCAGCCCAGCAGCGACAAATGGGTGGTAGCGTATGGCACTTTCAACATCGAATGGCGAGTGCCCGATAGTGTGGCTTCGGTAGATATCGCTTACAATACTAGCTATAATCCGGATCAACCAGATGTGGGCTGGAATACTATTGCCTCGGGCACGGATGCGACCTCGAACTACTACACCTGGAGCATACCTGCCTATGAGACAACCGCGGAGTGTTATGTTCGGGTGACCTCTACCGCCTATCCCAGCCTGTTCGATCTGAGCGCACCGTTTAAGATCAAACACCTGGGCCTCACCCGCATGCGGAACGATTCGTTGATTACCTATGTAAACCCTAATGACAATTGGCAGTTTGCGAATGAGGAAGCCAACATGTGGCCGGCCTCAGCTTGGCCGGACTACTTTAATGTACCGGATCCGTACACCAGCTTACCTTACCCAGATGAATTCCACAATCTGGGGGCCGCTAACTGGGACTATCCCAGTTGGCCGACATTCGTCGAAGCCTTTGGTGCTGAAGCCTGCTATTTCAACTACTGGCCGACCCCGCAGTGCAGGCCTTCGGCACTGTTTCGCTGGGCATCGATCAAAGAAGCGTGGGGGGGCTCATGTTTTGGCCTGGCCATGACTTCGCTAATGGCATTCCAGGACGCAGCCGCATTTGCCGCCCGGCTCGAGATCGGTCCCTTTACGAATCTTAATGCGGTGCTCATGACCGACCCTCGCAGAAGTCTGATCAATCGCTATTATACTTATCAGTATGGGCAGCAGAACGATGACCATTGGATTGTGGCCGAGACTAAGACACCGAATGAGACGCTGGCGGATGTGCGTTCGATGTTCTGCGAATTGGAAGCCTCGAGCGCCATTAGCGCCATCACAATCTGCGATACCAGTACGGTCAACAACCAGGGTTGTCATGCAGTGACGCCTTACTCTCTGCACCGGTTCCCATCCGGTGCCTGGGCTCTGCGTGTATATGACAGCAACGAGCCGACTCTTTCTCTAGATATCCACTTCGACACCGTGACCAACAGCTGGGAGTACTTGGAGCTGGGTTGGGCAGGTGACAAAGAATGCTACCTTGAAGACCCGCTGTCGAACTACACCGGACTGGCGGAGATGTCCCAGTCTGCCCGCGAAGCGCCACCGGTGGCAGCAGCGGCTTCGCAGGCTCCAGGTTACGTTGAGGCGTATTGGAGTGACGGCGATTCGATTCGATTTGAATTAGGGATCGGGGCAATAGGGCAGTACGGTGATTCGGCCTTCAATGATGTTCCAGGGGCCAGGCCGATCAGGCCCAAGGCCGGGGCAGGTGATCCGATCGGCTATCTTCTTCCCGATGGCGACTGGTCGTGCCAGTTGGCGGGTTCCGGTGAGGACTATGCACATCTGACCGTATTTAATGATGACGTTATCATGGCCTATCGCCGTGACAGTGTTGGAGCGAATGATGTGGAGCAGGTTGATATACGGGGTGGCGACGGGATGCATCTGGATAATCCTGACGGAGCGGTCCGCACGTGCGACCTCGACTTTGTCATTGTTCAGCCCGATCGCGAGCAACACTTGGCGTTGGGTGATCTGCAATTGCCGGCTGCCGACTCGGTTGCTCTCGAACTGACTCCGACCAACGGTCTGCGCCTGGCTAATTTTGGTGTGGCGTCATCGTATGATCTCGTCATCAGGGATCTTGGCGGACCCGAAATGAAAGAGTTCATACACTTCGATATCGCTGTCGGAGCCAACTCTGAGCAACATCTCGTACCCAACTGGAACAATGTGAGTGAAGCGCAGTTGATGGTCATTGTCGATGATGGTATCGATGGGGTCGACGACGACACGCTCTATCTCTCTAATGGCTCACCGTTGGACGTTGAGGATGATCATGGTTCGCTTCTGCCCTATCGCTTTGAGCTGTCTCAGAACTACCCCAATCCGTTCAATCCGGTAACAACGATTGAGTATAGCCTGCCAAGACGAAGCAGTGTGAAGATCGATGTTTTCAATCTCTTGGGCCAGAAAGTGCGAACACTCGTTGATCGAGAGGAATCAGCAGGCACGTATTCTATAGCTTGGGATGGTACGAGTTCGACGGGTGAAGCTGTTTCAACCGGGGTATACTTCTACAGATTCCAGGCTGATGATCACGTCGAGACGAAGAAGATGCTGTTGCTGAAATAGACACCAGAAAAAGTGGTCACAATTTGGTCACAATAGAGTGTAAGTCCTTGTGCCACAACGCGAGTATGGGGTTCGATTCCCCCCACCTCCATTTGTTATAATCCCATGTAAGTCAATAGCTTACGGCGACTTGCGAGCCGGATCATTTGCTTGAACCCCCCACCGGTCAGCTATGTCACTGAATATCATGCAATAACTTACGACGGCTGAGGACACAATTTGGTCACAGTGAAATCCTCGTCAGATGGTTCTACTCTCAAGCCTGTTGGACGGAACCAAGGGGATTATGATGTACTCAGTTAGTATCTTCCTTCGATCTGTTTATCTCTGCGTCTGCACGTTTCTCACGGTGATGCCTGTGACCTTTCAGCTTAATGATACGTCTGGCCAACTCAGTCTGGTTTTGATCACTCGAGTCGTCCGAGTGACTATAATCTTGATTTCGCGTGGTGAAACGATTGTCTGCGTAATCATCAACAAGGTCACCTATCGTGATCTGATTTGAGAGCATTTCGTCGAATAGTTCCCGGGTTTGACGCATATTGTGGATATCATCGGGGTGTTGATAATCCAAGAATGCTTGAAGCGTATCCAGGTTTAGTCTCAACTCTGAATCAAAAGCGGACACTCGCTGGGTGCGCTCCTCAATTTCACCCTTGAGATCTGTAATGGCTGAGGCGAGTTCTTCGAATTGCTCGTCCGCCTCCTCCAATTTTGCACTGAGCATAGAGAACTTCCGCCGGAATTGACCGGGGATATGCTCTGTCCGCTTATACGCTAGCCTGTGTTCTATTTCAGCCCAGGCATGCATGAGCACTGTACGGATCTGGATCTCGATCTTCAGATCCTCGAGCCCACGGTAGTTGGGTGTATCTGCCCACGCTTTCTTAACGTTCACAACAAGATGGTGTGATCGGTATCCAAACTGTGTTGGTGGGAGATGGTCTGTCTTGTTCTTGTTATGAACTACCTGGAATTCCTGAGCAATGAGCTCTGAAATCCGATCAACATCACTCTGGAAGAAACACACAACTCTAAGCCCAACGAGGTCCTTCGTCTGAGCAAAGGGCTGCTCATATTGTTTGCGACCGACTTTTTCGAGAAATCGATCGAGTTGTTTGACTCGATGAGTTACCGAGACATACCCAATATTGTCTCTTTCGAGGAATTGCTTGACGGCATTTTCGACGTTTGATCCAAGCCTTGCCAGTTTTGGATAGAGACGAAAATACCGCCGCGAAACACTGCTCAGGTCTGGCGGAGGTGTGCCTTCGATTCCATTTGAGCTGCGCTTCCGCTCAGACTTAGACACTTTCTTGCTCATGTTGCTACCGATCCAAACATGGCCCCATCAATTGCTGAGGAACGTTTGTAGAAACGTCCCTCAGATTATACTACACAGGCCTTACTATGGTTTCGACGTTGTCGTGAGTTAGACAGTAAATGCTACAAAGAGATTGCGTCCTCCTCTCACGACATTCAGTAAAACGTTATCACCTTGTTCGACACCGCTGAGCCTGGATTCGAATTCATCCTTATTGGCTACGCGGGAACGGTTCACCCCAGTTATTTGGTCACCTTCGCGTAATCCGGCCCGTCCGGCTTTGCTATAGGGATCGATCTCGGTAACTACGATACCATCAGTCCAACGATCCAGACTATACCTTTCAGCAAGCTGACGATTCAGATCACCAACAGCGAATCCAAGTAATTCCTCGAGATCAGTTTCGGTTTCTATCCGAATATCTTCCTCTGGAAGCTCACCCAGTCTAAGGTTTTTATATTCGGTTCTACCGTCTCGCAGTACCTTCATCTTTACTTTGCTGTCGGGACCTGCGGAGGCTATGGTACTTCTTAGTTCTGTTGCGGTTTCAATCTCTCTGCCTTCGACCTCGACGATGACATCTCCGGTTTGAAGGCCGGCATCTTCGGCCGGGCTATCGGGTACAACTTCGCTCACTAGTGCACCCTTGTTGTCTTCAAGATCAAAGGCTTGAGCGATCTCTTCGCTTACATCCTGAATGTAGACGCCGAGCCACCCTCGAATGACACGGCCTTCGTCAACCAGGGATCGCATAATGCTCTCAGCCATAAGCGAGGGAACCGCAAAGCCTATACCTTGATACCCTCCACTCCTGGTGACAATTGCAGTGTTGATGCCAACCAGTTCTCCGTCCAGATTTACAAGGGGGCCACCAGAGTTACCCGGGTTGATGGCTGCATCGGTCTGAATGAAGTCCTCATACTCCGCCAGACCAACATTCGATCTCCCCTTAGCACTTACGATTCCTTGTGTGACCGAATAGGCTAGGTTTTGACTCATTGGGCTGCCGATTGCTATAACCATTTCGCCTACCTGCAGGTCATCACTGTTGCCAAAATTCAAGTAGTCAAGACCATCGGCGTCGATTCGGAGCACAGCGATATCGGTCTGCTGATCTGTACCAACAACCTCAGCACTGAAGCGGTCACCATCGTGAGTTTGAACGTATATCGAATCTGCTTCAGCGATCACATGGTTATTGGTGATAATCAGTCCGTCGGAACTAACAATCACACCCGATCCAAGCCCTTGCTGGCGGAATTCCCTCTCTTCTGGTTGATTCTGCTGGGGGCGACGACCAAAGAACCGCTCAATGAACGGATCATTGGCAAATGGGAAGCCAAACGGATTCATGAAGCGTTGGCGTAGGATTCTTTCTGTCGACACAGTTACAACCGTCGGCTTGACTTTGGCAGAAATGTCAATGAACGCCTTGTTGAAGTCTCTCAACGTGTTGATAGGGCGATCCAGAATATCTGAATCACTCTTAGTGTCTTGGATGTCTCCGGCAGCATTGCCGAAGTTCATGATTACTGAGATGGCTGCGACGAGAATTACAGCCATAACAGCTTTTGGCCAGATTGTTTTTCTATTCATGGTCCACTCTCCTCATCCAGTCATTTAAGGATAGGGGGCCGATGTCACCACATCGGCCCCGGTTAAGGTTAGATTGGACGTGGTCGGTGATTACTTGATTTTGACGTCAATCTGACGTGGTTTGACCTCATCCTTCTTCTGTAGTTCGATTGTCAGAATCCCATTGCTGTACTCAGCCTGGATATCATCCGTACGAACGGCTTCCGGTAGGGTGAACTGACGTTCGAACTCGCCTTTGAGCATTTCTTGTCTCACCAAATGCTCTTTTTCATTCGCCATGCGTTCCTCACGGCAGCCCTTAACACTCAGCAGTTTATCGGTGATGCTGACTTGAATGTCATCCTTCTTCATTCCGGGCACTTCGAACGAGAACATGAGTTTATCCTCAGATTCGATGATGTTAGCCTTTGGAATGAATGTGTCGTTCCTTCGATCGAAAATTAAAGGAACTGAAAAGAAGTCCTCAAACATCGGGTCGAGCACCCGATTGCCGGTGTTGTTCTGTCTGACAATTAAGTTCGTCATCTCAAAAACCTCCTTCGATTAGGGTTAGAATTTCACTGCATATACCCAGATCCTCTATCTTCACTGGGTTATCTCTTACTTGAGACGATTTCTTGTTTATTTGATTCTGGTTGACTTGACATCGCCGCATCATGCATGCTCTCTTCGATTTCTGAAAAAAGCCCGGTACCTGATTTACCGTCTCTTGTCTTGTCTTCAATTTCACCAAGCTGGCTATATATGTTCTCGAAATCATCTTTGCTGCCATACCCCAACGCTTGAGCGAATTCCAATTCTGTTCGCCCTTCCTGCAAGAGTCTGGCGAGTTTATCGTTTTCTTCTCGAGTTCGGTCAGGCTCTTCGGCCAGTTTCTCCGCCTCTTTCAATAGCCGCTCTGCCTCCGAGACTGGTAGTGGAATTATGGTTTCGGTGACCACGAGCGTGTTCAATGCTGTCTGCAAAACTCCTTTGGCTTCATCAAGCTTGTCTTCATCAATCAGTTTGACAGCCTGTTTGATTGCGTTCGGATAAGTAGCTAGTGGTATATTGGTTAAGCTGATAACTGTTTTGCTATCTAGATTCTTGATGAGTAGCCTTGCCTTCTGCAGCTGCCCTTTCTTTAGAGCTTCCTCGGCTTCCTGACGAAGTTTCTCGATGGCATCAATGTCAGCCAATATGTCATAAGTCACCACTTCTACGCTTGAAGGGGGAGAGCAAATTCCGGGGCTCGTGCCAAGATAATGGACAACTTCCCAGAAGCGCGTTCCAGCGATTCAATTGCATATTCTGAATCATCATCGTCAAGGGCTCTAAGCGCGTTTTCAGTTTCCCTAATGGCAGAAGTGGCCTCTGACAGAAGCTCCTTGCGCTTCTCCTCAGTTTGGATTTGCTTATTTTCCTGCAATTCATTTTCATCACTTGTCGCAGTAGTACACATTACGAAAAGCAACATGACAAATACTGCTAAGACCCCCGCAAAAACGGCCTTGGTTCTCGAATTGATCTTTCTCATAACAGGAACTCCTTCGTTTTATTGTTTACGAGCCTTAGTTTACAGTTTTTTGCGTAATCAAAAGGCGTGCCAATTCTTGTAAGTCAATGAAATACAAGAAAGTCAATTCGGGTCTTAGATACCTCAACCAAGAGAAACTGCCACATTGACATATGCATGTGCCGTCATGGCGGTCGGCTTATGCCAAGTTGGCGCATTGTGCGCCATTGTGGCGCAACTGTATATTCGATATGTCGCTTCTGAAATCGTTGGCCAATTTAACCTGCTGTTATACAATGTGTTGATGTGTGTGGCACGCCATATGCATGTGATTGACAGTAAATAGATTGGAGACCAAACATGAATATGGATAGATTTACACAGAGATCAATAGATGCAATTAGTCAGGCTCAACAGACAGCTATGGCTAATGGGCACCCAGAGATATCGGCAGAGCACCTTCTGTCATCGCTATTGATTCAGAAGGACGGTTTTGTCCCTAGAATAATAAGAAAGATCGGCGCTGATGTTGAATCAATTGCACAGGAGCTTGATGACTCCATTGGTAAACTTCCTAAACAGCAAGGTGGTCAGATACATGCCGCCACCACGTTGAACGATATCTTTCAAAAAGCGGAGACAGAAGCTTCAAACTTCAAGGATGAATACATATCAGTTGAGCATCTGTTGCTTGGGATTTTGGATACGAAATGTGAAGCCCAGCGAATTCTTATGGCGCATGACATAACCAATGAACAGATTCTGAACGCGCTGAGAGCAATGAGGGGTCATAATAAAATTACCGATGATAATCCCGAGTCAAAGTATGGAGTATTGGAGCGGTACTCTCGTGATCTGACCAAAATGGCCAGAGAGGGGAAGCTTGATCCGGTTATTGGCCGCGACGATGAGATTCGTCGCATAATTAAGATTCTCTCACGGAGAACCAAGAACAATCCGGTTCTTATCGGAGAACCAGGTACCGGTAAGACAGCAGTGGTCGAGGGGCTGGCGCAGAAGATTGTGATGGGAGAGGTGCCCGAGACGCTGAAGGAGCGGCAATTGGTCGCTCTGGATATTGGCGCCATGATTGCCGGTTCCAAGTTTCGGGGCGAGTTTGAAGAACGTCTTAAGGCCATCCTGAAAGAGGTAGAAGACTCAGATGGCAGTATTGTTCTTTTCATTGATGAAATGCACACCCTGGTTGGAGCGGGAGCGGTTGGCGGTTCCTTAGATGCATCAAACATGCTCAAGCCAGCGTTAGCTCGTGGAGAAATTCGATTCATAGGGGCCACCACCTTTGATGAATTCAGACAACACATCGAGAAAGATGCCGCACTGGAGCGACGCTTTGCGCCGGTCATAATCAGCCCGCCCACGGTTGAAGAAACCGTTTCAATCCTGAGGGGACTGCGCGAGCGGTACGAGAACTTCCACGGGATCAAGATCTCGGATGATGCTATTGTAGCTGCTGCCAAACTGTCAGACAGGTATGTCTCGGATCGGTTTCTCCCCGACAAAGCGATCGATCTGATTGATGAAGCATCGGCTGAACTTAGGATTTCCATTGATTCGGTTCCTGAAGAACTGGATTCCATTGAAAAGAGAATCCGGCAACTGGAGATTGAGAAGGAAGGGATGAAGCGGGAGAAGGATGCCGCCAAGCGGCTGAAACCGATCGAAGAGGAACTCACATCATTGTATTATCAACGTGATGACCTCGAAACGCAGTGGAAGAAAGAGAAATCAACTGTGGACGCAATCCGCCAAATTAAGATTGAGATAGAGCAACTGCATTTGCGGGCGGCAGAGTCGGAACGCAACGGTGACTACGAATCAGCAGCCCGGATCAAATATGGTGATATTGTTGAAGCTGAGAAGAAACTGGAACTGCACACGGCCGCTCTTGTGTCAATTCAGCAGAACAGAAAACTGCTCAAAGAGGAAGTCACGGCTGACGAAGTAGCCGAAGTGATCACTCGCTGGACGCATATTCCGCTGAGCCACCTGACGGAATCTGATTCTGAAAAACTCTTACATTTAGAGAGAAACCTGCACCAGAGATTAGTTGGTCAACATGAGGCAGTCGAGGCGGTCAGTAATGCCGTGAGGCAGTCCAGGGCGGGTTTATCTCATCCGGACAGACCGATAGGTTCCTTCATCTTTTTGGGGCCAACCGGCGTGGGCAAAACCGAACTGGCCAAGGCACTGGCTGAATTCCTATATGGAACCGAAGAAGCTATGATTCGCATCGACATGTCGGAGTATATGGAGAAACACGCCGTCTCCCGGCTGGTGGGCGCTCCGCCGGGATATGTCGGTTACGAAGAAGGTGGGCAATTGACTGAAAGAGTCAGAAGGAAGCCATACAGTGTGATCCTATTGGACGAAATTGAAAAAGCTCATCCTGATGTGATCAACATATTGCTGCAGGTTCTCGATGACGGCAGGTTGACCGATAATAAGGGTCGCACGGTCTCGTTTAAGAACAGTATCCTCATCATGACATCCAATATTGCCGCTTCGTATATCCAGGAAACATCTTTGCGGATTACTGAAGCCAACAGGCAGAAGACTTATGAAGAGATGAAAGCACATGTTTTGAAAGCTCTGTTAGAGAGTATGAGACCAGAGTTTCTTAACCGTGTTGATGAGACCATTGTCTTCTCCTCTTTGACTACTGATGAAATAAAGGAGATCGTGTCATTACAGTTGTCTCAATTTGGAGACCTGTTAGCGGAAAGAGAAATCCGTTTCAGAGTAACCGAGGCCGCAGTCGATTACCTGTCCAGAAACAGCTATGATCAAGCCTTCGGTGCCAGACCAATCAAGAGGTTTATTAACAGGACTATCAGTCAACCAACCTCGAAACTTATCATCTCGGGCGAATTGAAACCTCATGACGAACTG
>Ga0164310_10001733_pt1 | contig 12483 bp, 9 predicted proteins | sample GuaBasSedimGuay1_FD_121795 | JGI IMG/M metagenome (GOLD analysis project Ga0164310, IMG submission 121795) | Subseafloor sediment microbial communities from Guaymas Basin, Gulf of California, Mexico - Guay1, Core 4569-9, 0-3 cm | ecosystem: Environmental > Aquatic > Marine > Hydrothermal vents >... | reverse complement strand
GGGGTGGGCTCGTTTTCAATTGTCAAATGGGCCCCTTTTCAATTGTCAAAGTTCGGAAAGTGTGCCCGAAGTGGGCCCCTTTTCGATTGTCAAATGGGCTCCTTTTCGGTTGACAAAAACAACGAAGATCCAATCGGGACGACCTTTAACGTGGATGTGCTGTCTCACCCATAGGTCCACCCGTCTGGGGGTTACGGGCCTGTCGGATGAGATGGAGCCGTTCTCAATGCCCGGCAGGAACCTTTTCTTTCTCGCTCTCCAATCAAGGCACAACGGTCCCTGGATGATCATCAGATCGCCTATGAGAGGATCGATCGAGGGTTTGATCCCCCTTCGGACGCGCACATCTATCCCGGTGTTATGTGATTTGGGTTTGAGCGGGTCGTCTACGGCGTAGTATATGGAGTTGATCTTACGGGTTTGGGTATCGCTGGGCGCGGAGGGAAGGGTGAAATCGGCATAGCATCCGGTTTCCCTCAGGATCTGTAGCTCGTTATTCACGCCGCACCATCTTCCGTCCTTTCTGGAGTTATCCAGAGCCCAGTTGCCGTGGATGAAGGCGTAGACGACTTTGTTCTCATATCTCCCAAGAACGCCGTGTTCGGAGAAAAGCCGCTTTCCCTCCTCCAATTTCCCCTTAAGCCCCTCCGGGGTATCGTTATCGTGGTGCAAGTGGATCTCTATCTCGCCGTATCCATCCTTACAGAGCTTCGAGAGCTTATCCAGGAACTCGGGCTCATACTCCTCTATCGGATAGAACCAGGTATGTCTGGGATGATATCCGTTAGAATCGGAGTGTTTCCCGGCTATTTTAGGATACCCCTCAACCCACACGTCCACCCTGCGCCTTTGAACCTCGTAGGGAGGTCTGTTCCATTTCGGTTCAAAGTGATCGACTAGACAGAAGATGATATGGATAGGGCCGTGTGGTGATAGCCTGAAAAGCCCTTTAATCGCTCTGGCAATATAGCTTGGAAGCCATATGTGGACGTTTCGGATCATGATGAAAGTGAGGACTTCTCACTACTCACTACTATCTACTTGCGCTCTATCCCACGTTATCCTCTGCTTTCGGGTGATATACCTGTAGAACCCGACTAAGACGGCAGCGTTGAGCATCAGAAAGGTATGAGGTATGGATAAAAGCCGGCGGAACTTCGAGCACCTTTGAGGAACTAGCGCCCAGGATATAGCGGATAGATATAGGAGCAGTTGTACCACAAACGTTATCCTGTAAAAAGGAGCTTTCAGAAGAAAGGCGTTGGCCGTGAAGGCACAAAATAGAGCCAATGGCACGATCAAGCGGAAGAGCTTGTGAGATATCATCTGGAGGAGAATCCTGTTTCTAAAGGGGTTATATAGCTCCCTATGGCGTAGGAAAAGTTGAAAGTTCCCAGCGAGCGTCCTCGTCTTGCGTACGAATTCGGCCTTCGGATTTGGGGAGATCGTATCGAATGCCTTGGCCTTTGACTCAAAGATCACCCGGTAACCCTGCAGGACAACTCGCATAGGGATGAGCACATCATCCAGTATCGTGTCCTCGGGAATCGACTGAAACAGTTTTTTTCTGATGGCGTATATCGCTCCTGTAGCTCCTACAGTGGAATCTATTTTGCTTTCAAGCTTCCTCAGCATCTTTTCGTATCTCCAGTAAAACCCGACGCTCTCTATCGCTTCGCTGAAGCTTCCATCTTGAAGTTTAAGTTCTTCAACCAGATGAAGCTCTCCGCTGACGGCACCGATCGATTTATCGTTGAAGTTAGCTATTATCTCCTTCAATGCGTTTTTATCGTAAAGCTGTCTCGCATCTGAAAACAGGATTATATCGCCGGCGGCTTTTGACACCCCTATGTTCAGCGCGTGAGCTTTCCCACCCCGCTGGGGAAGTGCAATCAGTTTTACCCCTGAATCGGCGAAATTTCTCACGATCTCATTGGTTTTATCTGAGGAACCATCTGAGACGACGATTATCTCAAATTTGCTTCTAGGGTAATCCAGCGCTAAGCTGTTTTCCAGCTTGTCTTTGATTCTTCTCTCCTCGTTATATGCGGCGATCACCATGCTTACAGATGGGAGGGGATTTGGGAGATACCTATTTACAGGTTTAGCTTTCAATCTCGCTATCAGAGTTATCAGAAGCGGATATCCGAGGTAGGTATATAGGATAAAGGAGACCGAAATCCAGAACATGATCTTCAGCATCCGATTACCCCTTCATCCGGCGTAGCACTTTTTCCCTTAGGGCGATGTAACGTTCGTTTCCCAGTATCCTCTTTAAACTATCCAGGGTAAGATATTCCATCCTGTATCGTAAGGTGATAAGAGGATTCATCTCAACGATGGAACGGAAGGCGGAGATATCCATATTCCCCTTAATCGTCCACCGCCTTAGGGAATACAGATCTGTTTTCAAGGTGTTATATCCAGCCTTCGATGTGCATATCCCTTGGTATCCTACCTCCTCGGCTATCCTTCGCACGGTTGAGCTATATCTCCCTCCGGGCAGGGCGAGAAAGTCAACGGATTCCCCCAATTTATCTTCCAGCACGGATTTTGAGGTCTCAAGTTCCCATTTTATCCGTTCTGGGGGCAGATCTGGCAGGAAAGGGTGGGTCATCGTATGGGATTGAATGGACATCCCGCTTTCGGCCATTTCCCTAAGCTGTTGCCACGTCATGCCGTGCGGTGAGCTGATATTCTTAACTGTGACGAAGAAAGTGGCGGTAAAACCGAAATCTTGAAGCATAGGGAAAGCAAGAGTGTAATTGCTTATGTGGCCATCATCGAAGGTAAATATAATCGATTTTCTTAGTAGTTTGACACCGGAGGCTTGGTAGCGAAATCTAAGATAATCAGCGAGGGAGATACTTTTAAATCTGATATTCTGAGTATAACTGAGGTGTTTAGCGAATAGGGATTCCTCGATAGAATATATAGGATCTCCGTTATAAGGTTGAAATGAGCGTTTCCCGATAATATCATGATACATCAATATCGGGATTTTAATCATGTCTAATCATCTACATGCTGTGGCTTCCCCGGTTTGCCCAGATTTGATTGTTGATTGGCGATAAACGACACTCTGAGCTTAGGCCTAACGCTGGGATCACCGTATTCGGAATGATAGAACACGACCTCATCAGGAGCTCCCTCCTGAATTATGATTATCCCATAGTTCGGTTTACCGTTAGCCCAGTCCTGAACCGCCTTTGTGATGTCGAAGGTGTATACCGTATAGCTCGAGGATGGTATGACGGGATCTCCCAATGGGGTTGCCTCCCTGTCTGTGCCCAGGCCATCAGCTCCGGGGGTATCCCAGGAGTGATCCGGCTGATATCTATCCCAGCAGACGTTATCCTCGCTCCAGGGTTTGAGTAGTTTATAGGCTCTGAGGGGATTGGCAGAACCTTTATAGTAGGTCTTCAGATCCAAACTGGCTGAAAGTATCCGGGAGCCCGGGGGAATTTGACCCGGGTTATTTCCGATGATATCGGGGAAACTGATAAGAGTGCGAGTGATTCCCGCCTGGATTTTATTAAAAATTGTTCCTGTTTGCCATGAGGATGCACCGGACGCTATAAAGGCATCCTGACAGTTATCGTAAGGTTGTCCTGAAACGCCTTCCTGGAAGATTAAGACTTGTTGTCCTGGCAAAAGTAGAGTGGTGAAAGTTTGGTCTTGACTAACAGCTTGGTTATCCCATCTATCCTTGGAGATCACCAGGAAATGGTAGGTGGTATCCGAGGAGAGCCCTGTGATGGTGACGCTATGTTCTGTGACCAAATCGGCATCTAAATTGGTAGTATGGTCATAATTTGTTGTCTCACCGTATCTAACCTGAGAGGTTGAGGGTTCATCGGTTACCCAAGTTATGGTAACGGAGCTATTGGTGATGTTGGAAACTTGAATTTGAGAGATCACCGGCGGTATCGTCTCGTTCTTGGTTGTGGCCGAGACAGGGTCTGATTTCTGAGATTCATTACCTGAAGCATCGTATGCTGAGACCCGATAGGTGTAGGTGGTACTTGGCTGAAGTCCTGTATCAGTATAAGAGGTATTGGTCGTGGTGGCTATCTCAGTCCCGTCCCTGTAGATCTTGTATCCTCCCATCTTTTTGTTGTCCGTCGATGGACTCCAGGAGAGTAAGATAGAATCCGTTGATTGAGCAGTGGCGGTGAGATTAGTTGGTTTAGTTGGCGGTTGAGTATCGGGAATAGGTTCTTTTGTCGTCACCTGAACGAGGTTGGATATCGGCCCCTGGTTCATCCAATCGTCCTGTGCCCTGATCGCTATGTAATAGGTAGTTGAAGGATTAAGTTGAGTGATGGTAAAGGTTTCCTTTGTGCCAGCGGGTTGAGGGGATGGAGGATTTAAAACGCGTGTGGCTTGAGACCAATTAGATTGAGTTATAGGTTGAGTTGAGTATCGGATATCGTAGCTCGTGGCTGTACCTTGTTGGTTGTCATCCCCTGGTGCTGTCCAGGAGAGAGTAACCGTGCAATCGGAGTAATCGGTGACTGCAAGATCTTGGATCGGTCCTGGGGGTATATCGTCGGGAGGTTCATTTGAGGTGGACACTGAAACATCAGGTGTACCTGTTTTTGTGAAAAGTATCTTGTTTTTTGAAAGACCTGCATCGTTGATGATTACCCCTACCCAGTTTCCCTCCTCAACCAATTTCACGGGAGGCATTGTCTCCCCTGCATCGCCTATGTACATAACGTTCAGGAAATAATCCCTTGTCTGTTTGATTGTAGGGGAGATCTCTATACGCCAGGTCCCTGCCTCCTGCCAAGGCCCTCCCATTTGAGATTGTACTCTTTCCAACTCGCTTTGAACAACAGGATGGTTTTTGGGATTTGTTCCCTCAACATAGAACTCGTATCCTTCACCCCCTATTCTTCTTATTCTGTGTTGTTTGGGAAGCAACGTTTTTACATTGACGGAAGCTGTGCCATAAACATTTTCAGCATAGGTTAAATCGCCGTCATAGGTATCTATATGTCCTGGCACCTCTTCTGAGATTTTATTACCGTTAACGTGGGGTTCTGTGACGAAGTGCATCAGCCATCTTTTCTCATAATTAGGGTTGGTCGATTCCACTCTATCAAACACGATGAGGTAAGCTTTGGTGCCCTTGCGTAGGAATACTAGGCTGCGATAGTACTCTCTCAGTCTATATCCGTACGCCTTAGCCGCTTCCCCAACTACATAATCATATTCTGGAGTAGTGTTGAAAGCTATAATATCTCCCCAGTTAGCCTTAGGATTATGAACGAATACACTATTTTCCCCAAACCTATTAGGAGAGCTAAAATCTCTAGTTGAAACACGTTCTGTACCTCCTGGATCAGGAGTACCTGAAAGCTTCCTTGGACTATCGGGAGCTGAAGGGTCGATAATTAATATGTCGTTATGAGCCACTGTGTTTTTCTGATATGAAATATAATTTCCTTGCCCACCATAACAGTCATATATCCCGGAATCAGGAGATAAAACACCTTTACGATATAAAAGGAAGGTGTTTACATCAAAGTCACCATGAGAAGTTTTGGTGTATGCCGGTGTGGTCCTGAATGCTACTTTAGTATCATCACCACTCCAACCAGTAAGCATAAATACTTCATTACCACCCGGGAAGAGGCGGGCATAAGGTAATTCTTGATAAGATGCGTTTCTAGGATCCCTCTCAGGAGCTTGAGGGTCATAGTAGAGGATACTGGCGATTGCGTCAAGACCAGGTACGAAAGTATAATAGTCATTACTCAAAATCCAGGAGCTTACTCCAGTTATATTATTCACAACCCATTGACAATAAGGATCATCCCTAGCGGCTAAGGGAAAGGTTTCTCCCATGAAACTCTTTATCTTCCAGGCTGCGGGACCTTCTGTATAAGATTCACAACCTCCAGCACCTAAAGCAACTCCATGATGGAAGATCTCTCTTCCAATACCAAAATCTAAACGATAAAGTAAGTAATAAGCAGCATTTTTAGCCCAAGGCCACCTAGGATCATCCACTAGATTTATACCTGTAGCTGTTTTCAAGGTGTAAAACCAACCTATGCCGTTAGCACCAAGGTAATACCCCTCGAAAGGTGTTCCATCTGCAGCATAGGCATACATTCTAGCCGCATCTCCCCAATACCAATCGTAATTCCATCTCGATTTATAACAGAACTCAGCATCTGGATAGTGATGGGCTAATGCTATTTCAGGCCAAGCTCGCCAGGACCTGAATATCCACTCTTCTCTATGAAAAGTTTCACCTCTTTCTGTATTACCCTCTCTTATCCATTTTGCCCTACCTGAGATATCAGCTAAATCACCTATCTTTTTAGCTAATTGCTCTTTCTCCTCTTGTGTCATGACATTATAAACCCAGTCAAAAGCTAAGGCCATTAGAGCTGTTTTCCTTCTCTCGTTCATATCGGTAGTGGAACTCCAAGGCTGAGGATTCATCTCTTTCAGTTTTTGTATGGCAATCTCAGCGTATTGTTGAGCCTTTTGAGGATCATCATCTTTGAGCATCAAATATGCAAATGCAGCGTTCACCACATCCCCGCTATCTGCCCTTTGTTTCACCTTCGCCCAAGCGGGATGCCCATTTCTCACCCTTTGCTGATAGATGGGCAAGGTCTCCTGGGTGATGAAGATCCTAGGGTGGTCTTCCCTCACTTTCATGTTGTGTAACTCCTGTTCCAGGGCCTCCACCCTGGCCAATCCCTCGGGATCGCCGTATATTGGACCGTCTTTTGCGGCGTCAAGGGCGAAAGCTAAAGCTGAATAGAGAACAATTATCACAAACGGCATAACTATACCAAATCGGAACATTCTCTCAGCCCCCTTGTATCGGATTTCAGCCTAATCTGTCGGGAGCTTTAGCAATAATCGTGCCGTAGATCCTCATAATCGCCTTGGCGTTTTCCCGCCACGTGTGATTTTGCAGAACGGTTTTCCTAGCCTGAGAGGCGATTCGATCCCTTTCACCTTTATCCCTTATCAGTCGAATCATGCATTCCTTTAAGGAGTTACGGTCATCTTGGTCGAATAAGATCCCGTTTTCGCCGTCCTCTATTATCGCCTCGATAGGTTCCAATCTAGGAGCCACGACGGGTTTAACCATGGACATATATTCGAAGATCTTTACGGGAGAGCGATATTCATTCGAGTGAGGAAGAACGCATATATCCATAGCGGCGATAAACCTGGGAACTTCCGCGTGATCCACGCTTCCGGTGATCGTCACCTTATCCTTGATTTTTTCCTCGTTTATCCTTTTCTCCAGAGATTCCCTTATGGGTCCGTCTCCAACCAGGAGTAAGTGAGCGTCCGGTGCTGCCTCGGATATCTCGGTGAACGCCTCCAGTAGGAAATCTAACTTATTCCAAGCTACAAAACTTCCAACGAAACCTATGACGACCTTATCTCTTAGTCCCAGTTCAGCCTTCACAGCCTCCACGTCGTATATCGGATCGAATATCTCAGGATCGACGGCGTTGGGGATAACGTATATTTTCTCAGCATCTATGTTCATTTTTTCAACGATATGCCTCTTCAGGAAATTCGATACAACGATGATACCGTCGGCCGACTCAAATATCTTTCTCTCAATAGCCTTTGCCAATCGAACTAGAGTTTGTTTCCGCACGCGCTTGATCCCACTTACCTCATTTACCTCTAGGATTATAGGGACATCCTTTTTCTTCGCCATGTATGTCCCGATCCATCCGAAGAAGGCGTATCTCTCATATATGGCGTCTATCGGATGATCCTCAAAGGCCTTTCTGATCCTCCAATATCCGAAAAGGTTATAGGAAAGCTCCAATATCTCAAATCCGATCTGTGGCATACGTGCGCTAATCCAATCCCATATCCTGTTAATTATGCTTTTCCTCCTTATCTTAGCGATGGGATTCATAGGGTCAACTCCCGGCGGTGAGATGACATATACCTCATTTCCCAGTTTTCGCAGCGCATTAACTATTGATCGTATATGGACTCCCTCAACGCCTTTTCCCCGTGTCCGGTGGTTGTATAGGATTTTCATTCGAGTTCACCGATCGATAGAAATGTCGAATAGACCTTTCGGGCGACATCATCCCATGTGTTTCCCCTGGCATATTCCAGGATTTTATCCTCATCCCATATTTGGGTTAAGCTACCTAGCAGCGCATCTGCCAACATCGCTGGGTTTTGGTCTTCAACCAGAATGCCGTATTCCTCGGAACAGATTATCTCGGGGACTCCTCCTACGGAATAGGCGACGACGGGAGTACCGCAGGCGAGGGACTCAAATATGACATTGGGCCAGCCCTCATTAGAACTGGCGAGGCAGAAGATATCAGCGGCATTATACCAGTAGACCAACTCCTCGTTCGGCCTTGAGCCGATAAGCCTCACATATCCGTCCAATCCCAACTCCCTGATCTGCCTTTCCAGTTTAGGCCGGTGTTCGCCTTCACCCACGATCAGCAGTAGGAGATCATAATGTTTCCCCTTTTTAAGTGTGTTCACGGATTCTATGAGGTGGTCGAATCTCTTCGGATAGCTGAGGCGTCCCACGGATAGGATTATCTTTTTATCTTGGGGTAACTTTAGTATTTTCCTAGCCTTATCTTTATCCATAGGGTAGAATTTATCTATATCAACTCCGTTCGGAATGACCTTGATCTTCGATCTATTCACTCCTAATTTCGCCACTTTATCTCCAAGGTCTTTGCTTACAGCTATAACCCTATCGGCTTTTTTCAAGGCATAGGCGATTATCCTTCGTCTTAAGGGCAACTTGGTATATTCATTTATATCGCTTCCCCTCACCGTTATAGTTACGGGTTTTCCGAACGCTTTTGCCAGCAGAACACCCGCGAAACCATCCGGGTAAGCCCAGTGGACATCTATCAGATCGAAGTCGTATTGCTCTCTTAAGTTCGCCATAAACCTGAATATAGAGAGAAAATACATAAATCCGTATAAGGATCTGCCGAATTTCGGTGTGACTAGGTATCTAGGGTGGAACACCTCGATGCCGTCTTGGATCTCGTGTGAGGGGATATCTGAAAACATCCTGTATTTTTTACTGAGAAACTTAAGTGGGAAAGCTAGAGGGACAGGAGCCACCACTTTAACTTCGCAGAGCTTGCTCAGGGCTTTGATTCTGTTCTTCACGAATACGGCATGTATCGGCTGTCTTTCATTCGGAAATAAAGTTGTTAAGGTCAGTATTTTCATGACTTCAGAGAGATCCTGTCAGATAGATAGCTCCATAGGAGTGACAGATGTGATCTCCGTATCCTATGAATCCTTTTAAGGTTCGCTAGGAAGCCTTTACCTATAGCTGCTCTTATCCGTTCCCTATTTTGAAGCTCCTCTAAGGTTTTCCAAACAGGTAGATCTCTATTTTGAAGGTCAAGGGACAGCTTCTCAATTCTGCTCAAGATGTTTTCTCGTTTTTCACCGGTTGAAATTACGGGTTGATACCCGTCGTTGATATGTATAGGTATCAGCTTTAGATCATCAACTCCATCTTTCCCAAGTAAGCACCTGAGGATCAAGCCCTCCGCAGGACGTGTATCATTTTGAGCATCAAAGTGGAATTTGCCCGATTGAGCTAGCAAAGAGGAGTCTAAGGCTTTCTTTCTCGCTTCGAGGTCGCTCAGGTCCGTGATGAAATTCCCCAAGCTGTAGGCTATTATCCCATGTTTATAACGTTCTATTCCCTGGAGGACGTGAGGGTGATGTCCTAGGATAAGGTGAGCTCCCCATTCGATTATCCTATGGGCAAGCTCGATGTGTGATGGAACCGGATAGTCGCTGTAGCATATACCATGATGCAGGGAAACGGTTATCACATCGGCCCTCTCCTTGATCTTTTCGATATCCTCCCTGATTTTCCTCTCTTTGATCACAGCGCATCCAGCGCTTTTCGAGGTAGCCGGATACGTGTATGTATAGGCCAGCAGGGCGACACTGACCTCCTTATCCTCGAATATGGTAGGTTTTCTAGCTTCATCTTCATCCTCTCCTGCCCCTACATGTCTTATCCCCGATTTATCTAGAACATCTAGGGTATCAGTAAGCGCCTCCACCCCGTAGTCCATAGCATGGTTATTAGCCAGGGAGATGACGTTAAATCCGGCATATTTCAATCCCTCGACGGCATCTGGAGCTGCCCTGAGATGAGGGCTACCTTGGGGTTTCTCAGGATTCGGTGAACCGCTTTTAGATAAAGGGCTATCTAAATTGCCGAACACTATATCGCCTTTCCTCAACGTTTCAGCCACATGCTGAAAGAGGAATTTCCAGCCTCTTTGGGAGGCGAGGACCTCCGCTTTTCCGCTCAATATTATATCGCCTACGGCATATAAGGTCATCATTTCGGCTTCCGGGCATATATCGTCATAATGCTGCCCTGATCGATCAGGCTTAAAGCGCCCATATAAAGGAAATAGACAGACTGGAGGAGATTGAACTTTTTAAAGGCAGCCTGGAAATACCAGAGGCTCCTCGTGCTTACTTCCTCTATCTCAAATCCCGCCTTTTCCAGAAGCATCCTCAAGGTTCTCCTGGAAAAGTAGAAAAGATGCTGGATCATGAACATATTGAGGATGCCGGTCCTCGAGAAATAATATTTTTTGTCGAACTTCTTTATAATCCTCTTAAGATTTCTCAGAATTCTTACTAATCTGAAATCCAACCAGTCGATGTTAGGAGCTCTCACGACGAGCAGTCCGTTTTCCTTCAGAATCCTATGAGCTTCCTTCGCGTTGGATAAGGGATCTCGCATGTGTTCAATGACGTTGAACATCGTCACCACATCGAAGTAGGATGATGTGAACCCGGCGTGAAGCAGATCCCTTGTGTGGACGTTTAACCCCAATCCACGGGCATCCTGAGCAGCGCTTTCCGAGAACTCCACCCCGAAAACATTCCAGCCTCTTTTCCTCGCTTCCCATAGAAATCTTCCCCTTCCACACCCCACATCCAGCAGATTGCCCTTATAACTTTTAGCCTCTATCTTTTTTAAGAACGTGTTCATCAGGTATGGAGAAGAGTTGATCTGCTCTATATTACCGACGAAATCTATCTGGTTTTGAAAGTATCGCTCGTAAAACTCCTTCAATCCCATCTCGTTAAGCCTGGGATTCAGGTAAATCAAGCCGCAGTTTAGGCATCTCACCATGTTAATCGGATAGATCTCAGAACCGCGATTGAAGATACATCTTTCCAAAACTTCACTGTTAGAGCCACCGCATAGGTTACATCTTATCTCTTCGATCCAATTTTCCTTCACAATTCTACCTCGTTCAGGGTGATTTTTGAACGTCGGAGGCGTTCTCTAGGAACTTTCAATAACAAAGTGAGCCATTTTTTCAGAGGTCGAGTGGTACGAATTTTAAGTTTTAAATCGTACAGATCTATGAATATCTCCTTAGGATGCGTATATGTCTTACCTGATTCTGTGAGGAGTTTAACCATTTCCGACACAACAAGGCACCCTATTAGATTTGTCACGAAATTAAGTGATGCTGTAGGTTTTTTACATTTATCAAGCAGATCCAGATATTCATCGTTTACTTCATCCAGAGTTTTCTTATCTAGTAATTTACGTGCGATACGACTGAGGATTGAGGACCTGAAAATCCTGTATCCATCTCTCTGTTTTGGGTCTCTGTAATCATATATATGAACGACGCCGCTTGTTATGGATTCACAGTGACCGTTAATCACAGGGATTTTATATCTCCTGGCGTATTCGAGGAAAAGAAATTTACTTGATGGGCTGTCAGTTTCTTGGATCAATATATCGACACCCCTTAGAAAATTATCGACGTTTTCCCTGTTCGCCTTCTCCCTAATCAGCGTTTCTATTTCAGCATAAGGGTTTATCTCCTTGATCCTGGAAGCAGCGACATCGACCTTCCACTTGCCCAATGTATCAATCGTCGCGAACAGTTGTCTGTTCATGTTGCTAATCTCGTACCTGTCCATATCCATGAGGCGAAACTTCATCACACCTAATCTTGCCAACAGTTCCAGGACTATCGCTCCAACTCCGCCAAGTCCGGCGAGAGCTACTGTTTGGTTTTTGATTCTGTCCAAATCAGAATCAGAGAGAAACATGCGAGTTCTATCAGTCATTTTCTCGAGAAATATCTTCTTATTCATGTTGTTCCCCCCGATGAAGGATAACCTCCTGCCCTTGAATGTGGAGGGCTTCGAAGAGAGTTCCAGGTCTCCCATAGGTCGGTTCTTTTCCCTTCTAAATCTCCCTTCTCTCCCTCCGATCTACTCTCCTGTTTCATTATTTTTTGACAGTACCCCATGAAGGTTTATAACAGAGGTAAATGTTTTCATCTCTCAAACCATACTTTCTAATGGTTTCATGGTTTAATCCTGGGATGGTTCATATCCTTCGGGAATTAAGGTAACACTTTTATCAGATCGACAAAACCCCATATCACCTTCCTCCAAGGCTGAAGG
>Ga0164310_10001732_pt1 | contig 12484 bp, 10 predicted proteins | sample GuaBasSedimGuay1_FD_121795 | JGI IMG/M metagenome (GOLD analysis project Ga0164310, IMG submission 121795) | Subseafloor sediment microbial communities from Guaymas Basin, Gulf of California, Mexico - Guay1, Core 4569-9, 0-3 cm | ecosystem: Environmental > Aquatic > Marine > Hydrothermal vents... | reverse complement strand
TACATTGAAGTGTTTTATAATCGTCAACGCCGTCACTCGACCCTGGGCTACAAAAGCCCGATTGACTTCGAGCGACAGCAAGCACTATCTTCTTAACGTGTCCGTTTTATCGGGAGAAGATCAAAATCCACATCCGGCTATAGGGTGATTCTTGTCAATGTATTCGATCTGGTTAATCATCGTTATCTGCGGCCACATATTCTGAGGCTTTGCCATCCACTGTCCATAATTGTCGGGTTCACTATCATCGCTCTGACAGAACCCCACGGAAAAACAGACGAACACAACTGCCGCGAAGACACCGACTGACGCTTTGCGGAACATAATTGTTATCCTTTCCATCTAGTTGTTACTTCAGCCTAAGCCCTTTATAAGTCATCTCCGCAGAGTTCGCAACGTTGGACATCTGTGGGGTAGTGGCGTAGATAACTACAATTATGATACTATGCGACGGAAGATTTCTTTCCGGAGTGAACTGCGCCATCAGGAATTGCGAACAGACTCAGCCTGCGAACTCCGGCCCCACTGATCAAGAGTAGACCGAAATAGAAAATCTATCTTCACGATCACTCGGACCGGTGGGCGAAACCAAAGCTCTCCGCTGTCCTCACAAACGAACAATATCCCAACAAATCTGGTCAAAATCTTGTAACTGATTGATTAACAAAAGAAAAGCTCCCCCGGTTGGACTTGAACCAACGGCCCGCTGATTAACAGTCAGCTGCTCTACCAACTGAGCTACAGGGGAGTGTGCGTTATCCATCACTGAATCAGAATCAGCAACGGCTCGTTATTATAGACCTTTTCGACGTTTTGTCAATGATTATTAGACCTACATCAGGCAAAAAACCAATCGGGACGCAGGCTCTACCTGATTGGACGCCTTTAACTTGACAGAAATACAGCAAATCGCCGGAACGAGCTAACCCAACCGTAGAGTGGAACATCCGCCGGAAGCTTCCGTAACACAAGGCAGATAGTTTACAGTTGTAAGCAAGGAGAAACAAGATTATGAAACAGATTCTTAGAATCGGACTCTTGACGCTGCTCTGTCTGATTGTGGCATCAAGCCTGGCGATGGCCGGACGAAGCAGCAAGGCCTGGATTGGCGTTTATACGGAAGCTGTCGATGAAGACCTCGCTGAAACATACTCACTGGCGGTGGATCACGGAGTGATCATCGATGAAGTTATCGAAGATTCCCCGGCTGAAGATGCCGGCCTGAAAGAAGATGATATTGTCATTGCTTTCGACGGCACCAAGGTCTGGGACGACGATGACCTTCTGGACTTTGTGGCCGAGTTGGCACCGGGCGACAAGATAACTCTCACTGTCATGCGTGATGACTCCGAGAAGAAGATCGATGTCGTACTGGGCAAGAAATCGGCTCGCCGGAGCTATTCCTACCGTTCCGGATCATGGGATGATGCCGATATTCGCATACTTCCGAAGATACCAAGTATTCCCAGACTTCCCAGAGGTGGCTCCTACTCGTACTCGTATACGCTGGATAACGACGATTACCGGGGTGGATACATCGGGGTCACTCTTCTGGATATTTCCGAAAGGCTGGCCGATCGCCTTGGTGCCGACGGAGAGGGCGTTCTTGTTGATGAAGTAGAGGAAGACTCCCCGGCTGACGATGCCGGCCTGCTACCCGGTGATGTCATAGTGGCTATTGATGGTGAAGAGACTGAAGATTACGGTGATGTCCGTGAGATTATCAGGGAGATGGACGAGGGTGATCTGGCCCACATCGAAATAATCAGGGACAAGAAACACAAGGAGATTGAGGTCGAGGTTGGGTACCGAAAGGGCAGCCGTTTTCGGTCTTTCCCGGGCGGTCTGTCATGGGTCCACGCTCTGGACCTGTATGATTTCGACGACGACCTTGATATCGATATTGACTTCGATTTCGACTTTGATGATCTCGACGATCTGGATGATCTTGAAGATATGGAATGGCATTTTCGCATTGATGACGAAGATTTCCATTCAGATATGCGTGATTTGAAGCGCGATCTCCTTGAACTCCAGGAAGAACTCAAAGAGTTAAGAGACGACGACGACTGATAGTAGTAGGGCAGGATCAACCACTCCGAGAGTGCCTGCGCTCCTGCCTTCTTTGTTTGTACGTTCTCGCGCTTCGCGCGAATGTCAGGAGCACAAGGCTCCTGACCTACTGATAGATAACGCCTTCGGAAGTAACCCAAACCCACTTAACAGTTGCCGCACACAATTGTTGACGATATGTTGCCTGAGACGCTATGATAGAAATCCAACAGTTGCGCAAAGCATACGGCAGCATACTGGCTGTTGATGATCTCAGTTTCGGGATCGCCAGCGGCGAGACGTTTGGTCTGTTAGGTCCCAACGGTGCCGGCAAGACAACCACTATCAACATGATGGTGGGAGTTCTCAAACCGGATTCCGGGGAAGTCATTATCAACGGTGTCACCGACCCCACCGACCCTTCGGTTCGTATCCAGATAGGCAACGCCCCACAGTCACTGGCCCTGTACGACGACCTGACCGCCAGGGAGAACCTGGCGTTTTTCGCCAGGTTGTACGGACTCGCTGGCAGTCACTTAAAAGAGCGAGTCGCATGGGTATTGGATGTGGTTGGATTGAGCGATCGCGCGAACGACCAGGTGAAAACCTTTTCCGGCGGGATGAAACGGCGGCTCAATCTGTCCGTGGCGCTCATTCACGACGCCCCGGTACTTCTGCTTGATGAACCGACAGTCGGCGTAGACCCACAGTCACGCAACCTGATATTCGACACCATTGAAAGACTAAAGAGCGAAGGCCGGACAATCGTTTACACCACGCACTACATGGAAGAAGCCCAGCGACTGTGCGATCGGGTAGCGATTGTCGATCACGGAAAGCTGCTGGCAATGGGCACGGTTGACGAGTTGATTTCCCATCACGGCGGGCATTCTACGATAGAAGTGGAATTTGCCAGCCGACCCAAACTTCCCACCAATCTCGAAGGACACCTAGAAGACAAACTCTTCAAAATGGTTACAGCCAAGCCGTTGGAAGTTCTCAACAAACTGATAGAGGGCGGGGCAAGGTTCACGCAGGTGAAAATTGAGCGACCTGATCTGGAAACCGTTTTCCTGAACCTGACCGGAAGGAGTCTCAGGGACTGATGAACAAGGTTCTGACACTCGGCCTCAAAGATCTCCGACTCCTCTGGCGTGACAAAGGCGCGGTTTTCTGGGTGCTGGGTTTCCCCCTGTTGATGGCCATTTTCTTTGGAGCCATCTTCGCGGGAGGCGGTGGCAGTCGGGGTGGGATAAAACTGATCGTGGTCGATCAGGACCAGAGTGCAGATTCGCGGTTGTTTGTCTCAGTGCTGTCATCTTCCGACGCTCTCAATGTCTTCACGATGCCGCTGGATTCTGCCCAAGGTCAGGTCCGAAGGGGCAAAGCGTCGGCCTATCTTGTCATCCCACCGGGTTATGGTAACTCGTTCGCGTTCGGACCGGGAGAGCAAGCCAGTCTTGAACTCGGCATTGACCCGACCCGCAAGGCTGAAATCGGCTTGCTGCAGGGATTGATAGTCCAAGGCAGTTTCAAGCGCCTTCAGGCGCAGTTTGCTAATCCCCCTGCCATGAGAGATCAGCTTGGCAGACAGATAGACGCAATCGATGCCGACACCACAGGCACCGAAAAGACAGGCACGATCAGACGACTCCTGACACATCTTGACAGATTCTACAGCGAGATAGAAACAGACACGGCAACTGACAGCCAATCTGCTACCGAGACTGATGAAGCATTCATGCCAACCCCCAAGATTGAAGTTGTTGCCATGACTGACGACAGGGCCCTTCCCAAATCATCCTACGAGATAACTTTCCCGTCATCGATTATGTGGGCGTTAATTGGGTGCGCTGCCGCTTTTGCCGTGTCCATCGTCCAGGAGAGAGTACGCGGAACATTCCTGAGACTTCGTATAGCGCCGCTCACACGCGCGCACATCTTGGCCGGCAAGGGCCTGGCCTGCTTCTTCTCCTGCCTGGCGGTCTGCCTGTTTCTTATGGTGTTTGCTCACCTGGTTTTCGGAGTCCGAATCGACCACCCAATCAAGCTCAGCGTGGCTATACTGTCAGCTATCTTCTGTTTCGTGGGCCTGATGATGCTAATCAGCGTTTCGGGCAGAACAGAACAGGCGGTGGGTGGCATTGGCTGGGCAGTTCTGCTGGTGTTCTCGATGACCGGCGGAGGCATGATCCCGCTGTTGTTCATGCCGTCGTGGATGCAAACAGTCAGCCATCTCAGCCCGGTCAAATGGGGCATAGTTGCCATTGAGGGCGCTATCTGGAGAGGCTTCAGCTACAGCGAAATGGCGTTGCCGATCTTCATCCTGTTGTCGATTGGCATAAGTGCGTTCACAATCGGGGTAATGGTCCTGGCGCGTCGCGACAGTTGAGACAAATCTGTACTTCCTTTTCATCCTCATCACAATCTCAGACATTTCTGCCGATACTACGGCTATCCGGTGTTTACAGGGAATACATGAGGAATACACGCAGTACATATAGAGTGGTCGCCCTGGCTATCATCATGGTGACCATACTGGTCTCCGGCTCCTCTACAGCCGAGGATCTGCGCTGTGACTACTGCGGCAAAGTGATAACGGAACAATATGTTCAGGATGGTGATAAGTGCTACCATGAGTCCTGCTATCGTGAACACGTTCTGCCCCGCTGTGCCGTTTGTGGAAAGCCGATAGAAGGCCGCTATACTGTCTACGACGGCAAACCATACCACGATTCCTGCTGGAAACGAAATGTAGCGCTCAGGTGCGCTGTCTGCGGACAGATCATCGAAGGCGACCATCTAATAGACAACTGGGGGAACCACTACCACTCGCGACATCAGGATGAACTCCCGGCCTGCAGCTTTTGCGGAAGGTTGATCTGCATGCGGGTTACGGGCGGGGGAAGAGCATACGATGATCGGCACCATATCTGTAACCTGTGCCGGGAGTATGCCGTTACTGATACCTACATTGCTCGCAGACTACTGGACGAATCCTGCGATCGTCTCAAAAAAGTCGGCATTGAGGTTGACTGCGATGAGGTCAATTTCCAACTCGTCTCCGCCGAGGAGTTGGCGCAGCTCAGCGGCTCCGGTCTGGCGGATAATTTCGGCCTGGCACATTATGAATACGAAACAATGCTCGGTATCACTGTCAACCGAAAGTTCACGGTTTACATTCGTTCCGGCATGCCACAAATGCACTTCATCTCCACTGCCGCTCACGAGCTGATGCATGTCTGGATGTACCAAAACGGAAAAGACAAAGTAGACCCGCCGCTGCTGGAGGGAAGCTGCAACTATGCCGCACTGCTGGTGTTGCAGCAATATGATGATGACCTGACGGCGTACGTCATTGATTGCCTTGAAAGGGATCCCTGCCCGGTCTACGGTGATGGCTTTCGCCGGGTAGCAACATTTGTCGCCGAGCAGGGGAAAGCAGCCTGGCTGGAATACTTGAAAGACCATCGCTTCTTCCCTGCCGGACGATAATCCTGGGCAGGATCAACCACTCCGAGAGTGCCTGGGATCCTGCCTTCTGTCAGCAGACATCTGCCGGTGACAGGTATGCTGTGTAGCCCGACATTTCGTGGGCGGCAGACCTCCCTGTCTGCCGCAGAAATAGGTTTTCACTTGCTCTGGCCGGATGCCTGGCCTAATTTCCAGCAGATGCTATCCTGCGACAACAGCTTTCAATGTGTTACACGAGCAAAAGGATAATCCTATCCAAAGTGAGGCGATGTGGATTTCATAGCTGATATCATCAACGGAATGGCCGGGTATGTGTGGGGTTGGCCGGAAGTTTTCCCAGCGATGATCATACTTCTGGTGGGCACCGGGTTGTTCATCACGTTCCGGCTTAACTGGATTCAGCTCCGTCGGCTGAAACATGCCATCGATATCACCCGCGGCAAGTATGACGACCCCAGTCACGATGGCGATATCTCGCATTTTCAGGCGCTTTCGACCGCGCTCTCGGCTACGATCGGGATCGGGAATATCGCTGGTGTGGCAACTGCTATTCATTATGGCGGTCCCGGCGCATTGTTCTGGATGTGGATTACCGGCATCCTGGGGACGTCGCTGAAATACGCCGAATGTACCCTGTCGATGAAATATCGGAAGATCAACCCGGACGGCTCGGCTTCGGGCGGCCCGATGTATTACATGGAAAAAGCTCTCGGCTGGAAATGGCTGGGGATAGTCTTTGCGGCAGCCGCGGCAATCTGTGCTCTGGCGACCGGCAATGCGATTCAGGCCTTCACCGTTGCGGATCAACTCAATTCCGATTTCGCTATCCCGGAGTGGCAGACAGGGTTGGTGATTGCACTATTGGTTGGTGTCGTGATCATAGGTGGCGTCAAGAGAATCGGGAAAGTGACCGCCTTTCTCTCCCCGTTCATGACAGTGGTTTATCTGTTGGGTGCTCTCTGTATCCTGCTTCTGAACCTTGACAAGATCCCGGGAGCGTTTACTGATATCTTCAATATGGCTTTTACACCTCCAGGAGCTATCGGTGGTTTCGCCGGTTCCGGTTTCATGTACACGTTGATCTGGGGTATCAAGCGCGGCTTATTCTCCAACGAAGCGGGGCAGGGATCGGCGCCAATCGCCCATGCCGCGGCCAAAACGGACGAGTCGGTCCGCGAAGGTACAGTTGCCATGATGGGACCGTACATTGACACTATAACAATTTGCACCATGACCGGGCTGGCAATTATTGTCACTGGAGCGTGGACAGTCACTATCGACGGTGAGGCGCTCAACGGCTCCCCGATGACTGCCTATGCGTTCCAACAGGGGCTGACATTCCTCGGTGGGTACGGTAACTACATTGTGACTGCCGCGGTGTTGCTCTTTGCCACTTCAACTATGATAAGCTGGTCGTACTATGGTGATCGCTCGATTCAGTATCTGTTCGGTGACAAGTTGATAGTACCGTACAGGTTCCTGTTCTGCCTGATGATATTTGTCGGGGCTATTCTCAAACTTGAGGAAGTCTGGACATTCGGCGATGTCGCCCTGGGGATCATGGCTATTCCAAACTTGATTGCTCTGATTGCGCTATCCGGTGTCCTGGTGCGAATTACCAATGAGTACTATTCCAGGGAGCACAAGCCGCTGAGATAGGCTAGCAGGCCGGAACGCCTGCGGTCCCAACTCCGAGTAGGGCAGGATCAACCACTCCGAGAGTGCCTGGGATCCTGCCGATAGTTCCCGTGCCCGGCAGATGTCAACATCTGCCGGTTGTTTTTTTTGGTTGAACAATCCATGGCCTGATAATTACTCTTGTCCGGTCAGGATTGTGTCGATATGTTTCCCAGAGGGAAGATTAAGCAGAAAGGATTTTGCATGTCGGATTATCAGTATATCCATGCCCGTCAGGTTCTTGACAGTCGGGGGACACCCACGGTAGAAGTTGACGTTTGTCTAACGGATGGCACCCTGGGCCGTGCGATCGTGCCATCGGGAGCCTCAACAGGTGCACACGAAGCAGTCGAACTCAGGGACGGCAATGCCAAAGTGTTCTTCGGCAAAGGGGTCACCAAAGCCGTCAACAACGTAAACAAGAAGATCGGTCCTGCTCTCGTGAAGGACAGTATCGACCCGTTCGATCAAGTGGCGGTCGATACGTACATGATCAAAATGGACGGCACGGAAAACAAGGGCAAGCTCGGAGCCAATGCTATGCTCGGTGTTTCGCTCGCCACCGCCAAGGCCGCTGCCGAAAGCAGGGGACGGTTCCTGTACGAATACATTGGCGGTTGCAATTGCAAGATTCTTCCGGTGCCGATGATGAATATCCTCAATGGCGGCAGTCATGCCGACAACAATGTTGACCTTCAGGAGTTCATGGTCATGCCGGTTAGGGCGAAAAGTTTCCCCGCCGCGCTGCAGATGGGTGCCGAGATTTTCGGTCACCTCAAGAAGGTCCTCAAAGCCAAGGGTTACAACACCGCTGTGGGTGACGAAGGCGGGTTTGCGCCTGATTTGAAATCCAACGAAGAGGCCCTTCAGGTTATCATGACAGCAATCGGCAAGTCGGGTTACAAAGCCGGCAAGGATGTCATGATCGCGCTCGATCCGGCATCGACCGAGTTCTACGATGTCAAGACGAAGAAATATCATCTGGCCGCCGAAGGTAAGAAACTCTCCAGTAAACAGATGGTTGAGTACTACGCCATGCTCTGCAAGAAGTACCCGATTATATCTATCGAAGACGGTCTGGCCGAGGACGACTGGGCGGGCTGGAAGATGCTCACGGCGGCGCTGGGCGACAAAGTGCAGATTGTCGGTGACGATCTGTTTGTCACCAATCCCAAGCGACTTGCACGAGGTATCAAAGAGAAGTCAGCAAACTCAATCCTGATAAAACTCAATCAAATCGGTACGCTGACAGAGACGCTGGACACTATCGCAATGGCCCAGAAAGCCGGGTATACGGCGGTGGTGTCACACCGTTCCGGCGAAACGGAAGATGCTACTATCGCTGACGTGGTGGTGGCGACCGGTGCGGGTCAGATCAAGACTGGGTCCATGTGCCGCACGGATCGTATCGCCAAATACAACCAACTGTTGCGCATTAACGAAACGGTTGGAGCCGGTGCGATTTTCCCCGGTCGGGATGCGTTTTACAATATCAAAATGTAATCGCTGAACGTACAGAGCTTACGAGTAAGAAACGGGCAGAGCCAGCAATGGTTCTGCCCGTTTTTCATTGATAGTGTCCAGAAAAGCGACTATGAGTAGGTTGGGTTCCGCAATCCGCCTGCGGACAAAAAACCCCGGCCTGTGCGACCGGGGTCTCTATCAGCAATTTCGTCTCAATAGATCTACTCAGCCCAAGGGCTTTGTATCAGAACCGTCGGCTGGTATTCGAGGGTGAAGATATTGGCTTCATTGACGTAAGTTTCGTAGCCGGCGGAAATATCTCCAAGGTACTCGTAGCTGGAGTTAAACATCTGGTCCAGGATATAGCTTGAATCGACCACTGCGGTGTCGGCAGGATAGTACTGGCGATACTTCATGGCGAACTGATCATCCTTGTTGCCGCCACCAATCACGCAGCCCAAAAGGCTGGATCCTCCGGCGTCATCGGAATACCAGGACATCCGGTAAGAGAAATCGGATTCATTGACTGTCTCGATGTTGTAGACCCACCGGGCTGAAGTATAGTCACCGTAATCCTTGAAGAACACCCCGCGGATATCGATGGTCGAGTCGACCAGGTTAACGTAGGCGTAGTACAGGAACGATTCCGTAACGCTGGCATCCTGATCCGCCGCAAAATACGTGAGCAGTGTCTGTGTAGAATCGGTGAGGGTGTAGCCAATGTCATAGTACATGGTGTCACTTTGCCATACGGCGACCATCCGGACCAGGTCGTCCAAATCAATGGCCGAAAAACCCATGACAGACTGACACTGAGTTGGAATTGTGGTGGGACTTGCCAGTGTCCGAATTTCGACTGTACCGCCTTCAGGGATGGTGACCGTAGTATCTCCGGTAATACCGGCGCTGTCCATTTTCTGGGTCATCATGGTGAGCATCTCGATAGCATCGTCGAGGTTCTCGACGTTGCTGTATAGTGACATCGGCTCATCTTCGCCGAATACTTTACCCAGCAGCGGGTGGCTGCCGTCTGTCCATATGCTGTCCAAAGCCCCTTGCGGGGCGCCCTGCGGACCAACGTAGACCGGAGGAGCTATCTGTTCTACCAGCCCCCCGAACTCGGTGAAGGTAACCGACGAGTTGTTATTGTTGTTACCGGTTGGCGTGCTTGGATCATCACTGCTGCAGCCCATAAAAGCCAGCGTGGTGGCAAGTGTCACCAGCCCCAGCAGTACGAGCAGTTTTCTGTTGACCATTAGTACCTCCCTTTGCTTTGCGGGTTCTTTCGTTGAGACAATGATCTATGTATCGACTGTTCGCCCGGTCTTCTTATGGACGTTTTCCCTCAAAGCGTTGATTTTCTCGGATTCTAATGCAAATGCACTGGAATTGAACAGACGGATCGTCGGGGGCAACCACTCCGAGAGTACCTGTGGTTCCGACTCCGGGCAGGACGGAACCCTTATATGTTACGTCGGGTCTTGATCCGCTCCTAGGGATTGTGACCCGACGCCAGGACAATGGCAAAACCGGCAGGTCACACCCGCCTTCGGCACTCAAGACCTGCCGGAACTCAAAGACCCCAGCAGAAGTATTTTGGAACAAACAGTTGCACTTCAAATGTGAATCCATCCCTCCGCCTTCGCGGGGGTGACGAGAGACCGGTGTGATCACTGTGAAACGGTCCTTTACCAACAGAGGTGAGGGCGTGAATTGAAGTGGTTTGGTGGGGATTCTGGTGAGAGCTCCGTAGAGCGATGTCGGGTTCACAAGGAACCTTACCTACAGGGCTATGCGAAATTCGCCGCCAAAAGACAATCCTGTCAAATCATTTCCTTTTATCATAGCACAGAACTATCTTGGAAAGAGGACATGACCGATGCCCAATTCTGTCAACAGATACGAGGAGCCTATGAATCAGGACTTCACCCACACAATACTCGGTAAGACCGATCTGAAAGTACACCGTTTTGGCCTTTCTGCGGCGCATCGGGGAGCCGAGGAAGATATCTTCCCGCATTTGAGCGCCCACAACCCGGGCGTGGTCAGCTACACCGCGACCCGCTGGCGGTACCTGTTGCGACGCCCGAGAGGCTGGCCGAAAGACAGCCGTGTACCGACCGCCGGTGAATGCTATCGGTTTGTGTTGTCGAATCCGAACGTCCATGTCTGTCTGACCGCCCCGAGCAACGTCAAACATCTGGAAGAAAACCTCGCTGCGCTGGAAGACGGCCCATTGTCTGCCGAAGACCATGCTTTCATGTGCAAAGTCGGCGACGCCGTGCACTCAAAGAAGAAGCTGCTGGGGTGATACATATACCGCTATAGATGCCGTAGGTTGGAACCCCTGCGGTTCCGACCCTCATTCTTGTAGGTCTGGTTCCGAACATGGTCCGTTGGAGTGAGAAACCCGACATCTTCTCCGGCGGGGTGGCAGGTTCAAACTTGTTTGGGCCTGAATCAGAATATACCACTGCTCTGAGAATACCACCCCCAAACAGAGTTTGAGGGCGCCACCCGGTGGCCAACTCTATTCATTGGGATATACGCCAAAATGAATCATGCCCACTTTCAGGCCTGTTAAGAGCTTCTTACAGTATTCCATCGTGCATGAGTGTGGACTGACTCTGCCTTTCGCTGGTGGCCATGGTGAGACGATCCTTTACCAACAGAGGTGAGGGCGTGATCTGGAGTGGTTTGGTGGAGATTCTGACCGACACAGGATTACTACCTCCAAGCAAGTTTGAGGGTGCCACCTATCTGGCCCTACATGTCTGTGTCGCAATAAATTAATGTTGCTCCGGACGACCTAAGATTGCTATCATGGGTGGGATGCATAGCACACAACGTGAACAAGCGGCGCAGCTAGTACTGGACCTGGACTTAGATTGCTTTGTCAAGGGGATTGCGATTTGTCGGTCGGACGAATGTGATCGATTGGATGATTCTGGATACCCTCCATGGTCAGACAACGACTTTCGACATTTTCTTGAGTCGCAGTGCGGCCTGTGCAAGTCTAAGCGCAAGCCGGGACGGATATTTGAGCACCACTGGGATACGTACAGTTTTTGGCAGAAACTCATTAGCAGCGGACGTCTACGAGCGCCCTTTGAAGTCATTCACGTTGATGCCCACAGCGATCTCGATTATGGTGAATATAGCTGGGAATACCTTACCACGAAGTATCTAGCCAAACCTCCAGAGGAACGGAGACTTGTCGTCACGCCAAGAAATGGCCTGATTACTACTGGTAATTGGTTTGCAATCGCCAATAGATGGATCTGTGGGCTTACATTTGTTCACCACCGCACATGGCCGGACCATCCGGACAATAATGATCTGCCCGACTATTACTTTAAAGACTACGACAAAAGTAGTGGTATCATAAAAATGCCTCATCTAGACCCGGAACAACCCAACGACGCCGAGATTGAGAACTGGCCTATCATCCACTACGAGCCAGAAATCCCTTTTTGCAAAATGTCTGTGAACGACTATGCCGAACGGAGATCGTTTGATTTTGTCTCACTATCAAAGTCACCGCCGTTTACTCCCGCCAGTGCGGACCGACTTGTAGAAATCTTTCGCGAGTACATTCGAGAGGTATAGACCTTCAAAGTAGGTTCCAACCTACTATTGCCGGATTGCGACGGGACGGATAACTACTGATGACGATTGTCGGGTTCGAAGACGGACCCGACCTTGTATCTTGGCAACTGTCGGGATTCTAATTAGAATCAAGAAAAAGAGATCTCCGGTGGGCCCGAAGATCTCATGGTGACGTCGAGATCGTCCCGACCTGGGGCCGTTTGATGAG
>Ga0164310_10001729_pt1 | contig 12490 bp, 8 predicted proteins | sample GuaBasSedimGuay1_FD_121795 | JGI IMG/M metagenome (GOLD analysis project Ga0164310, IMG submission 121795) | Subseafloor sediment microbial communities from Guaymas Basin, Gulf of California, Mexico - Guay1, Core 4569-9, 0-3 cm | ecosystem: Environmental > Aquatic > Marine > Hydrothermal vents >... | reverse complement strand
TCCCCATAATCCTTCGTAAAGTAGTGATTTAATGTGAGGATGTGTAAAACTAACAATATTAATCATAATACCAGGCATATTCTCGTGATATAGTTGAATTTTTCTAAAATAAAATTAACGCTATTACAACCTGTCTATACGCTATTACATCCCCCCTCGTACCGCCCTAAGGCAAGAGCCCTCTTAACTAAGACTTCACTGAGCTTTTCCTCCTTTATGCTTTCGTATACTAAAAGCCAGGCTTGTAATCCTTCCTCCTCCTTCACTAAATAAGTCGATAGAATTTCCTTATCCAAGAGATCTATTGAGACAAAAAGCTTCATGGCGACCATACTGTACTTCCAGTCACGAGGAGCCTTCACACCATACTTATGGAAACTAAGAGATCTCATAATAGGCTTCTCGGAGATCAGCAGTAGGACTAAGATTGTCAATGGGGAGCTACTGAAGAGGCAGTAGAGCATATCATGAAGGTTCTAAAAGTAAACCTATCGACAGCGAGAAACTATATCTGAATAACCATAAAGCTGGGACTCTGCTCTTCCTCTATTGAACTATCTAGCTAAAGGCTAGTGGGAAATGTCTCTTGAGAGCTTCGTATATCTTCCTTACTCTTTCTTCCTTAAACTGTTCAAACTTGTTCAGTTTCCATAATGATGTATCGCTAGGTATGAAGTGTTTTTCAATGGACTTTTCATAATCGTATAGGTATTCACAGGGAGGACTCGCTCCTATTTCAGCATTTAGCTGTTTATTTATGAATGTAATATTACCTAATCCGCTTATGAAACCTTCCTTCTCTCTAGGTTCGTCGGGTACTATATTGCTCTCCTCGAGGTACTCTCTTGGAAATATGTGATGTTTTGCAAGTTCGTCGAGGTTCCTGCTTCTAATCAGAGCGCCGGTCCAGTCATCTGCCTCCTCTTTAACTAGGACGGCATATAATAGGAACAGGTATGGCTGGCCAGCCTTTCTTAAAACGTTTATGTTATTTCCTCGCATAAGGTCACTTAGAGTTATCTTAGGGCTTCTAATTTCATTTAAAAGCTCATTTAGAGGGAACTCCTTAGTTCCTTTTACGATGTTTATATCTCTTTGAAGTTTGGTATCAGTTCGTGAGGTGTATCTACCTCGGAAGTTAACTATTATGAGCCAGTTAATTATATTCTCGGTCTCTTCAGTATTTAAAGATTTTATACTATTTACTCCTTTGTAATACAAGTATGTTGCTATAGGTATTAGCGTTAATTGAGATGGTAAAAGCGAAGTGTTCATTAACCCCAGCTCCGATTTAAGAAGTTCAAGCGTCAATCTCATTGCCTTAGATGATTTATTAAAAACTTCATTAAACCTACTCGGCTGTTTGCTTAAAACTCCTGCTCTCTCGAGTCTCTTTCTAAAACTTTCAGGTGATTCGCGTGCCACTCTGGATATATCAGTCTGTTTTAACCCAAGGTTGGAAATTATGAACCTAAGGAAGGGCACAAGGTCGAGTGAGTACTTATCTCTTAGAGGTAAGTAGTTCTCCTTGACTAATCTGCTAAAATCGCCCCCGATATGCCCAGTCAGGAGTGATATCTGTAGCTCGACCCCTCCAATCCTCACACCTTCCCTGTTCACCCTCACGAATGCTTGGGCCATCTCCATAACAGCCCTACTAAAATCGCCGTAAGTGGTTAGGTAATATATTGGGATCTCATACCTAAGTATCTTGGCGGCAACATTTTTTAGTAGCTGCTTATATCCTGGATAGTTAGCTACTATCCTACTTATATCTCCCTCAGCATAGGATCTTACTAATTTGGAGAGATCAATACCTATTTTTCTACTCTTAACGAGCTTACAGTCGGCGGGTCGAAAGGCTATGGGTACTCCTAATTTAATCTGTCTATTTGACCTGTTAATGCACCATCCAAAACGTAGTAACATAATGGCTGTTAGCCTTTGTTGTCCATCTAAAATATAATATTTCTCAGCTCCTTCGTACATCTCGATTCCCGATATAAGGGATTCAGCAAAGGAATCATTCTCAGGATCATAGCTAGCATGCCGCCATAGGATTACAGAGCCCACGGGATATCCTCTTAAGATGGAATCAAAGAAGTCTTTAATATCATCTTCGTCCCATACAAAATCCCTCTGAAAAGCAGGTATGTACAGTCCCCATTCGCCATTTACTACTTTATCTATTATTTCCCAAATCTTTTTCTTGTCAGCTTCTACTTCAATTCTAAAGCCCGATGAACTCAAGTAATCCCCCATATCATCTTTAATATATTCATATTAAAATATATTCATTAAAATATTAATTTATAGCTTAATACATGCTTAACTAGTATGCTGAAGATGAAGTAATTAGTCAAAGCATTAAGTAAGTTACGTTTACATTAAAAAGTAATGTTAAGGATGTGCCTCATTGATGAGAAGATAATATAAGTATTATAAATTCCCAGTTAACTTAGGGGCGTATATGGGATCTTACTGAATAATTTTCAGGAAGATTTTGTAACTGAAAATTCGTGATGAACCCTCCATATGCCCACTATTGGTAGTTAGTAGTTAGCCTAAGGTTAACACATACACTATCCGTCATAAATTGGAGTAGACTCGTGAATTGGGTCGATTAGTAAGAATCGATCACAGGAAAATATGGAGTAATGAAGGGGAATTTACAGCTGGCCTGTAGGTAACATAGATATTCTCGCCGAAGCAATGGGCATGGATTTAGAGGTAATAGAAGTTGAATCTGAGGTAGGCGAATTCCGCGCAGATATAATAGCTAGAGACCTAAGCGGGGAGGACAGGATAGTCGTAATAGAGACATCCTTCCTTTACTGGACATTTAAATCCTATAATTACTAATATTATTCCTTTTAAAGCTTTCACCTAGCTTATATCTCTGTAAAATTATACTACTCTCATTGAATATGAGCTCAACATTTATAGGTTAATTAGTTTGATTCAGGGATCTTCAGATAGTATAAAAAGAAATTTATACAAACGAATAGGGATCTATACTCAATAAATTGAATATGGTAGCCAACTATAACTCTAAGTGTCTCTGATTATCTCTTATTGCAGGAACTATCGATTACTAAAATGTTTGTGCTAATCTATATTTTTCAATTAACATTTTTTGTTCCGTGGTTGCAGTGTGCCATGCTTCAGCCATATGTTTATATCTAACTAAAACGGGTAGACTTAGTAGCCCCTTTTCCTTATACCTTTGATTAAGCTCAATCAACTTCATAGTCTTCTCCTGTCCATCAATACAAGAACACTCAAGTATGTCGAGAAGGGCACGCGGATCACGTCTATGAAAGGCATGAAAACTTAACATTAAAGGTGCTAATATATGCATTTTATCAGTATCAATACAGAGCCAATAATTTTTTCTTACAATATCCATTATTTTCGTATAAAATGTTTGAGTCTCCACTATTTTTACACCTATATCCTTTTTAAGATGACGTTTTAGTATGAGATATCTACTGGTAATCTCTTTAAGACTATCCTTATTAAGTGATAATTTATACGGTAAACTTTTAGAGATACTTGCAGTAATGGTCGTGTCCCTCCATTGTAAGTACATTATATTCCCTAATGAGAATAGAGTAAGTATATTAAACTCCAATGGAATTGTTCCAATTATCGTTACTCTCCCTCTACCTACTGATAATTTTCTTTGTAGTCTTAAGTCAGTCACGAACTTAGAAGTCCCTTCTATGAAGCCCGTAATACCTACAAGAATTTTCTCACCATGCTCATACGCTTGTTTTAATGACGCGTCCAATTTTAGAAGAGAAGAGGGGATAGTTGCAGGGAATTGGGTAGAGAGTTGAAAAAGAGGACCTCCATGTGGATTGTATATGACGAAGTTCAGTCTGATCTCAATATATTTCATTTTTGCGTATCCTAAGAGATAGCCATCATATTGTCTACATTTTTCAAAATCAAGTACTACGTGTGATGAGAAGGGTGTTAACATCAAGCTTCTACCATAAGCATAAGTACTCATTGCAGTAAAGGGACTAGGATATAATATTGATGCTTTAAATTTTCTAGTGAAGTGTTTAAGTATTAGAAGTCTAGGTATGTGCATCAGTAGATAAGTTGCAGCTCCCTCTTCTAAGCTCCCTTCATACTTTTTGAATAGGCCCCATGTAATGAAGGTTGGATAAAGATCCTGATGCATTGTACCCGTCTCTAGTTTTTCTATTCTTAGATACCCATCCGCAGAGATACCTGTGCGCTTTCCTTTATAGCGTACACCTCTCACTATTCCGGCTTCAGCTAATAGTAATGGAAATAAGTCATACACATTGAATACTGTCTGAGGTATTAGAGTTCCTAGTACAGAGACCTTAGATAGAAGAAGCTTTACTCCACTTGGATAGAAAATAGCATGAATTGGGATTCTTGAAGAGCTATGAGTAAGCATTAGGGTATTCACTTTGCTAATACTATTACTTATCGCTTCAGAGACCTTGTGGATTTCATTATATAAGGTACCTACTCCAAATACCATATCACTTCACTTGAAACTTCTTCTTCTAATTGCTTCGCTTTTTTAGGATCTATTTCGATTCTAAAAGTATTTGTGGAACTTGATGAACACATGAGGTTCCAACTAGTATAAATTATCACTTCATCATCAATAATATAGATTTTTTCATGTCTTGGTCTAGTAGTATATCCAGCTTTAATCCCTCTCATGATGCTGGCGTACTTCTTTAAACTAGCTTCACGCGTTATTAATTTGACCTTGACCCCCTCTTTTGCTATGGTGTTAAGAAGTTTGACTCCTTCTCTATCAATAAATGGAGTTATTGCTACTAATTTTCTTCGAGGAATGGATTCTAAGAGCGAGGGACCCAGAAGATTACCTTTGGCGATTACAGAACTACCTCTATAGAATATCTCCAAGAAGAACGTAGCTAATCTTCGGCTTAAAGTTATGGGTTGAGCTAATGTATCATGACAGCCCCTATCAAATATAATACAACCACTACATCCATCTATACAAATGTTAGGGCCGATGTAACTCAGTATATTATTTAATTCCCTTCTAGCAATATTAAGGTCCACTCTCTCTTTTTGAGCAAAATCTTCATATAATCGACTAATTACTAAGTGTAATGTAAAGGAGCTTATATCTAGGATTAACTTCTCTTCGACAAGTTTATCATAATAGTTATTTATTCTATCTATTAATGGTTTCACTTGAACTCCTATGTTCGTAGAAATAAATTTCTTAAAGGCATCATTACGTAAATAATTATACCTTTCTAGATCCTCTTCATGCTTTTTGGCCGCATTAAGCACATCTTGAATAAAACTTTTTACCATATCTTTCATACTTCCAAAGGTTCTATCAACATACTCTGGTAAGTTCAAGTTACCAAAAGGACTATTTTCCGCAACTAGAACATATAGAAGTTTACTCCTTTTATCAATAAAGGCATGATATATTAGATCTCTTGGTTCTAGCTCTAGTTTTTCAGCAAGATAGGAGAGTAGAAGATGAGCTAGACTATGTCCAATCACCTCTGCTATGAAAGACCTAAATTCCTTCATGAGAACTTTATTCTTGGCGCTTATCTTATCAACAAATTCCTTATAATTATCCAATAGCTTTTGTTTAGTCCTAAGAATATTGTAGAGTCTTAGTCCTTTACTGCCCTTTCGCCAGAGATAGAACTTAGATACTAATATCCATGTTAGATTTGTCTCCTTATTTCTTCCTAGTGTAAATCGAGGCTTAGGTTGGAATTCTTTATCAAGTAAGTTATCAGCAAGGGAGTAAATTAATTCTAGCGGTATGGCGAAACCTACAACGTTTGTTTCGGGTAGAGATCTAATGATTGGTCGTATAAATTTTAGGCTTACAGGAGGTCCAGATAGCACTACAGAAGGCATATTCCATTGAACACCTGTATATTCCTCTACGAGACTTACCCCACTCTCTGAAATGAGGGTTAGAGGTCCGATAGATTCACTGCTTGGACTTAATCCATATATCTTTCTTTCAATCAATGGAAATACTTTAGGGAATATCCTTCTACTATAACTCCAATAGGGACATCTTTTTCTCTTTATGCTACGTCCTATAATACAGTTTTTTCTGAAAGGACATTCCATGTAATCCCAAGGATCTGTTGAGAGACCATACCCCAGTATGCAGAACCACGCGTATGATAGGTTTGTTGCTGAGTACGTTTTTACAGCTTCTCCTCTACTTTTTCTAACACTCTCGGTATACAATTTCTGAATACACTCCTTTATATTTGCAACATCTAGCTTCTTCCCACATTTGAAGGCTGTGCTTCTTAATTTATGAGATCCATACTTAATCCATACTCTATTACCATTTTCTGAATTGATTCTTAAAATTATATCTTTTTCATTGACGACATTTACTGGTTCAAGTATTTTAAGTTCTATAGAGTGGCCCTTTTCAATAGACCTACCGTTTACCAGGGGATATTCTTTACTATAAGTTTTTAAACTCGTGAGTCTTTTCTTACTCTCTAAATTTAGATTAGGGGTATCTATGAACCATACATAAGCACCTGCTATTTCAACGGGTATTGTTACCTGTTGTCTAAACCTTAGCAAGACATTTTTCTTTATAGCTATGGGTTCGAAAGGTGGATACCTATAAAAGAGCTCATCTACGCTTAGTACTATGGGTTCTTCATCCTCTATGTCGAATTCTACAAACTCAGATATGGGAGATGCGGTAATACTTTGTAGTCCAGTTAATATGTTAAGAATATCCATAGCCCAGATCCTTCCTTGTACTTTAGCAGCTAATTGTCTAGCTACGTGAAGTGCACTTCTTTGAAATTTAGATATGTCTCCTATTATAGTCCTAAATTTAGCAATACTCATAATCTGGTCGAAGAGTGAATTACATGAATGCTGATATTTGATTAATTTTTCAGTATAAGAGAATAATTTGCTCTTAATATCTTCAAGCTCCTTAGACCTTTCAATTCCTTCTCTTCCTTTAAATAATACAGCATCACGTGCTGATCTTCGTAAGTAATAAATAGTATTCTTAATTTTATTCAATACATCCGCTATATGATCTTCTAAATTTAGTAAACTATCAGTTATATATTCAATTATATTCTTATTCTTAATTAAATCTGATAACAAATCATCAGGCTTACTATAATTATCTAACAAACTTCTCATATCCTTAACTATGCTTATAACTTTCTCAAGAATATAGGGTATCTCTTCTTTGCTATCAGGTGGAATATCTACTAGATTTCCTATATCCTCAATGATGTACGAAGCATCGTTCTCAAGATCGTTAACTAGTATCCAGAGATCATTAATATCTATAGACTGTCTAAGGAAATCCATGTTATCCAGAAGGTGATTTACTTGTTCTAGGAACTCTAAAGTTTCTTTAACTATTCCTACGCTTTTTATATCCATTCTACCACCTTAGGGATTTTGCTTGCTATGGCATTCAAGTATTGTTTTAATAAATTGTTGGTACTAATTCCTAGACCACTTGCATACGTTTTTTCACCCATTTTAGCCATTTTAACCATGGCCGCTGTCAGGTATCCTCTTTTAATTATCTGCGGATTGCCTGTAGCTACGGGTAACGTTCCCTCAAACTTTTTAGGTGCTGGATTAAGTTTGTCCCAGACAGACAGGTCATATAGAACAAATGCCTCTTGAGGTATATTTCGAGTAACTATAATACCCAGAACTGTTTTAAGACAGTTATCATTACGACCACCTCTACCAATCCTTTGTGCCATTACTATAGGGCTCTCTACTCCTGAATTTAAAATAAAGGACACATTATCGTAGTCTACTCCCAATTCAAGACTTGAGGTTGACAAAACTACAGCCAGATCTTTGCCGCTTTTAAGTGCACTTATTACTCGTGATCTCTTATCGGATGGTACTTGACTATGCATTTCATCTACTAGTTCTCGAAGTTCAGGTAAATTACCCTCCAAATCAAATTTATGTCGGATTAAATTTAGTGTTTGAGAAGTTAGATAGTGATAGTACATGAATCCATCAGTAGGTGGCGGGCGATATCCTTCATGCCCGAAAAGGTGATCTCTAGGCTCTCCAAGGCTTATGTTTTCTTCATAACCACGAGCGATCCTCCTTAACTCCTTAATATTATTAACAAAGACTATTGATTGAGGTTTAAAATCTCTGTTATCCAACATGTACGAGTAGTATATAAAAGCCATCATGACAGCCCATAGTTGTGTATAAGTACTCCACGAGTATTTTGGGTTTATGTCATAGAGGCCAAGTATAACTAGCCGCTTTCCTCTTATCTCACTATCTTTAGAGTATTCAAAGAAATCATGGTGATGTATATCTTGAATATTGGTTCCGACTAACTTAGATGCAAAGTCTACGGGAGAGGGTATAGTAGCCGATGATAGTATGATGGTGGGACTAGATATTTTAGATATTATTTTAAGAAGGACGGATATCAAACCAGCACTAAGCCCATGATACTCGTGTGCTTCATCGATTATTAATAATCCCGTTTCTGAGAAAAAGTGAACATTAATATCCTTAATCGCTGAATCTACTAGTCTAGCTTCGAGAGCCCACATGTTTGTTACAAGTATATCTGGTCTTCTTCTTCCCATTTCCTCTCTAGTTGCGCATACAAAATCGTAAATCCTTTCACAGTTACTACATTTGACAGTATTTGTATCTTTTACTCTATGGTTTACAAGATCACCTTTACAGAAAGGACACTTAATACCTCTATATATTCTTCCTATGACAAATTCTTTGTCTTTTGGAGTGGTTCCATCTCTTAGACCGAGAGTAAAAACATAACCATGTTTTCTACTTATCTCTAAGAGCCTTATTAATCTCCCAGCTTGATCAACTGAGAGTACCTTTCTTGGATAGACGAGCACTACTCTTTCAGGTTTATTTTTTAATCTACTTCTTATGAGTTTAGCTAAGAGATATAAGGAAAAGATTATTGTCTTTCCTGTACCAGTTGGTGCTGTGATTACGTGTACTCTCTTTTCCGATAGTAATAGGTTTATTAGACTTCTAACCTGAAAAGCATCTAATCCCCATGTCCCATGGGTGTATAGGTAATCTTTCATAATTTCTATGAAAATTTTCACGAGATTTAGATCCCCAAAGAACGCATTAAGTGCTTTCAGCAGTCTTTCTGATAGATTTCCCGTAGTGCTAGGTTTAATTGTTCTATCCTCTTTAGAAGGTAAAGGTGTGAGATAAACATTAAATCTCGGACTTAATATATAGGGTTCATAAGGCCAATATGTTCTAATCATAGCGCTTCTAACTAGTACGTCCATATGTAAACTCCTATAACCATTTTTTATTTTCACCAAGAAGCCGGCTCTTGTTAAGATATTAAATACCTCTTCAGCTTTAGTACCTATGTGCCTCTCAAAAAGCCGTATGATTTTTTCTTTAGGTATCTCATACTCTGGATTCCTAATGGAATATGGAGGTCCTAATCCTTTAGAAATTTCTGGTACTTCAAGATTCAGTATCAAATTATGATAAGCATTTTGCACTTGAGGTATGACGTTATGAGGTATCATATTACACTTAAGTATAAAGTATGAAATATTTAAATTATATGTTAAGTATATATTTAACCTTTACTCACTTATATGGACAAAATGGTCCTACTAGATTCGGCACCCGAAGATCTATTGAATGCGGTGATTAAAAAAAGTCTTGAAGAGAAGGGACGGCGTTTATCCCTTCATGGGATTCACAGGTGGTGGTCTAGAAGATTTTCGGCTTTGTACAGGTTTATATTAGCATCTTTTCTTAATAATGATCCTGATTGGATATTAACATGTATTAACCAACCATGGCTTATGCGAGAGAGAGCTAAGGGAAAAGTCTTCTATGAACCCTTTGCAGGAGGAGGAACAGGTCTAATAGAGGCTGCTTTAGCAGGCTGGAATGTCTATGGCTCTGAAGTAAACCCAGTAGCTGCGGACATAGTTGAGTCAGGACTACAAATAGTGAGGGAGGGGATCCCGGATAGATATTTTAAAGATATGATAAAAGTGCTTGAACTCTCTCTAGAAGCTTTGAAAGAACTATGGTATCTTAATGATGGTCTAATTTCATATACCTTGGTCTCTAGAGGAAGAATCCCCACATGGATTACAACAAGAAGGAATAATGGAAGAGAGGAAAAATTGTTAATATGTCCAAATTGCATGAATATATTTTTTTATGCACAAAAAGGAGAAAAGGGTTTTGCTAAGTGTCCATTATGCGAAGAGAAATTCAGTATAACAATAAAACCAGCTATAGACATACCTTCTAATCTTCCCGAAGTTACACGAGGCTGGAAAGCATTTATTGTAGAGTTAAGAATAAAGGAAGGCTCTAGATGGAGGAAAAAGTGGATAAATTTAATATTAAATAGAGAGATCTCAAATCATCTGAAAAAAGTCATAGATAAAGCACTAAAATATTCAAAAGACTCATATGAATTCCTTAGCACCTATACTTTAAATGGTATATTTGAGGGAAGGAGATTAAAGAGAGAGGGGGGATTGAACTCATTAGCAGATTTCTTTACACCTAGACAACTTACATCTTTTGAATTATTTACTAAAACATGTACAAAAATAATTGATAAAAAGTACTGGAGGCTAGCTAGGTTAGCCCTAAGCGAGACTGCAAAATCATCAAGTATAGCAGCAAAGTGGTACCCTCCTACTGGTGAACCTATACCAGCCGCCGCAATTAAAACATATTGGATATCTGCTTATGCTGTCGAGACGAACCCCTTGGCACATATACCGGGCAGATTAACACCTCTCGCAAGAAATAGTTTGGCATCATCTATAAGAGCACAGAAAAGAGCAGTGGAATTTGTACGATCAAACGGGGATTACTCTAAATTTAAGTATAAGTTCCTTAACGTTACAGCAGAGAACTTTATACTTCCTCAAACTATAAATTTAGCTGTAATTGATCCTCCATACTTAGGTAGAGTGAAATCATATACCTCTTTAAGCTTAGTGCATTACTCAGCTTTTATCTTATTTAATTATGTCTCCAAAGAAAAAATGTTGCCTAAGATACATGCTATAGAATCACTTGAGGTCACTATTAGTAATAAGAGATACAGAGAGGTATTAAACTCTGTCATGACTAAAGTAGCTTATAGGCTTAAGGATGATGGTAGAGTCGTACTGATGTATAACAGGCAGAGTATAGATGAATGGAAAATACCTTTAGAAGCCAGCAAGATGGCTAAACTCTATCCAATTGTAGCATACTGGGTATTAGGTGAGACCCCGGGTCGTCTTGCTAGATCTACTTTAAGGGGATTGTTTTTAGTAATATTCTCTAGAAAACCCCATCGGAGAATGATAATTATATTCAAAAATATCTTAGAAAATATAGAGAAATACGGAATCTTTTTAGATATGAAGAGAGAATATGAAGCTTGTATGAGTTTAATAAAGGCATTAAGTAGTGTTTATCATAATATTACGATTGTTAAAAGATAAAGTGCGGTTAAGTCTTCTCTTTTTATACACGGTAAATGCCGAGAAGTATAAGTGATTAAAGGAAGCCTACATTAGCCTCTTTCCACTATTCCTATTCTCGGTTTAACTATCAAGTGTATTCTAGATCCGTTGTGCGGATCTCCTCACGTAGGTACGTCTAACTTCCACTCATAAAGGACATAGTATATACTTATCAAGAGCGCTATTACTCCTACAATTGAGATAATTCGATAGAGTATTACGGCCTTGTGTACACCCTTCTTCTTTAACTTATCAAGTATGAAGAGTATGAGTGGGAATGGCCATGGAAGGGTTAAGATTAGCGCATAGAAAGGAGGATAAATTAGAAAAGGTCCTATTAGAGCGAGTATAAGCAAACATGCACTAATAAGAATATCTTTATAATCTTCTTTATCCAATACTCTCCATCTTATGGGCATATCGTTACATTCTCCTATTTAGAGGAATAGCAATTCTCTCTGATATTGTTTTTGATCAGCCTCTATATAAGACCCCTACTTTTAAACAGAGTTCATAGTGGTGTTAGAGTGCCCAGATATCTGAACATAAATGGTAGGACTGTGGAGGAGTACTCACCAGATGGGTACTCTAGAGTGAAAATAGTAGATGTAGGGTTGAGGAGGAAGAAAAGGAAAGTGAAGAAGGAAAGTGGGTTGAGGTATAGCCTCTCCAAAGCAACTACTCGTGGCAAAGAACGTAGTGTACTTTGGTGTGGTAGCCAACTCGATAGTACTAGCAGTAACTACAGGAAAGACCCTAGATTGGAGGTTTGGTGGCTTCTTCAGGGATATAGTGATAGTGTCAGTAGTACTGGTACTGGGAGTATTCATGAGACGGTTTTAGAGTGCTTTACTAGACTATGTCCTTTATTTTAAGTGAGACTGTCTCTACATATATTAAAAACTTATATGAACATTGAATATCTATCT
>Ga0164310_10001728_pt1 | contig 12499 bp, 26 predicted proteins | sample GuaBasSedimGuay1_FD_121795 | JGI IMG/M metagenome (GOLD analysis project Ga0164310, IMG submission 121795) | Subseafloor sediment microbial communities from Guaymas Basin, Gulf of California, Mexico - Guay1, Core 4569-9, 0-3 cm | ecosystem: Environmental > Aquatic > Marine > Hydrothermal vents... | reverse complement strand
TGCAAGAGTAGTAGACCTTGAGATTCCTCTCGAGGCAAGATTACACGAAATGAACATCGAACCTGACATAGATGTATGGCGAGCGTGGGCATTAAGAAATCGGATATCTCCTGATGTCATAGCGTATCTCTCAGCGCATCCAGAAGACCTCTATCACATGCCTGACAATCGGGAGGAAAAAGTGACTTGTGGACGTGGGTGGGAAAGAGTCTCTAAGTTAATGAGGCAAGGAATGACGTCAGTTGAAGACCTCAGTGGTTCGATAGGCGCTTCGATTGCAGCGAAGTTCTTGGCGTTTACGCAATTAAGAGATAAGATACCTGATATCCAGAAGATTCTTCAGGGTGATACCGGCGAGATACCAGATGAGTATGATGTTCTCACATACACGGTTCAAACCCTCTTATCGACGATAGCGAGTGAGAAGAATAAAAAGAAGCAGATAAGTTATTGTAAAGCGTATTTCAAGTATCTTCGAGCAATTTGGGAAAAGGGAATGCAAGATTCGTCTCATAGCGGATATGTTGAGGGAGCAGCTGGATTTCTTGTGGACTTTAAGAATGCCATGCCATCAGAAATGTTTGGTAAGATGCTGAGTGATGAGAACTTTAGAGAACTAATGAAGAATATAGGGAAAGAGATACTGCCATTGATGAATGAGCAATGACATTCTTTCAGTGTATAGGGCGGGTTTTAATAGCTTGGGGAACAGTTCTTTGCGTGGTAGAGCATGATTCAGAATTTCAATTGTTCTTAGGGATGCTGTTCATAATCGTTGGTGCATTACTTATGGATGAATGGAATTCCTCTCCACCACAACTTCTTGGGGATTCAGAAAATCAGTCCTCGACTTCATCATGATTTCCCATGAGATGCACATAGATGAGGCTCACGCAAATTTTATCCTCAAGGTAATATAAAATATTCGGAGATATAGAAATTTTGTTATATCGCAAATATATGCAAATGAGGAGGAATCGAAGATGGATATATATGAGCAAGCGGTAGTCGAGATGGATGAGGAAGAATACATGCAGCTAAGCGAGAAACTGAGGAGGTGGCTTGAAGAAGAAAGTTTCTTCTTACTACACGACGATTTGCATATAGGTATAGACAGCGAGGACAAACACGATTTGGAGTTCTTCGATAAAGTAAAATGGGAGATATACGAAAAGGGTTCTCTCCGTTTAGTTGTAAAATGAAAAAGAAATGAAAACCATCGCATATTATGTATGGAAAATAGAAATAAGTCTAAGGAATGTGATTAATTATATTTTTAATAAAGAACCTATACAGTGTAAATACTGTAACAGATGGAAGAACGGAAAGTGTGATTTATTTCCAAGTGCAAGAGAATGGAACTACTGCGCATATTTTGAAAAGAGAAAAAATAGAAAGTGAATAAAATAGGCGATGAATGGTGGATAGTGCTATACCTCTTGACTCTCGTAGTGGGAATGGCAATTTTCTCGCTATATCTTATAACTATTATCGTTAAGAACTATTTTAGTGTAGCGACATCATGTCTTCCTTAAGAGAATCGAAACGAATGTTTGGTTGGAGACCAGGAGATATTCTCTTGGTGAAAGAGCGCAATGATTCGTTCTTTTCCTTTCCGAATATCACAATTCAACAACTCAGAAGCGAAGAGGAAATTAATGAGATGCTCCAATACGCTCGAAATCATGACGATTCTCCATTTTGGAGAGGAGTAGAGAAAGCACTTCTTTGGACGTTAAGACTCATAGACGGAGTGGAGGAATGAAGAAAAGATGTGCGGTTTATGGAAAGGAGATTGAAGAAGATTTCCGATTAGGAAAATACGAGGGTCCTTGGTTCTGTTCTCAAGAATGTGAACAACAGTGGATTGAAGAAAAAGAAAGGCATGAAGACGAGGAAGATGATTGGGATGTGCTTTTACCATTATGGATGGTAATATGAACGAGAAGAAAATCCGAAGAGCTAAATTTATGTTTTTAAGCGAGAAACCGTTCTGGTCTGGGATACTTGGCGTTCCAGTAGTTGTGCTTCCTCCGCCCTATGAAGTTGAAGGAGAAGAGATTCAAGCAGCGTGCACGGATGGAGAGCAAATTTACGTAAATGGTAAGTATTTAAATGAAGCTACTCCCCAAGAACTCATGATAGATTTTGCGCATGAGTATTTGCATATTCTTTTACATCATTTAGGGAATTCAAGAATGCAGATAGCTCAGAATGAATTTCAGTGGCAGATAGCAAATATGGCAGCCGATTATGCCGTTAATTCAATAATTAAGGAAGAGTTCAATCGTTTGAATCTCGGTATGCTATATGATTCACGATTCAACGGGATGACATTTGAGCAGATATACAAGGAACTTCTTAAAGAGATGCAAGGAATATCACTAAGCGAAGAGGAATCAAAGCGATTAGAATCTCACAAAACATGGAAGCATAAAAAGGCAGAGATGATGAATCAGATATTAAGGCAATCACTTTTAAGAGCTTACTTACAGGGGAATCTCCCAAAGGGTTTATATCGAGAAGTTGAAGACATACTTCATCCTCCTTTACCTATCAGTGAAATCATCTCTTCCTTTGTGCTTGAACAGAGTTATAGTCAGCCAGACTTCAAGAGAATAAATAAAAGACGATATCCGCCTATCTTAATGCCTCCTATTAGGTATCGAAATAAGTTGCACATAGGCGTAGCTATTGATACAAGTGGGTCCATAGATAAGGAATTGCTATCTGAGTTTAAAGCTGGAATGAAGTTCCTATTTAGCTATTTTAGAGGTGAGCTCGAAGTTCTTTTATTACAATGCGATGCGAGACTATATGAAAAGCGAATAATCCACGAACCCGAAGAACTCGATAGCATTAAATGGCGAGGCGGGGGAGGAACTGATTTCAGACCCGTATTTAATGAGATGGAGAACCATCCCGAATTACGGGGCTTAATCTATATCACCGATACATTCGGAACTCCACCGAACAAATCTCCCGATATTCCCGTTGTGTGGCTTGTTCCAGAGAGATATCACAACTCACATCGAAAGCTTCCTTTTGGAAGGATGATATTCTATGAAGGAGGGAAAGGACGGTGTGCATGACGGATGCTCGCATTACGAATGGTATCTTCTTGATTAATAAGCATCATTCTTTTACAATATTTTCATTCTTAGTACGCAGAGAAGTAGAGAAAATCGAGTCTTTGTTAGATAAATATGATCTCTATTTTCTCTTTAAACCTTATGACTTCTGTGGAAGATTGCTATTCTCACCATTATTTGCTGTGGAAGAAATAAAACTGATTCCTTGTGAAGCAACTCAAGCTGTGGCAAATATTAGATTAAGAAGTTCTTATGCATGGTTGAGTGAGAAATTGCCTTTCATTGATGGAGTTTGGAGCCTTGATTGTGTTGACTGTGAGTGTGTGATAAAACTAACAGACATCCTGAGAGAATATACAAAACAAGGATGGATAAGAACTCCATTCCTTCCATTCAGAAGTATCTTGATTGCACAAGAAGAGAATGAGAGTATTCAAGAACTTAAAGAAGTGATTATGGGTTATTTGTATCTAACAAAATGATAATATGTAGATTTAAAGGTAGATTAGTAACTATTGATACAGTATCTATATTTGATACCTTTCCAAAACATTTAGTTACATTTGATGTTCATTCCTGTCAAATACTTCCTCCGGAGAAGGCAGAAGGTAAGTGGATAAGCGTTTTTCAAGGTGTAAATATTGTTTTGCCGTTTTACTGCTTCAATATCGAAAAACGAATGTCTTGGGATAAGGACGCGTATTTTCTTTCTATTCCTCCGATACTCATAAAAGAATATCTTAATTTGTTCATTTCGCCTTTTCAGTCTGAGCGTTTCTTTCCTGTGTATAAATCGGCAAGAGAGAATTTTTCCTTCTATGAAGATTGGGAAGGTGTAGTCTTTTCTCCAAAGGAAGATGAAACTGAAGAAGAGTTATACGAAATTGGAGTGGCTTTACTTGGCTTAAGCGAAAATGAATAATGTGATTCCCATTTATGGATATAGAGCCGAATTGAGTGCAAATCGTGAGGAGAATGAAATAAAAATCAAGGTGTATTCTTCAGGGTGGAATAAAGACTTAGCAAGACTCGCTCAAGAAATTTATTCAGGTTCTTTAATTAATTATTACATAGTATATGAGCTAAAGAATCTTTACGTGCCCTCTGAGATATGGGACATAGAATATTTTGTAGGCAAGATATTAAATGGCAAATTAGGAATAGAACTCGAGGAATTTAAAGTGAATTTAGTGAATCGAGCAGATTTGGATAGATTAGCGAGGATTCTTCTCTTTAAGTCTCATGGAACAGGATTTCGAGAGATTAAGGAATGGAACATAGAACTTTGGGACTTTAGAGGAGTGCTACTGAAAGTAGAAGAGAGGAGTTTGGAGGATATTAAGAACATAGGAATTAGCTATCTCGCATTATGGAAATGATAATCATCTCGACACCATCCGAATTTATAGTTCTTCCTCCTCATCCTCTCACAAAAGATACTCGGCAGACATTCACTCTCAAATTAGGATACATGCGAAATTCTCCATCTACTGTTAGTGAGCTTGAAAAGCTTGAAAGTTTAAAAGTGCATACGGAGATAAGGAATTGTTATGTAGTATTTCGCATCCAAGAAGATTTCTTTCTAGGTCAATTGAAGGAGATGATTATTTATCACGCTCTCAGTTTTAAGGATGGGCGCCTTTACTGCGAGAAAGAAGAACCACGAATGGTAGATATCCATTGTGATACACCTTCTCAAGAAGAATATAAAGAAATGATTCGTGCTGTATTGATGAGTTGTTCCAAAAATTTCGTGCTTTCTTCGTTAGATTGGGGTTCTTATTATGAAATCCAGAATTTTCAAGTGGCAATTTTAGAACGAAAGGACTACGAGGATTTGGAAGACTTAAGGAATATTGGAATAAGCATATTAACTTTATTAGGAAGAAAATGAGAATAATTCCGTTTTACTCTCAAAGTTTGGTATTCAGATTTAGCAAATATAACAGACTGTATCTTTACGATTATTTTTATCTTCCTTCCAAGCGATTCCTGTCCCGAATATACTTTTATAAACGGAAGTTGGGAATAAATCAGGTCGTGCTTCCTTCTGAATTTGAGCTTCGTCCAGAGTCTGCTATGATTGTTCTAAATAAGAATTCCACAATCTTATCACGAAATGTGGATTGTATTCGGTGTCGTGTGGGAATTAAGGTTGTTATAGGAAGTTATCAGGACTCCGCTGAGGAGCTTGGAGAATTCTTAATAGACGGAAATAGACGAATGAAGAATGGCAAAATCTGGGAAATCATTATGCGTCATCTTATCACTGGAGCTTTAGTTTACTGCGATGAGAGTGAGAAAGAAGAGGCTATCGAGATAACAAGTGGGTTATTAAGCATTCTTACACCAGAAGAGATTTTGAGGAGGTATATGTAGATGAAACTCATACTCTTCTTTTCAAGGGAGCTCAAATTCTTTTTTGGAGTTCATTCTGAGCTTATAATTTATGATCAAAATACTTTACCTTTCTTTAAGAAGTTTCTTACGAAGATTCACGTCCAAACGTTCCCATCTTCCAAGAATTTCTTAGTAAGATGTTGCCCTACGGGAACCATATTAATATTAAGCATAAGGAATTCAATTCTTTCCTTCCCCATCGATAAGATTTCTCTCGTGTTTGGAGAAAAAGTTGAATTCTTTATTGTTTATAATAAAAGAGTATACAGTGATTTTATAAAGGTAATTAATATATTAAGTATGAAAGAAAATGAAGAAGGAGTGCGAGTTTGTCCTTCCGTGAAAGGAGCTATCGTCTTTCATGACGAAATGGAAGAGGATGAAAAGGAAGTTGTTGAAATGGGAGTCGGAATGTTGACCCTCCATTCGCCTGAGGAAATCATCAAGGAGTTCATGTAGATTTTGCACCAGATCAACATAAATGCAATATAACAAAATATTATGCTTGAGGCATAAGCAATATTAGGTTGGTGATGAAATTTGCGTGAGCAAAGGATATGTGCAAATGGTGAGAAATCCATGATGGGTCTTAGACACATTTCCTTTATGACAAGAATGAATCAAGACAACTCCTACACTCCACAACTCCTAATGTGCAAGGATAATATTGAGGGAGGAATTTAAGAGCTATTGGGTTGGAGATATAGAGGTAGAGTGAGAACTGATAGAAGGCAATTGGAAATGCAGAATAATTTAAAGCCTTGTATCGGTAAGAGGATAAAAGACTTTGTGAATACGCTAATCAAAAACGAATTTATGATTATCTTCGAGGATAACATAGCTTTATGGTTTCACGAAGAGCCGTATGCCATTGGTTCAGTGAGGGAGGTGAAAAAGAAGTGAAATTAGAAGTATGGAATAGTGATATGCCTAAGTTAACCAAGAGAACTGCTACAATTATTTGAAGACGAATACATTGATAGTGGCTATCTCCATAGCGGTTCCATCCCAGCGAATGCAATGTTATTCACCAATTATAAGGAGCATTATGAGTTAGCACTTTCTCTCATTCGGGAAGGCAAGCTTCAGATAAGGAAATGTGAAGCGTTTGCTTTTGAATTACCAGAGGAGAGGCGATGGGAACTAATTATTAAATTTAATCTTATGGAAAGGTGGAGAGAGTTCTACTATTGCCATCCAGAGTGGGAAATTAAGGATGTAATAAAACATGTAAAAAGGTGAAATCTAATGAATAGAACTCGACTGTTGGGCATTTTATTGAGTTGGACAGGTTGGTTTGTATGGGTATTGTCTCTGACAGCCGTTAATATCTGGAGTTGCAAGTCTTGCTTCTACTGGTATACTTCGTGGAAGATCTGGCTTATGATAAGTATAGGCTATCTTCTCATCAATATTGGTGCAGGTTTAAATCTTTTAGAAAATGAGAACAGGAAATGAGAATAAAAAGAAAAATAAAATTAAAAAGGACGAGAAGGAGGCATACTTGCGAAGTCTGTGGCTCTGTCATTAAGAAAGGAGAAAAAGCATTTGCGATAAGTGTTACGCTTTCTCCTCATCAAAGACGCCCCGAAAAATATTACTATCATTATCGGGAAGGAATAAGTGAAGAGGAAATTTCTCAAATGACTTTTAGTGAAATAAGAAACAAGATATGCTTTCATAAGGAGGAAGATATATGAGTTGTGACATTAGAATATATAGGACTATGAAAGAAGGTTTTGAAGACGCTGAAGATTTGGAGCTGACTGCATTCGTAGGTCCCGAAGAAAACAGACGATGTATTCAATTCACCATTGGAAGAAAATACGCATGTTTGAGTGAAACGCAACTCTTGGATTTGATAGAAGTTATTGCGAAGAGGTTGGCACTAAAGAAGGGCTTTACAGCGACAGGATATTCAGAACCTAAGATAATATTACCAGACGGGTCATCAGAATACGAAGAGGATTTCGATGTTATAATCAAAGAGCGACACGAAAAGAATCTCCGAAAAGTGAAGGATATGCATCTTGACGGATATTATTCATTCGCTCTTAGAGAAGCAACGCATAAATTTCCTAAGCAACGATATTACGAGGTTGTAATTCCTCTCGAATCTTCCCAAGCAAGTATTTCTCTAAACAACGAAGAGCCTATTCCACAGGAGGAAAAGGGATGTCTCGTTCGTATTTGAGAAAATTCATTCTGATATTTATTTGCACACCATAAAGCTGTATGAAAATGGAGAATGGAGGAATATCGAATGATTGAACTCCCAGATTTAGATTTTGATAACATAATGAAGGAGTTCTTTCTGAAGCACAAAAATTTCAATGAAGGAGGGTTCTCAGTGTTCTGGAAAGATTACAAGAAATCTCCCATAGTTGAAGATATTAAACTTATCGTAGATATATATAGAGAACGAATTAAATCTCTGTGTGAGCTTTATCTAAAATACAAAGACAAACCTAATTTGTTTGCTGAAGAACAGTTCCCAATTGACTGGAAATATGATAGATTAACAGGGACATATATTACGATTTTAAAAGACGAAAACATTGAATACAATCATTGGCTGTTCAAAGAGGTATTTGGAAGTATTTTTTCAACGAAAGAAGCGGAAGAATTGAAAAGGAACTGATCTAAGAAATAGTAGCAATAAAGAAGGGTAAATATCGAATGACAGGAGAGAGTTCTTTTTCAGAACATTGTCTTCAATATTATCGTTGGCTTATCTCGGGTGCATTACTGGCTGTGGGAAACTTCCTACTTTGGGAGCATTTCATACGATTTGGAGGCTTCGATCTTGAACTATTAGGTCATGAATACTATGGCTTAGCTCTGATTCTCTTGGGATTTCTTATTGCTATCAAGTGGAATCAGCTTAGCGGCTTAATGAAAGCGATTAGAGAAAGAAACTGGGAGGCAATGCTGGATGAAGGTGAGAGAAAATGAGCTGTGATTTCCCGATTAAATGTAGATTTTGGGACTCAAAGGAGAGAAAGTGTAAATTGTCTCCAGAAGAGTTTCAAGAACTATGTGAAAAGGGACAAAATCCATGTGAGGCTCACCAAGAGGAAATAGATACGAAAGCGGAGCAAGAATTTATGGAAGCATATTATAGAGGTGATGAAGAGATGATGGAAGCAATTATATCATCACCATTCACAAATTTCGGGAAGAACATGGGACGGAGGAATGAAATTAATACGAGCTTTTAACCACTTGAGCTTAGTGGAAAGGCTCCTCAATGATCCAGAAGTTAAAGTTATATCACTGAAGATAGTTCCTCATGAAGATGGAGATGTCTTTTATGTTATCTATGAGAAGTTAGAACCATGGGACGATTGATTCTTCTTATTCCTCATAAATGTCCTTTATGTTCTGAAGAGCATGATAGGCTTGAATATTGGCACACTGGAGAATATGACTATTTGGAACCGGGAGATATCATGCCTCTTAGCGACGAAATTAAACTTGGATTCATTATAGCTGAAGGAGAGTGTGAAAAATATCACGAAACTTATCTTTGTAAAGTTGGGATTGGGAATAACAGATTGACCTCAATAGTTCAATCCATAACTCCTAAAACAGAGGGATATATTGGGGATGAAAATTTTAGAAACTGAAGACCAATGGAGATTTATCAGTCGCTTCTTGAAAAACAGATATGGTCGCCTACCTCCTAACGGTGTGCATCACAAGAAGAAATCGTGGCTGCGATGGTTCTTTTCTTCTCGAACACAGAGACAAATTAGGAGGTCATTCCAATCTACTTCTTTAAAATAATAGGAGGCAAAGAAGATGGAAGAAATAGTAGATGAAATTATAAGTGTGTTTTCCCATGCAATTGAAGCTGAGAATAGAAATAGAAGGAAGACTTATAAGAGTGCTATCACAGAGATGTTTAGTGGAGACCTCTCCCAAATGGATATTATTCAAGATATAATGGACACGTTTAGTTATCCAATTCATTGCGAAGCAGTTGAACTCGCTGGAGAGGCTCCATCGACGAGGATATTAGAAATCCATGAAGGGGCTCTTAAAGCGGCATACAGGACTAAACTCTTAGAGTTATTCAAAGAGCATGATAAATTAAAAAGGAGGTGATGAATAAATGCCAGAAGTAGTTAAGATGGGTGAGGTCAGGACATCCATGCCCGTGATATTCTTCGGGCAAAACGATAAGAAAACAGTCACCTTTAGGTTTGAAGCTGGAAATACTCCTGAAGGCATAGAGCTAAGCAAGGGTGAGTGGGTAAGATACTTCCCTGGCGAGACAGATTTAGCTGGCAGAGAAGTAAATGAAAAGCTTCGGAATGGTGTCCTTGAGACTTTCATATACGCTATGGAGGAAGATAGCGTTGCTGTCCTCTCGGTGAGTGAGAGTGCAGTAGGAGCATTAAGGCAGGCAATAGAAGATAGTGGTCGAGATATAGAGAAGCCAGAAGAGTGGGCTGATTTGATATTTACTATGCAGAGGAAAGGAAACCAGAGCTGGAATGTTAATATCAAAGAGACGGGAGAGTTAGAGAAGAAAATTAAGGAAGCACTTAAGCAGTGTGAAGGAGAAACCTACGCAAATATAGATGAATTGGCGCTAAAAGTTGGATTGGAGATAGGAAGCGAGGATTTCGATAGCATAAAGGAAGTCTTGACCTCTATGAAAGGGAGAGAATACTCATTAGGTAAGAATGGGTTGAAGCTAAAGAAATGATAACAACCCACCACGATGCAGACGGACTCTCCGCAGCTTATCTTTATACTTTAGCTAACGGAGAAGATACAGTAGAAATAAGAGACTTTGGGAATATAGCAGAGGGTTCTACTGTTGTTTTGGACATGCATCCAAGTCCCTCCTTTGGGGGACTCGTTATAGACCATCACCCTAACCATCCAAGCGAACGGAAATACGAATTGATTTTCGATAATGTCCCGACAGCCGTGATAGTCTTCAAGAATTATAGGGACAAGATTCCCATAGAGAAGTGGTGGATTACCGCTATTGGAGCGGTTGGGGATATGGAACCCTATTCAATTCCTTCAGAAGTGTGGGATACTTGTCCCCTCTTGAAGACAAGACACACAAAGTTCTATGGCTATAAGAACGTCCCATTTCATTTGCGACTGTATCATCTTTTGTCATCAGGTGTAAATGCCTTATGTAGATTGGGACAAGAGTTCGATGCATGGGATGTTCTTGAGGAAGCACAGTCTCCGATTGATGTCATTAATGATCCAAGATGTTTAGAGGCTAAACAGATATTGAAACAAAGGGTAAATTCAATCCTTCAGGAGTTAGAACTCGTTGAATGGAATGACATATTGATAGGTCAGATATCCTCTGATATTGCGGTGGAAGGAAGAATAGCCACTCAATTATCAAGGAGTATGCAAGAGACTATTCTTATTCAGAATACCGAGACGGGAGCATTCTCTATTCGAGGAGACCTCTCTACTTGGTTAGAGGAGAAACTCAAAGCCAAAGCCGAAGAAAAGAAAATTGAATTGATAGTTGGAGGACATGCAGAGGCAAAGGGAGGAACCATAACCCCTCCCACTCTCTCTATTTTATCTTTGCTGGAGTAGTGGAAATGTTTAAGTTTGATTCAAAAACGGTTGACGAATTAGTTGACGGAGGGTTAACGCAAAATGAAATGCTCTTCCTTTTTGGAGGTCCCAACTCAGGCAAGTCCTTATTAGCGTATCAATTAGCGTGCCAGCAGAATAGCGTGATAATCAATACCGAGATAGGAGACCCTAAGGCATTCACTACTTTCCTCCAGCCTCGATTCGGAGAGAAATTTCATCAACCATTTCAATTAAATTGTCGTTCCCTCTATTCTTTAGGAAATGCACTAGGCTTAAACATTCAATTGATAACAAAAGGAAGTGAGGGCAAAGCGGGTAAAGTTGAGAGTAACATTTCTACCATAGAGAGATTTCCCGTCCTCGAATATATCAAACAACATAAGTGTCAAGTCTTGGTGCTTGATTCAATAACTACACCAATCAAAGGAGCAATAGGAAGCGCACGTCAGAACTTTGGTGCCAGAGCCGATGTCATCTCACGAATACTCGGTCAGCTTTCCCTAATTCTTGATGAAACTGACGTTGCTATTATAGTGGTTTCGCATCAGTCTCAGGATAAAGCGAATAGATTTGATGAAGGGAGAATCTGGGGAGGAGATACTTTGGCTTATAATGCCAAGTATGTTCTTCAAATGCGAACTCCCTCATTTAAAGTTGAGACAGACGAAAAGACACTCTATAAGCAAATAAGAAGAAGACGATATTTAGGCAAGCTGGAGAGTAAATGGCATCAACTACCTCTAAAGAAGGATTATGGCTTTGTATAATTCGAGTGATGAACGATGTGAGGTAATTGGAATGAAAGTTGATTTAGAGAAGGTGAGTGCTGCTATTGGCACAGTCATTACTTCTAAAGAAAAGACAAACTCAGCTAAGAAATTAGCAGAGTCTATTCTTTCGAGATTGAAGAAAACCAATCCCACGATTGCAAGAGCAGCATTACTTCTCTGTTTGGAAGAACTCACAAATGACCTCGATATTGAGACGAAAAACAACGCAATAGATAATTTCTTAGAGGAACTAATAGAAGAATTGTTTGAGGAGGATGAGGCATTAGACGAGCTTTTCACTTTTGATGATATCTCTAATGATATTCCTAATGTAACCCCTCCCTCTAATTCTACTCCTAAGCCAGACCCGATGTATAGATGAGCGAGGTCATAGTTGATACAAGAGAACCCAAGCATGTATATGAAATAGCAGTTCAAACTCTTAAAGATATTAAGGTCAGGCGAAGCAAACTTGAAGTGGGGGACATTCAATACGAGGACATCATAATTGAAAGAAAGACCCCATCTGATTTCATCACCTCAGCAAGACGTCCCTCATTTTGGACAAATTTATATGTAATGAAAACTAATTATGCTCATCCCTTCTTACTTCTTGATGGTGATGAATTCAGTTGGAGAGAAGTA
>Ga0164310_10001727_pt1 | contig 12507 bp, 13 predicted proteins | sample GuaBasSedimGuay1_FD_121795 | JGI IMG/M metagenome (GOLD analysis project Ga0164310, IMG submission 121795) | Subseafloor sediment microbial communities from Guaymas Basin, Gulf of California, Mexico - Guay1, Core 4569-9, 0-3 cm | ecosystem: Environmental > Aquatic > Marine > Hydrothermal vents... | reverse complement strand
GGGCGGTCACATCACGTAAAACCCCCACTTTTTTTCAATCGTGCCCAGCCACCACAAAAACTATCACAATGTGCCTCGGAAAATAGCTTCCTTTGAGAAATAGTACTGCTTACAATGTGAATGTTTACTATGCTTTCGAGCCTATCCCGAGTAGTCCTGAACCCACTAATGCCATTCCCAAGGTGTTGGATGCCGAACAAATTTAAATACATACATGTATGTATATATTGATAGGTGGTACAAATGGGTCATAAGACCATTACGATTTCTGAGGAGGCGTACAATTCGCTAGTTGCACTCAAACGTGAAAACGAGAGTTTCACAGAGGTGATCCTTAGAGTGGTTTCTACGTTGAATAGGAAGCCGTTAACATGGTTCGCTGGAAAATGGGCCGGCGATGAAGCAGAGTTGGATAGGATTCTCAAGGTGATTCGCAACGCCTGGGCCGAGTATGAGGAGAGGCTTGGTGAGGAGGAAGATGGTTTGCTTTGATACTGATTTCATGGTGGCTTTACTCAGAGGAAAGGCCGAAGCTGTTAAGAAAGCGGAGGAAATAGAGAACAGGAAAGAGAGGAAGACAACAACACCTATAAGTGCGTTTGAACTCTTTATGGGTGCAAATCTGTCCACCCATCAGTCAGAGAATGTTAAATTAGTAAGCGACTTTCTTAGAACCCTAGAGATTCTGAGCTTTGACCTGGCATCAGCAGAAAAAGCAGGGGAGATAGAGGCAGAGCTGAGGAAATCCGGAAAACCTATCGGCATCAGAGACACTATGATTGCGGGAATAGCACTAACACATGGACAAAGAATAATCACAAAAAATGTCAAACACTTCAGCCAAGTTAGTGGACTCTCATACGAATCGTGGTAACCTGCTTTTCACGGATTCTTCGAGGTTCTCTTCGGCGCTAAACCGTCCCGATGCGAAGATCGCATACGTGCAAGCTTATCAAACTTTGTCTCGTAAGGCATCCAAGACATGGGGTGAAACTACGTTTGGAAAGCCACAAACTCTGATGTGGGATTCACAAATACGCGAAGAACTAGTGATAAAAGATTTGGGTGGTAAATATCGGAGTTATGTATGCACTAAAGGTATACCGATAGTACAAAACTTTGCGGGACTCGTAGATTCACTAAAGACAGGTGAAGTTCTGGATTTCAAAGCAGAAAACCTGAAAACAGATGCGCAATTAAACTAATAGTATTGTAAAGCAATACTCAAAGCTCTCTCATTTTTTGAAGGCTGTTTGATTTGAAACCCTTGAAGAGTTTCCTCCCAGCAAACTACTGTTCACAGATTGCCTCTCCATCCTCGTTGAGCAAACTATTTCCAGGGGTAATCTGATTTAATCCCTTAAAAAATGTTAAATATGAGGTAGTGGTCTAAATTGAACTCAGTGAGTGTTCGTTGAAAAGAAGATGTTTGAGATGGAGAGACCGTGGTTTAAATCTTGGCCCGAAGGGTTACCCAAGTCGCTGGATTATCCTGTGGTTCCACTCTTCGATTTTCTCAGGAACACGGCTGGGAGGCTTCCAGACAAGAGTGCGATTATCTTCTACGGACGCGAGGTTACCTTTGGCGAGCTGGATGAATTATCCGACCGCTTCGCCAACGCGCTCGCGGAGATGGGTGTGGGTAAGGGAGACAGGGTGGGGCTTTTCCTGGAGAACTGTCCCCAGTTTGTCATCGCCTACTACGGTGCGCTCAAAGCGGGCGCGGTCGTGGTTTCCGTTAATCCAATGTTTAAGGAGATTGAGGTCGAGTACCAGCTCAACGACTCGGAAACTGAGACGCTGGTTACACTCGACTACCTCTACCCCACTGTTCGGAGGGTGAAAAAGAAAACAAGGCTGAGAAACATAATAGTAACGAGCTACAGGGACTACCTTCCAGAAAAACCAACCCTACCCACCCATATATCAATGGAACAGGAGAAAAAAACATTCCCGGACACACTCGACTTCTACCATCTCCTAGAGGAACACGAGGCAAAGCCCCCGAAAGTGGACATAGACCCGAGGGAGGACTTGGCTCTTCTCCAGTACTCTTCGGGAACCACTGGAGAGCCGAAAGCCGCCATGATAACACACTTCAACGCCCTAGTCAACGTTGTAGGAGGGGTAAAGTGGGCGAGGATTGAGGAAAATGACGTAAACCTCTCGGTTCTCCCCCTGTTCCACGTGCTCGGAATGCAACAAAGCATGAACTGCCCGATCTACTCGGGAAGCACAAACGTGCTGCTCTCCCGCTTCGACATCGACGCCATACTGAAAGCAATAGAAATGTACAAGTGCACAGTCTTCGTGAGCATAGCACCAATAGACCAGGCCATCGCCACGTACCCCTACGTCAAGAAGTACGACCTGAGTTCCCTCAGACTGGTCTTCACCGGAGGCGCCCCAGTTCCCCTACACGTTTTCGACAAGTTCAAAGAGGCGACCGGCTGCGACCTAGTTGAGGGGTACGGTTTGAGTGAAACAATCTCCCAGGTGACAATAAACCCCATCGACAAGAACAGGCACGGCTCAGTGGGGATTCCAGTCTTCGATGTGGACGCCAAAATCGTGGACCCAGAAACCGGAACCAAGGAACTCCCCATCGGTGAGGAGGGAGAAATCATCTTCAAAGGCCCCCAGGTGATGAAGGGATACTGGAAACAGCCCGAACTGACCAAAAACACGCTTAGAGACGGTTGGCTCTACACCGGCGACATAGCAAGAATGGATGAGGACGGCTACATTTACATCGTGGGCCGCAAGAAGGAGATGATCATAGTCTCAGGATACAAGGTCTGGGCGGCAGAGGTCGAAGAACTCCTAAAAAGACACCCCGCAGTGTACCAGGCAGCCATAGTCGGAGTGCAGGACCCCCAGCAGGGTGAAAGCGTCAAGGCGTATGTGGTCCTAAGACCAGACTACAAGGGAAAAATCACCCCCGAAAGGCTACAAAAATGGGCCAAGAGAAAAATGGCAGACTACAAGTACCCAAGGTACATAGAGTTTGTAAACGAGCTGCCGAGAAGCGGATCCGGAAAAATACTAAAAGAAAAACTCAAAAAGAACCCCTAAACCAGCAAACCGAAGATGAAGGAAACCCAGTAGCTGGCCTAATGGACATCCAACACTTGAAATGTCCCCCCGAGGGCAGGTCATCTCCCCTCTCCCAGATTCGTTCTTGCACGCTAATTTTCCTCCCTGGGCAGGGGAAATCCCGCGGGCGGCTCCATTTGGAGGCTAAGGATGCTTAACTGGTGTTCCACCGCCAATTTTTCTCGACTTTCCGTCAAGCTTATATCTGGAGGGGTTGTTAGGGTACTGAAGAATTGTTTGAGAGGAGATTGTTTTGAGTACACCTGTTAGCATTAATTTCGAGGCAAGGTTGAGGAAGATTAGGAATAAGATGGAAGAAGAGGAAATAGATGTCATCGTGGGTACGAGGCTCAAAACCCTCGGCTACGTTTCAGGAGCATTCATCCCCTGGAGAAGCGCAATCATAATTCCTTTAGAGGGTGAACCGGAAATCTACACGCAGCTGCTCGACGTTGAGAGAGTTAAGGACGACAGCTGGATCAAAAACGTTAAACCATGGGGTCCCGTAGAGGGAATGCACCTAGAGCCCCAGTTGGCGGAGTCGATTAAAAGCCTCGGATACGAGAAGGGCAGGATAGGCGTAGAGTACGGTCAGGAGTGGATCATCGCCTCCGGGCACATCCTGGCAAGCGAGTACGACAAACTGAAAGAACTCCTTCCCGACGCCGAGTTTAAGAACGCCGCTCCAATGATAGACTACATAACCCTGTTCAAGGAGCCTGAGGAGATTAAGCTCCTGAGGAGAGCCTCAGAAATCACCGACGTGGGGCAAGCCGCCGTCAGGGATTCTCTCGAGGTTGGAATGACTGAGACGGAGGTTGCGGGTATAGCGGAGTACGCCATGAGGAGAGCGGGAAGCGACTGGAGCTGGACCTTTACCGGAGGCCAGGAGATAGCGTCAGGCTACAGAACCGCCTACGCTCTCGGCGGGTGCACCCCGGCGACAGACAAGATAATCCAGCCGGGAGACAACGTTCTCGTTGACCTGCACTCCATGTACCGCCTCTACTACGGCGACCTTTCCCACAACTACTTCATGGGGCAACCCTCAGAGGAGCAGAAGAAGCTCTCAGACGCCTACGTTGAAGCGTGCTACACCCTCATAGATGAGATGCAGCCAGGGGCAAACATAGGAGACGTCGCCAAAAGCGTTATGAGCGTCGCCGAAAAGCACGGATACGCAAACGACATTCTCTTCGGCTTCGGCCACGGAATAGGCGGCGTTGGGAATGAATCCTACCCTCTCATTGTAGACATGGAGCCATGGAACAAGATGGAGTTCGAGCCAGGTATGGTGGAGATCGCGGCGGTGGTTCTGAATAGGCCCTGCGTGGGCGGCATGAGGCTTGAGGCACCCGTCTGGATAAAGGAAGACGGAAACGAAGTTCTCCCAAAAACGCCTATAGAACCTGACATAATAAGCATATAACTCAACCCTCTTTTCATTTTTTGTGGGCTGGGGATTCCCCACATCACGCAGTTGTCCACCGCTCGGAAATCTTATCTTATTGTCTTAGAATTTTTTATAAGTCTTTTATGAAATTGAAATTTTTCAAGAATTTTCTTTTATTTCAACGAACAATAATTTGTTTTTTGAATCCGTAGAGAATAAATCAGGAGATGCGGATTAATTTACATGTAGAATAAAAAGAAAAAGGCGGGGTTAGCGGGAATGGAAATCACCTTAAGTCTAATCCTGGCGTACATAACCTTGATACCATTCATCATAATGAACATCGCAATAATGATGGGAACCTTCTTCCAACACAGGTTCGCGCAGTTCACAAGAAAAGCCTTAGGGCTGGAAGAAGAATTCGAGCAACGCCACTCGAAACTCTATGGAATAATTTACACAGTCGTCTGGCTGGCTGTGGGCATCGCGGGGCTCTTTACTCTTGATAATCCACTGTCCTTGGGAGGATTCATGGTTCTTCTAGCCTTCCGCGGCGGCGCAAATCTCGGCAAGCGTGTCGTCTTCGGGTTACACGACAGAAAACTAATCAAACAGAAAAGCCAAGACACAAGAATCATGAGGCTGGTTTCACTCGCCCTTCAGATGGGCCTAATAGTAGAGATTCTGTTCCTCCTCATATGGGGACTATCCTACAACTTCCTGTACTACACGGTCAGAACCACCCTGGGTGTTGACGTTAATATTCTAATGATCGCGCTCTGGATCGCGGGACTCGCCTTCGGCTTCATCTACGCCTACCTTAGAGGACGATTGGCCCAGGGATTTCTACTAAAAGACGAAATAGGCATCGTCCTATTCCTCTCAGGCAGATGGCTAGAGAGCAAAATCAAGGAAAAAACGAAGTTCTTTCCGTTCTTCCCATGGTAACTATCTCGAACCCCTTTCCACAACTCCGAAAACCTTCAATTTTCAAGTGTTCGATGTGAAAGTAAACTGAAAAAACCTGTTCGTCGCACATTTCTTCGAGCGTTCTCAGAATCTTAAGAACTATTGATGGATTTCTTATATTTTTGTAATTTTTTCCTGAGTTCTCTTGGCACAACGGCCTTCACTAAAATTTGACTCTGAATGCTGTATATAGGTTCTCCCCTTTGGTCATATAGATCCGTTCTGGCAATAGTTGTAATTACAAGCTTAATGTTTAGTTTTGTGCCATCTTTCAACTTATACTCGTTCCAGTTTTCTTTGATTACTCTAAATTCAAGATCTTCCTCCACAATCGAGTTCACCACCTCTTCAGGAGTGTAGCTTCTCTCTGAGGGAGGACCCATCAACTCTTTCGGGGGAATGACACCGAATATTTTCTGGGTATTCAAACCATAAATGGGGTTTCCGACATTGTCTATATCCTCTCTAACAATCTTTATAAGTACAAGCTTCGCTTTGATGATAGTTCCGTCTTCCACCTCATAAAAATTCCAGTCTTCTTCAATCACATCAAAATCAACATATTCAGGTTCAATAGACATTTTCTCTGCCACCCATTTTTAATCGTATCACTATCATATGGTTGGAGGATCTTTAATCCGGATGATCTGTTTTTTCCAATCTAGTTGCAACTCAAAATTTCTGAGTAAATCTCGTCCTACAATCGAAAACATTAATGAGTTAAAATTTTCATTTCCGAGTATCAGGGTGTTAAGTTTTTGCCCCGCAATTTCAACTTTACATCTAAAAACGGGCAAAGGACGTTTACCGATTATACCATAAACATTTTTTATTCCCAAAGCCGTTAGACCCAGTTCCTTACAAATACTGAGAGGAATTACAGTATTCGGAGATCCGGTATCAAGTAGGGCTTCAAGTTCTTTTTCTATTCTTCCTATAATCTTTACCTTAATGAAAGGTGCATCGTTTTTGAATGAATTCATACTTATCACAGTTCGTACACGGAAGGAAAATCAATAATTCCTATGCTCTCAGAATAAAAGGGCTTATTCTTATGTTTGGCTTTGGACTTTTCAACAGCCTCATCTAAGGTGTCACCTACGAATATCTCCCCACCACACACAACAACCACTTTACCCTTGTACTTAGACAGTGTTTCTCTTTTCTCCTCTAAGATTTTTCGCTGCTTCATAATTTCGACAAAATCTTTGCGTTTCAGTAACCCCATTTTCTCTAATGAAGCTAAGTAATTTTCAAAGTCGCTTATCCCTGAATTCTTAGAGAGTAACCAGCCTTTTTCTTTATCTTCAACAAAACTAGTTTCAATTAAGGTGGAAACTTTAAACATTCCTTTGAATACTCTCAATGAAATACTTGAGGGTAACTCAGCATGAGTAATCCATCTTGCTTCCCCCGAATGAATAGTCTCCTCTTTAACTTTCTTCACAGCACCGTCGAAACTTACTCTAAAAGTTCTACTGCTCGTGGAATCCATATCTACTCGGAAATCATAAAATTGAGTTTCTACGTATGCTTCTGTCAAATTTCACCACCCATAAAAGTGATAAGTTAGGTCCATATATTAAAGTTTGTTTTCCCAAGAAAGTTAACTATTTCTTAGCTTTTACCACATAAAGATATGAATGAAAACATTATTTAAGTTACCACACTTATTCTAAAATCTAAAGAAAAGTGAGGAGGAAGAAAACTTTGAAGACCAAAAATTATGCTTTTTCCACTCGCTGTGTTAGGGGCGGAGAGAACCCAGACCCTGTAACTGGCTCGGTCATCATCCCATACACCAGACACTCACTATAGAGGGAGCTATCTGAGCCCAAAGATATTTATGTCTGCATAGTATACAATATTTACGGTGGGTGAGTTGCCTGAAGTAACCATATCCTCTAGGATCTCCAAGAAGTTGGCACGCGACTTAGAAACGTACATGCGTGAAGAGTCTCTAGAAAAGTCGGCGTCCATAAGGAAGCTGCTATCAGAAGCCCTGAAAAATTGGAAGAAGGAAAGAGCCCTAAAAATGCTAAAAGAGGGAAGAGTATCCTTTGTCAAAGCGGCGGAAATCGCAGAAATGTCCGTATGGGAATTCGCCGACCTAATCAGAAAAGAAGACATAGTCTGGATAAAATCCAAAGAAATGATTGAAAAGGACATAAGGAAGGCCACGCGGTGAATCCACTCATTTTTAAAGCTACACCTCTTATATATCTGGCGAAAGCGGGGCTAATAGAGCACATCGGAAAACTTCCAGAAAAGAAGTATCTTCCTAAGTCTGTTTACGATGAGGTTGTAACCAAGGGAAAGGAAAGGGGGTTAGCCGACGCATTCCGTGTAGATAAACTCGTGGAGGAAGGCGTAATCGAAATCAAGTCACCTTCGGATAAAAAGTTTACCAAACGCCTCTTGAGAAACCAGAAAATACACCTCGCTGACGCTGAGGTTATGACTCTAGCAAGAGAGCTGAACGGAATCGCACTTATGGATGACGAAGAATCCAGAGCGATGGCCAATCTCGAAAAAATACCTAATCACGGAACAGTCTATTTGATGTTCCGCTTTCTATGGAAAGGATTAATAACAAAAAAAGAATTTGTAAACAGTCTGAATAGAATGATTAGGGAGGGCTGGAGGTGCTCAGTAGAACTCTACGGCGAAATAATCAAAGCCCTAAACGGTTTCTGAGCTGAAGGGAGAGTAGAGGTATCCCACCTTTCGCACTAGATGCGCTCAACAACCGTTGCGATGCCTACTCCTCTCCCGGCCACACATCATCTGTAGCCCGTATCTCTTGTTGATAAAATGCATTTCTAAAATTTTTATTGTAATTTTCTTTTTTCTATCGAGACGACAATCTCACACTCATCGTCGCCCTTCACTAGGCTCTTTCTTATTGAGATGTCAGCTTTCAGACCGCAGGCTTCCACCCACCCTTCGAATCTTTTCCAGCACGCACACTGGTATGAATCGATGATTCCCGCCTTCTTTGTTCCCTGGTAGCATGGGGCGTCTTTTATCCTGAAAACCCATCTGTCGTCTCTCTCCTTAGTGAACCCGTCTATCACAAACACATCCTTACAGTAAAGATCCGACACTGTTTCTATTATTTCAAAAAAGTTATCCGCCGCCGTGGTTTCATCCATATTCAGCGCTGCCAGTAAACGTTTCATCTCCGCTTTGCCCATAGACTTGTTAACCAGCATGTTCAGCTTGTTTGCCACCTCGAATCCTACCTCTCTGGCCGTAAACAGAAACCACCGTCCATCATGGGACCACCAGTTCTTCCTGAGAATTCTCTCCCTATCCTCCGAAGAAATTTTATCAACCAACGACATGCTGTACCCCCCATTTCAACCAATTCTAAGGATTCGATTCACTCATCCGTCCATTACGAGGAACACCCTCAGCAGGGAAGACGAGCAGCCAAGCCATTGGAGGCGCGACCTGCTCCGAGAGTTGCTCTTTGAAGGCGTTATTCGTCGAGAATCGAGGGCATCTCGCTTTTGCACTCGGGGCATCTCCTCGCGCCTCTGAACGCGAGTGCGCCGCAGTTCTTGCAAGTCCAATTGTTCTCTTCCCACTTTACCCATTCCTCATCGGTTCTTTCCCTTCTGACGGGGGTGGATTTCATCATGTACTTCGCGGCGAGTTCGTAGGGGAAATTCGTGATTTTGTCGCACGGGAAATCAGAGCACTGGTGGCAACCCGAAAACCCCTTTGAGAGGACACAGTCCCGGATATTGCAGGAGTCACAGTAAAAGAACCTGTTATCAGACAAGCAGCCCTCACACTTGATTAGTTCCGGCTCGGTCCAGTACGCCTTCGCTAGCTTTTGCTTCAGCCTCTCGTCACCATGCTTATACGCGTAGTAGATTCCGCAGACACCGCAATACAGACCACACGGAGCCAGTAAATCCCGATTTACACTCACTTCTACTCACCACCCACAACTTAAACTGAAAAAACATTGGAATAAAATTGTTGAAACCGTTCATCAACATCAGCTTCTGCCATGTTGTTATCTTATATCAGGATGATGTAAAGTATGTTCTTGTTCCTTGTTCTTTGTTCGTATATATAAATTTATTGAATTTGCTATATTTTTATATAAAACTACATCTAAATATAGCACAGCAGAACGCGAGGTATGAGCAGCGTGGAGAGAAGAATCGGAAGCTGTCAGACAGCGCCCTGAAGCAGGATATAGAGCCCGTTACCGGTTCCGATGATGAGGTGGTTCAACCAGCGAGAAATAGAAGGGGGAGTTCTCACTCGCACTCTCGATATACCGGAGCGTATCCCCCACCACGAGTGTATCGCCAACATGAACGTTTTCAACAAGACAACGAACATTAGTAGTCGGAGGAGACTCGGTTCCATTCAAACGCTTCCCCAACCAAGAGAGCTTTGAGACTGAGTTACATCAATAAAAACCCTTTAACGGGTTATAAATTGTTTCGCTTAAAGGTTCATGTGAAACCATTCTCATTGAAAAAATTAAAAAATCTGTGCAGGTTTTCGCGTCCTAGAAGTGTGAGAATGGCTTTCGGTGGAAAAATATATACAACTGCGTGAAGTGTATAGTGGAGGAGAAGAATGTTCATCAAATACGTTAGAGATATGGAGAAATGTGTGAATTGCGGTTTCTGCGATACTGTCATTCGTTGTCCCAGTCCGGATGATTGTGTTGGCTGTGAGGCGTGCTTTCACGGATGCCCCTACAGTGCTCGGAAACCGGTGGTTGACCGTAAACCTAGGGGTAAAGTAAGAATATTTGTTGACGGTTCGGAGTTTGAGGTTCCGGAGAGAATCACGGTTAAGAGGGCGCTCGAACATTTGGGGTACAGGTTCACCAGGTTTCCGGAGAGGGATGCGGTTTTCACCCCCTGCCACACGGGGGGATGCTATAGTTGTTCCCTCGTGATCAACGGGGGATTGAAGCCTTCCTGCCACACGGGTGTCGAGGAGGGAATGGTTATTGAAACGAACGTAGAGGGGAGAACTCCTCTCAGGATAATTGAGGGTTTCTCTCCTCACAGTGTGGGTGGAGTGGGGACACCGTACTGGCTCAAAATGGGCCTTGGCTACATTGAGGTTGCCGCTTTCGCGGCGGGCTGCAACCTGCGGTGCGGAACCTGTCAGAACTATCACGTCACCTACAACAGTTCGGGATTGCCCTTAACCCCGAGGGAGGCCGCCACGAACCTCTCCTACATGCGCAAGCGTTACCGCGTTGACAGAATGGCCATAAGCGGAGGCGAAGCGACGCTCAACCACAGGTGGCTCGTGGAATTCTTCAAGGAGCTTAAAAGGTTAAACCCTGACTCAAAAGCCAGACTCCACCTGGACACCAACGCCACCATACTCACAAGGGAGCGAATAGACGACCTCATAGAGGCGGGTGTCACCGACATCGGACCCGACCTGAAAGCCCTAAGGGTGGAGACCTTTCAGAAACTGACCAACATCCAAGACAGAGAGCTGGCTGAAAAGTATCTCAACACTTCCTGGGAGGCCGTGAAATACATAGCGGACAACTACTACCCGGAGAGGGTTTTCATGGGGGTGGGCATCCCCTACAACAGATTCATTCACCCCGACCTGAACGAGATTTACGAAATAGGATTAAAGATAGCGAGCATAGATCCAGAAATCCAGGTGTGCGGCTTGGACTACAGACCAGAGTTCAGAAGAAGAGACATAACCCAACCCACACCGGAAGAGATGATGAAGGTCAAAAAGACGCTAGAAGAAGCCGGGCTGAAAAAGGTGATCGTCCAAACAAGCCGAGGACACATAGGACCAAACCAATAGATAAGCAAAACAGGAAAATCGAAAACTGATCACCGAGCGGCAAGATTATCCTTACATTCGGTGAAGAAACAGGGGTGAGAAGAGCTAAATTTGGGCTCCTCGAAGTGGGGTTGACCTGTGGAGCGCAGCTGGGAAGGCTCACCCCCTCGGCTGCACCGATTCCGGTTGCCGTTAGCTCTGATCGGAGAAGGTTTAGAATATCGTCGTCAACCTCCTTGTCGGGTATGTTGTGCCCCGTGCTGTGCGCTATTTTGACCCTGCTCTTACAGTTAACGGCTGCGTCGTACAGCATCGTGCACGCCGGTGGAGGGATAACCTCATCATCTTCTCCGTAGTGGAGCTGTAAGCTCCCGTTGAAGTTTCCGATGTAGTTCAGGGGCTCAACGTATCCCAGCCTGCCGTCGCTGAGTATCTTGTTTACATCTATATCGTTGGAGATTACGCTCTCGTGTAGGATGTATGTCAGGTTGCCTCCCGTGGCTATGAGAGCGCCAACCGTTATTCTCCCATCAACTCCTAGGGAGACGGCGCCCGCCAGGCTTCCCAGACTCCTGCCCACCACCGCCACTCTCTCCGCCCCGAAGGACTCTTCGAGAAGGTCTATGCTTCTCCTAACATCGAAAACAGTCTGTATCATTATGTCAACAAAGTCTGACTCCAGGTCTATCGGTCCCTCTGCTCGCTCCCCGTGGCGCGGCAGATCCAAAGCCAGGCAGGTAAAATTGTGAGCAGCAAAGTACTCAGCCAAGGGAAGCGTTACGTTTTTGTCGCCCCCCAAGCCATGCAGAAGGATTACACCAACACCCTCCCGGGGGTAGAAAGGCACCACCATCCACGCCGAAACCCTCTCCCCGTTGACGCTATCAAAGTAGACCCTAGATAGGTTATAGCCTCCAGACGTGTTTACCGAAACCAGAGTCAAATCCTTGTTTAATGGTTGATTCGAGTCGTAACTGTAAAACTCTACGTAACCCGGCTTCCTAGTGAGAAGGAACAGGTAAATCCAGTAGAGACTCTCTGAACTGCTTTTAACTCTAGTCTGCGATAAAAGGAGACCTCCAGCGACTCCCCCAACCACCACTACGGTCAGGAGAACAGCAGCGAGCCACTTTCTCACCAAACCACCCCACGCCTTGTGATTACGCACAGACACCCACTTCGACGGTTCTCCTCTTCTACTTTATCTTTCCGTCCCGGTTTTTAAATAAATTTTTCCCCCTCAT
>Ga0164310_10001726_pt1 | contig 12511 bp, 13 predicted proteins | sample GuaBasSedimGuay1_FD_121795 | JGI IMG/M metagenome (GOLD analysis project Ga0164310, IMG submission 121795) | Subseafloor sediment microbial communities from Guaymas Basin, Gulf of California, Mexico - Guay1, Core 4569-9, 0-3 cm | ecosystem: Environmental > Aquatic > Marine > Hydrothermal vents... | reverse complement strand
TTTTTAGGAACTATAGTAGGGGGCGATGACAATGGATGTGAGGGCTACTGGACAGAAGACGGATGTCACAGCATGGCAGACTGGTGCTTGGTGTCCGAAATCAAATCCGATGATCTTGATAGTGAGTCAGATGAGGAACCAACCTGTATTTGTAGTAGTACCGTTTTATCCAGGGACGGTTGTCAATGTGATCATGCCGAATGGAACCATCGTCAATTGGTAGCAAAGGGGATAAGATATGTCAAATAAATCCCATGATATTGTGTTAAATGAGCTATTAATTAAAGAGGTAGAGTCTAGTTTACTAAGAATGGAATGTAGGGGACACCAGAACACTTTATACTTCTATAAGTTATGGGAAAAATTGGAATTAATTAAAGTAGGGCATGAGTATAAAGTAGAAGCTGTGACAGAAGAGACTATAAAGGAAGTCGGAGCATTATTTGCAAAGATATCCAGGAATTGGGGGAAAGATGTTAAATAAAATTAGGATTTGGATCGGTAATAAGTTGATATCTTGGGGGTTTTTAATATTACCGAATGGCCATAAAACAAAGTTTCAGGCAGCATTTTATATAAGTAAATTTATGTCAAAGGGTTAATTTAACTACTTAAAGGGGGAAGAGTATGGAACCATTGAACTTTATCGCAATCGACGACGATCCAGATGTTTTCGACATGTACACTTTTTTGAAGAAGGATCACGAGTTTCTTCGAGACGGCATTTTTGAAAGATTTAAAGAGGTGCCACAAGCCACTAAGTTTATTAGGGAATCGAAAGAGTCGATATGTGCCATATTCCTGGACTTAGTAGGGTGTGAGAAAGGACGTGACGTCTTAATACATGAGGCAAATGATCGGAATATAGAAATAGTATTGTTGAGCTCTAATCACGAAGAAGTATCCAAGTTTATTAGGAAATATGAAGAAGAATATCCTAGACTGATCGTCAAAGCAGAGGACAAATGCAATATCGTAACGGTATTTAAGAACTATAGATTTTACACCAGTAATGTGGCGTAAGGAGGAAATTATGCCTAGGATAAGCTTAGATTTCGTATCAGAAGAAGAACTGTATATCGAAGAAGAGAATGATTACTTCCCTTTACATGTAAACGCAGAGGTACATAAGGGTAAAACGGCTGCCGGTGGGGATGATCCCAGCATGGTAGAAAGCATGGATGTATTTGTAGACTTGGATTATTATGGATTTATAGAAGTCTCTGACAAGATCTCGGCAACAATAAAGAATGCCATTGTTGATGAAATTTTAGACCGTGCGTTAAGTGACTATTTACTATAAAAAGGAGATTATTATGAAGGATAATGTAATACATTTAGCTACTTGGAAAAGCAACCGTCGTGATTTCGTAGAAAAAATGAGAGCAGATCGGAAGAAAAAGCAAGAAGATTTTGGAACTGCCTGGGAAAAATGGCAGGATGGAGTCGATGAAATTGAAAGTCGAGAAGATAACATCAGTGAATGATCAGGAATATCCGGCGCTAGAAGACTGGGAAGTAGCTATTTTATACGAAATCATCATGGAAATCAAGAAGTTAGACAGTGTCCACTAAGGTGGGCACTTTTTTCTTGACAAAATCTCACGCAAATGGTACATTATTAAACAGTGAGGTTGGAAAGTCTTAAATAGAGGAGAAGTCACGATGTTTCCAAAGATCCTATTAGCGACTGTGTTATGTTTGTCTTGTGGCCAATTACCCCAAGGCGAGGATGGGGATGAAGGCAAGGTTGGAAAAGAAGGAAAATCTGGAAAAGCTGGATCTACTTGCGGGGTTATAGATACGCCACAAGGTGCAGTAATCCAATGCGATGATGGCACCAGTCAAGTTATAACTGACGGGAATGCGGGCACTAATGGTATCGATGGCACTGATGGGAATGCGGGAGCAGTAGGTGCCAAAGGTAACGTTGGGGAGCAGGGATCTCAGGGCGTACAGGGGATAGCCGGTACCGATGGAAAAGACTTCACCCCAGTTTTACCAGTAGATTTCGAAGGTTATTGGGTACTTCCAAATGGCGGGTATATAGAATTGATTGAGAATGCAGATCAAAGAGTTTTGATCTATGGATCACAAAGAATATTAAGTACTAATTATGATGGCGGATTGGCAATACATCCACCCATAACTGCGGGACCACATTTTGTAAGAAGCACAGTTATTTCTGGTATTTACAATTATACTTATAGCTCTTCTACACATGATTTAGAACGTGACGGGGAGACGGGTAATATAACAGGCACCAGATTAACAAAATATACGTTGAGTATAGTTGATGGAAAATTAGTCATAGAATTAATCATTTATAGTTCCAATGGACACGGAGTTGAGGCAACCCGGACCATAGTGAGTTATTGAGGGGGTAAAAATGCAGGGAATGCAAGGAACGGACGGAAGGACCGAGTTACAGATCGCTTTTGATGAGGTGCTTAAAATGATAGAGGACCTGGCCAATGCAATGAAGGATCAACAATCTGCAATTATTAAACTAAACGCTAGAGTAGTTAAATTAGAGGGGATGACGAATGGAAAAGAAGATCACACATATAACTGATTTGTCTCAGCATATTCAGACGGGCGTAGATAAGATTGCTACCATAGTAGCACGCACATTAGGTCCGGGCGGACTTCCAATCCTTATACAACGTGTCGGCCAAGCATTAGATGGAAGTCCGCTGCCCCCAATGATAACCAAGGATGGTGTTACCGTAGCGATGGAGTGCTCGGACCCTGATCCAAATACAGACGTCATTATACAGGCTGTGAAGGCAATCTGTCAGAAAACTAACAGGGTGGCGGGCGACGGCCCTCAACCTCTATATAGCAAGGTACTGACACCTAGGGGTTTTGTTGATATGAAAGACGTAGAAGTTGGAATGGATATCTGTGGAACTAATGGGACCACACAAAAGGTATTGGGCGTGTATCCCAAGGGACAAAAAGAAATTTACAAAATAGTGACTTCTGATGATAGAGAAGTAGAATGTAGTCCGGACCATTTATGGGAAGTGACATCTAGTTGGGGGATAAAGGAAATCAAAACCTCTGAACAGATAAGCCAAGACTTCATTAAAACAGATGTTACTGAGAATGATAGATACAAGTACTATTTACCTATAACAAATGTCGATTTTCTTGAAATTAAAGAGGAAATGCCGTTAGATCCATATCTGGTAGGGGTATTATTAGGTGATGGGTGTTTTTCGGATTCAGGTTCCATTGAATTATCATTAGGACTAAAGAAAAAACATATTATCGATAAGTTAATACTTCCGGAGGGTGTAACCAAGACTATACAACTGCTTGAAAAAAGTAATAGTTACAGGGTTAAATTAAAAGGAATCAGACATTTAGTAAACTCTCTGGGGTTAGGTAATACTGATAGTAATACTAAATTTATACCTAAATCCTACCTATACGCCTCAACTAGGACAAGGGAATGTCTACTACAGGGGCTTTTAGATACGGACGGGTACATTAATGATAGGGGACTGTTTGAATACTCAACCGTAAGTGATGAATTAGCTAATGATTTCTTGACATTAGTTAGAAGTTTGGGTAAGTCTACATATTATCGATTTCATACTAGGGAGAAAGACACTAATTCTTATTCAGATACACCTATCCATAGGATCACGGAATTAAAGGGCTATAAATATGGAACAAAAATAGTTAACGTGGCGAAGACTGGCAAGTTAACTGAAATGCAATGTATCAAGGTAAGTAACGATGATCATTTGTATATAACAGATAATTTTATCCCTACTCATAATACCACCACAGCTATTGTCTTAGGCCAGGCCATTTTAGAAAAGGCCACCGAGATTGTACAGTCTAAAAAGATCAATCCTCAAGAATTGAGGCTCCAAATAGAAGAAAGCGCCAAGATAGTTGACAAGATGTTAACGGAAATGGCTACCCCTTGTAAAGAACTCATAGAAATCGAGAATATAGCGACTATCTCAGCTAATGGAGACAAGGAAATAGGCAAGATCATCCGAGAAGCCTTTGACGCCGTTGGAGATGAAGGAGTGATCACAGTCGATGAAGGCAGCGGAAAAGCTAATAGTATCGACATAGTAGATGGGATGCAAGTTAAACGTGGGGCAGAAGCACAAGACAGATTCTTTAATAATGACGTGGCAACCAAATTTGAGGGGGAGGATGCCCTGGTAGTTATTTATGATGGAAAAATGCAACAACCAGTACAGGTTATGAGTATTCTCGAAAAGATACTCACGCATGTCAGCGATGGAAAAAATACACCAAAATTACCACCAATCGTATTTATTGCTAATGAGTTCAGTATGGACGTCATCCAGTTTTTACTTATAAATAAAATAGAAAGAGGGTTATCCTTTTGTGCTCTTAGAGGGCCAAATACTACTAAGATAAGAACCGCGATGTACGATGATATCGCCACCTTTTTGGGCGGCACCAGATTAGGTAACGGAAACCGGAACTTAGATAATTTGGAGATAGATGATCTCGGATTATGTGATCGAGTAGTGATTGATAAATATAACACCACGTTATTTGGCGGTGCTGGACTGGAAGAAGATGTAATCAAACGAGTAGATCAACTAAAATCACAGCGAGCCGTAGCAGAAAGTGAATATGACGCTGCCAGTCTTTCTGGTAGGATCGGAGCATTATCTGAGGGCGTAGCTAAGATCGGGGTGGGCGGAACTACTGAGTTAGAAATAAAAGAGAAATATCACCGGATTGAAGACGCAGTGAATGCGGCACGTGCAGCTATAGAGCAGGGCGTAGTAGTCGGTGGCGGTATGGCGTTGTTTAAGATAGCAGATAAAATAGCCCCGGATAATTATGGATCAATTGTATTAAGAGAGGCATTGAGGGCACCTTTAGTGCAGATATTAGAAAATCTAGGTAAGGGGAAAGAACTAACTAATATCATTAAGTTAAGTAGGAATGAAGATATAGTTTATGATGGATGTACTGGGGAAATAGTGAAAGCTAAGGATTCCGGAATAGTTGACCCAGTAAAAGTGACACGGGTAGCGTTGGAAAATGCCGTATCAATTGCAGCACTTCTGACTACATGTGGCGGTGCAATCGTATTTGAAAAACCAAAGGGGTAAGTTAATGACTAGATCAGTAAGGAGAATGGTGCAGATCAACTATATGGATTGTGGCGGAACGTCAGCTTTATTATCAGTTACGCGAGCAATAGGCGATGATGCCAAATTACTCAACGTAGAGACTTTAGAAAGCGGAACCATTCGGGTTTGGTATTCTTATTTCGTGGAGGAATAAATGAAAGTGTTACTAACATCTGACATTCACTGGGGTATTACCAACGCAAAAGTTATCCGTAAGTTTTTCAAACGCGCTGCCAAAGAAGACTTTGATGTAATGGTAATAGCTGGTGATTTTTCTGGAAAATTTATGGGCGAACAGCCAACTGGTGCAGTTGTTAGGGAATTACGTCGATCTATACCGGATAAGCCGGTATTAGCAGTTTTAGGAAATCATGATTGTATTTCTGAGGATACTGAGATACTTACAGAAGATGGTTGGAAACGATATGATGCTATATCTAGAAATGATAAGGTCGCCACCATGGGACCAGGTCAATCTGTAGAATGGCAACAACCAACTGATATATTTAGTAGAGCACTGCGAGAAGGCGAGGTAATGTATGACTATGACACTCCTGTAAGTTCTATGAATGTCACTGAAAATCACAGAATACTCACAGTAAGCAGGCGTGGCGATATATCGATACGGAACGCTAAAGACTGCCCTTCAGACTTTTCTCTAATAACGGCGGTCCATACGACCAACTCTAAAGTGCCTTACTCGGACAATCAATTAAGGTTGGCCGCATGGATGTGTACCGATAGTCATTTTGCCAAGGATTATGGGACATTAACGTTATATCAGCGAAAAAGCAACGTACACAAGATATTATCTCTATTGGACGATTTAAACATACCCTACAAATACAAAGAACGTGACAGAGAAACCTCACATATCATGGGTAGACGTCTAAAATCTAAAGAAACGGGTTGCGAAATAAGACTTAACGTCGAAGACTCAACACGACTGTCTAATATGCTGAACACTTTTAACAATAAACATTTACCGGTTTGGTATAAACAGATGTCAGATGAACAATGGGAGATTTTTCAAGAAGTCTTGATTGATGCCGATGGAAGCCAAAAGGTGGATTGCGACTGGAGAGTGTTCTACGGTAGGAAGGAGATCTGTGAAGACGTACAAATAGGAGCCATATTACATGGCTGGCGCGCATCTATATCCGAGTATCGTGAGGGCCAATTTAGAGTAAATTTAGCCAAGAAGCCATTAACTAGGACTGTGGATTTCAAAGAAAGTCGCGGTGAGCCAAACACCTATAAAGGATTGGTTTGGTGTATATCGGTACCTAATGGAAATTTTATTTGTCGGAGAAATAACCGTGTACATGTAACAGGTAATTGTTGGGCCAGAAGACAGTCAAGGAAGAGTATATGGCCGATATCCACGTGGTCCGATTTTGTCGGTAACTATAAGAAAATACTAAACCATTTTAAAGAAAATAATATTTACTTTCTTGATACCAAAGGCCCCTATAGGCACCCTGATTTTCAAGACATAGTTTTTGTCGGACATTCAGGTTGGTATAGACACCCTTATCCGCCAACCAATGATGCTAAATTTCTTCCGATATATGAAAAACAGATACATCCATACCTGTTTACAAGGGCTCTAAAAAAGGCCCAGCGTAATCTGGATTTAGCTAAGATAGAATCACATGAGACTTTAGTATATGTCAGTCATTTTTCAGTGATAGATACTGGGGATGATTATAAAGGTGGTTTTGAACAATTTGGTGGTTCTGCTGACTTCGGCCAACACATCAAAGATACCTATGATTGTAGGTACTTCCTCTGTGGACATGCACACCGATCACAAGACGGACCGTTAGTCTATGAGTCCGGTGCGGACTATTATAATCCGAAATATATGATCATCGATATATGGTAAAATTACAGTAGGAAGTTGACAAACTACGCCTAATAAACTATACTAAATAGTGACTGCAAAATTAGGAGGGTTAAATATGGAAAAGGTGATTAAAGTCGGAGACATAGTCACGGTTGATTTAGGCGATATCAATAATGCATCTAATACTTACGTTGTAGCCTACGTGGTAGGGGATAAAGCTATTCTGAAACATCCACTAGATGACCGGTTATTAATTGCAGAATCTATCAACTATTTAGATAATGTAGGTGCAACTCTACAAAATCCCATGGAAAAATGTTTATTTTTTGCTAAAGCAAATGCCGAAGTATTAGATCATAATACTGTGGCTGAACTAGAAGCGCACTGTCTATATTTTGTTAAACATAAAAAATTCGCAAAGAAACAAATGTCAATTATATCTAATATTTGCGGGAAAATTGCAGCCATAAAACTATATGATATGGCTACATTAGTTAATTACGTAACAGAAAATAAGGGGGTACTCGACCAGTATAATATGTCTAATTACAATAGGCATGAAAAATTCTTTAAAGACATCATGTTAATCCAAAGTAAGCACCAACGGATAACCATGTATAATATTGCAGGGTTTACGATGGCACAACTTTTTAGTGGGAGAAAATAAATGAGTAAGAGAGAAGATGTAGTACATACTATATGTAAAGAGTACTCAGATGTACAATTGTTAGATATTGTTATCTGGAGACGTCAAGACGTAACATGGCCAAAGATCTCTGATAAATTTAACAAGAAATATCGCACAGATAAGACAGCCGGAGCGTTACGTCACGCGCACCAAGCCTATGGGAATCTGTTCGAAAGATCTGATCCTGAGTTCCAGATGTTAAAAATGCGGGACATACAACGTACAAAACGTAGTAATTCAAAGACTGCAAAAGAAAATAGGATTATTCTTGATCAAACAAATGCCCAAGAAGATATATTAAGCGCTATATCGGACGTAGTTAAAGCTGTGAATAAGCAAAAACCTGTTAAATTACGGAAGGATAAGGCCAAGGGTAAGCATAAAATGACGATAGAAATGCTATTAGGAGATCTGCATTTAGGTAAGAAGACCAAATCTTTCGATGAGTCGGTTGCAAAAAGAAGACTAGAAGCTTATACCAGTTCCGTCATCAAAAAAATTGAACGTGAATCAAAGACTTATAACGTAGAGCGTATAATATTGGCCATTCTCGGGGATTTATTAGAAAACTTTCAAATGCATGGTATAGAATCAGCCAGGGGTTGTGAGTTCGGCAATCCAGAGCAGATACAAAAAACGATAGAGCTTATTTTTTCTTGCGTAGTTCAACCCTTAGCACAATTAGGCATACCAATGGATGTAGTGGGGATAACTGGTAACCATGATCGTACCGATATAAAAAGGACATACCATAATCCTGGCGTAGAAAACTTTACTTGGGTTATATATAATACTTTAAAGATGTTAAGTGAAAAGGTTGGCTACAAACATCTAACTTATCACATACCTACTGGACCCTATCAACTATTAACAGTATATGGTGACGTCATTCTATATGAACATTTTGACAATGCCCGGCAAAATAATAGAAATGGCCTTCAAACTTTAATGATGAACCGTCAGAATCAACTAAAGGATCAACTAAGTGATTCTATCACCTTTATGCGAGGTGGACATTTTCATGAATTTTCCACCTTTGGAAGAGGTACCATCATCACTAACGGTTGTATCTGTGGCCAAGATAGTTTTGCAGATGTACTAGGATATAACACTGAAGCATGCCAAGTGGTTAATTCTTATATTGAAACTAAGAAACGTCCCACATCTTTCTATGAGTCCTTTCCCGTCTATCTTGCCTAATTCTTAGGCAAGTCATTTTTTCCTTTACAAAGTAGATTAAGTTTGTTAGTATAAGAAAGTAAGCAAATGCAAGGGAAGGTTGGCTTCCCACTTTTTGAACATTTACGGAGGGTTAAACATGAGTGTCAAGATTGTAAAAGCATTAGGTATAGATCGCGCTAGCAGTATCGCTAATGAATCTGAATTTCTTAAGGAAGTATCATTTTATTCTAGTTGGCCAGAAGAGTGTGTTAATTGTGATTGTGGAGATCTAGCGGTAAACTATCGTATGGCCAAGGGTTTTGAGTTTTTTGCCATTGTATGTCCTAAATGCGGATTTAGATTACAATTCGGCCAATACAAAGAGGGTGGTGGATTTTTCTTAAAAGATTGGGAGCCACCTTACAGTGAGAGTAGTGATGAGGATGATGATCGCTCTAGCAAGAAAAAAGCTGCACCAAAGGAAAATTACAAACGTAGGGCGGCAAAGGAAGAGGTTGAGGAAGCAGAAGTGGTAGAAGAAGAAGAAGCGGCACCAAGACGTCAAGCCGCACCATCGAGAAGACAGGAGTTGTTAGACCGTTATAGTAAGAAGAAGTAGGATGTAAGAGGGGGGAAGTGATGTCAATGAGTTAACCCTCTAGGGGCGGTATCTCCCACCGCCTCTTTTTTAGGACTATAACGGGGTACCAATGCGTTATCGTTTAATAAAACCCAAGTGGGCATACAATACCGTGGATGGCCCCAACGTGTTTGAGGGGGAGTTTAGCAAGTCTTTCCTAAAAGCCAGGAACACTGACGGTTATAATATCTATTATTTCCCAAATCATAACAGTACTGAAATATCCGGACAATTCCTGAAGGGAAGGGAAGTAGACGTTTTTAAATACATTTTTGTTGATATGGATCTCAAAGATGGGATTTATACCAAAGGTAGTTTCATCACAGAAGTATTAGATAATTTCCCCCTCACGCCACACAGCATTGTAGACTCAGGGCATGGGATCCACATATACTGGGAAATAAAGGACTTAAACAGGAATGATTATATAGCCTTGCAGCTACGATTAATACAACGCTTCAAGACAGATCAATCCATTTGGACGGCATTGCAGTTGATGCGAACACCCGGATTTTATAATACTAAAAATCAAGAAAAACAGATTTTAGCAGAAGAAACCAGACTGCAACCGGGGAGATTATATACAGTAGATGATTTTGATGAAGCATTACCCGAACTTACCAAGGAAAACTATAACAAAGCACTGACACATATAAATAGCTTATCTCATACGTCAGAAAAAGTAGACACTGGCATGGATGTAGATGCCCTACCAGACAGCTTCCTACGTTTAATGGAAGAGGATGATAGGGTAGTGAGTCTATTTTTGAAACCTAAAAAAGGTAAAAGATCCGAACAAGACTATGCTCTAGCTAATATACTTTGGGAAGAAAACTTTGATCGTAATACCGCCATTAATATAATGGCAAACACAGAAAAGGCTATGGAAAAGGGCAATAGCCGGATGGAGTACGTGTATCTTACCGTAGATAAAGCTTATTTTAACCGAGATCCCTACAAGTTTAGGACTGTGGCAGATTACATGGAGACAGGGGACCACGAAGATCGAGGTGAGCTCATACATGGCCCATCATATTTTGATTCCACTGTACACGGTTGGCGTAAAAGTCAGGTACTGGGGATGATTGCGGGAAGTGGTGCAGGTAAGTGCTTGGGAGTGGACACCCCGGTAATATTATATGACGGCACTGTGAAAAAGGTTCAAGATGTCAATGTCGGAGATCAGTTGATGGGCGATGATTCGACTCCTAGGAACGTCTTATCGTTAGCTAGGGGTAGAGAGCGTCTATATAAAATAACGTCTATTAAAGGCGAGACTTATACGGTTAATAGTAGCCATATACTTTCTTTAAAATGCAGACAATCAAATGTTTATAGTGGATATGCTAAGGGCGATATTTTAAATATCGCTATAGAAGATTATATAAAAAAGCCAATGAAATTTAAGCAGACATTTAAAGGGTATAGGACATCAATAGAGTTCCCTCCACGGGATGTCCCAATAAACCCATATTTTTTGGGAATTTGGTTAGGTGATGGTCATTCTGACGAACTTACAGTGACCACTATGGATAAAGAAGTAAAAAGAGCACTGCTCCAGACGGCAGATGAGTTCGGTTTAAAACTCAAGTTTAAGCAACAATGTGGGAAAGCCGTATCTTATCATCTAAGTAGTGGTCCGAAAACTTCTATAAAAAATAGATTATGGCAAATAATGCAGGATTTAGACTTAAGACGTAATAAACATATCCCACTGTCTTATAAAACAAATTCAGAAGAAGTTCGGTTACAGATACTTGCAGGACTGCTGGACTCTGACGGACACCTTTCACATAATTGTTTTTCTATAACTCAGAAGAGAAAGGTCTTAGCGGACGATATAGTTTATTTGGCAAGATCATTAGGTTTTGCAGCTACAATTAGAAAGAGGATGTCTAAATGTAATGGTAAAATACGTGGCCCATATTATGTAGTATATATATCAGGCGACACATCTAGAATACCTACCAGGTTACCCCGTAAAATGGCAACACCTAGAAAGCAAATAAGGGACGTATTAGTCTATAGCTTTACTGTAAAAGAGTTAGAGAGCGGCGACTATTACGGGTTTACTTTAGATGGTAACAAATTGTTTTTACTGGGAGACTTTACTGTAACCCATAACACTACAGCGACATTAGACCTATTCTACGAAACCATTAAGAATAATCCGAATAGTACTGATATTTATATCTTTTTCACTCTAGAAATGCCAGAATGGGAAATTGTGGAACGTTGGAAAGCGCTGACTGGGGGTAGTCCGGAGTTAGCTAAGAGATTATATGTTATTGGAAATGAAGATGAGAATGGTGATTCTAGACATATTAACTTGCAGAAGATCTATTGGTATTCCGAAAATATTATGAAAGTTTCTGGTAAAAAGGTAGCAATGGTGGCTATCGATCATATAGGAATTGTTGACTTATCAGTAGATACATCCAAAAAACCTACATTTAATTTCAAAGGAAGAGACTCAGGATTCGGATTTGTTAGGGAGATGCCATTCGAGTTCCTTTGCGCACAAATAAAAACTGTAGCTAAGGAATTGGACTGCTTTGTTATTGTACAGTCACAGACCACTAAAGAGCGCGCAGGGGATGGGGATACCGAATTAGGAATCAATGCGGCATATGGATCAGCCAAGTTTGAATGGTTTGTAGACTATATCTTGACTTTTTGGCAACCAATTCGGAGGGTTGAGCACAAGACTGATCTTAGAGTGATGGGGTGGCAGTACTGTAAAATTCGGAAAAAGGGGAAAATGGATACCATTAAAACTTATGAGAAATATGCATTAGGGGTTGACATCGATAGTGGAAAGCTGTCAGAATTAACTGATGATGAGTTTAGAGACTTTGTAGAATTACTGAAGGATGCACACGTTTTAAGGAAGCAATCAGAGAAAAAAGAAGGCGCTCATTACACCAAAACTGTCAAGAAAAAGACTGCTTTAAGGAAAAAAGATGACGCATAATTCTAAGAAATATAATTTAATAGATACCCCTGAAAAGTTGTTAGATCTAGAT
>Ga0164310_10001724_pt1 | contig 12513 bp, 12 predicted proteins | sample GuaBasSedimGuay1_FD_121795 | JGI IMG/M metagenome (GOLD analysis project Ga0164310, IMG submission 121795) | Subseafloor sediment microbial communities from Guaymas Basin, Gulf of California, Mexico - Guay1, Core 4569-9, 0-3 cm | ecosystem: Environmental > Aquatic > Marine > Hydrothermal vents... | reverse complement strand
GTTGAATATTGGCGAACTGTCGTTTATTGATGCAAAAGACCTATATGAAGCAATTGATGATGCTATAGTTGATTTTCATGAGCAAGGAGAGAGAAGAGAAATGTTGGATAAATTACCTGGCGGCTCTCCTGATTTTGATAGATCCAATAAAGAAGTTGATGAGATAATAGCTGAAAATGTTGAGCAAAATGAAAGAAGAAGCAATCTAGACGGTATTATAAAAGAGGGCGTGGCTATGCTTGAATCGTGGACAAGAAGCAGGTATGGATCAACGCTGAGAAGATATGCAAAAGATGCCAGAAAAATAGAAAAAGAACTTAAGGAATTGCCAGCATCTGAAAGAAGGTCCCATGTTTCTAGAAGAGTGGAAGAGCTAAAACCAGAACCCGAAGAGGAAGAAGAAGAGCTAGAAGAAGAGGAAGAAAAGTTGAAAAAAGATATTGATACAGATTGATATAGCTACAAAAGTTATAGAAAATGTTGGTGAGGCTGCTGGAGCTGCTGCTGTGGCATAAATAAGTGATGTAAAAATGGGTGGAATTGATACAATTCTTGCTGAAATAGATAGAATACGAGAAGCTATGAGAAGCGAGGCAGGCAAGATAGCAAGTCAGCTTTCCAGAAAATATAATTTATCCCGGAGAGAAGAAGATGAAGTAAGATCTGGCATAGAAGCAGAGATTGAAAATATAATAATAAAAATTATTGGCAGAGTTGGCCCATCTGATACATCATTAAGTCATCCTTTAGACCCGGTAAAAGAGGCTTTTAGCAAAATAACTGAAAAAATTTTTGATTTTTTTCCTTATATTCTGGCATTATTGATAATATTCTTTGATTATGCAGCCATAATAGCACACGGTGATGTTAGTGGCACATCTACTGTATTAACATCAGTAGTTTCTGTTTTGGTCTTTTTATTATATGAAACTCTAGTGAAAAAAGCCAAACTTGGCATTGTTAGAATGATACAAGTAATACTCTCTGGTATTTTAGTTGGTATGGGTGGAGCTGTCTTAAGAACATCACTTGGACTGGGCACTGGTGGAGGAGCGGTATTTTTTATAATATATCTTGGGTTCATGCTACTGATATACTCAAGCAGCGGATTTGGTGGCATAGTTTCTGTTTCAATTCTGATAGCAGTTATTGGATACATTTTCGCAGGCCCATATGGCGGAATAACAAGACATTATGTATCGCAAATAAAGGAACCGATTGGAATTGGAATAAGTGCTGTTAGAGAAGGCATATCAAATGTCTGGCTTATGATGACAAACCCAACAGAATGGTATAATATCCAACAGCAAAGAAATGTCCATCCTGAGAAGGCAATAAGCTATCCAAAAGGTGTTGAAATCATATCTGCTAAGCCGACAACACCTTCTGTACCACGTGACCAGACAATACCTGTCAGAATATATACACAGATAAAGAACGAAGGAGACATGACAGCAAGAAATTTGACTGTAAAGGCAAGCTGTGAGCAGTATTGCCAAGTTGACCCGTCAGTTAAAGAGCCGCAAACAGAAAAAACATACGAAAAATTTATTCCCGGATATGCTGATATCGCTCTGCTAGGGCCATTTGTCCCATCTGATGATGCAAGAGAAAGACATTTTATGAAGCTTAAAATATATGCTGAATATAGGTATTCTACAAATACATCTTTAGATATACGGGTAGTAGATAGGAATGAATTAGAAAGAATGTTCCAAGAGAACAACTACTTCAAAACTACTGTTTCAATCGGAAAACCAAGCCCAGCAATGTTGTCATTAAATGTTGGGCCGCAACCTCTAATAGCTGGCTCAAAAATGGGTTTATTAGTTTCTGTTTTAAATACAAGAAATAATGGAGAAATATATTTAGATGAAAATACAGTATTTAGAATAAAAATACCTTCTGAATTGCGAGCAGGTGATTTTGACTGCTCAGCATCTTATTTGACCTGTAACCGATTAGATGACGAAACACAGGAGTGCAGAATTGCAAAGGATGTGCTTGACGAAGGTATAGTAACCATAAAGCCAAAGAGAAAAAATACAATCTTTTCATTTTTCTGCCCGTTTGAAGTGACAGAAAATGTAAACCGCTCAATAACAAGACTTGCATCAGCTCAGCTAATTGATTATATATACAGCGCTCAACAGACGGTTGGCAATATACAAATAACATATCCACTCGGAATAGGGAGCAAAAAAGAAGATCTAGGGGAAAAAATAAGCAAAAGTGAAGGAAATTGCGCAAAATGCGGGAAGGGCTGGTTCAAGGACTGTGACAGGGATGAATGTGATGAATTAAGCAATTGTTATTTTGTTGTTGAAAAAATTGGCGGAAACTGCAGGCGATGCACATCTGAAACGTCATGTAAAGATTATGAGCCAAATAGCTGGGCTGCTGACAAAATAGGAAAGGACGAATCAAAAACATGCGAAGATGATCCGTGCAACCTTAATGACTGCGTGTGGCGCTCGCATACCTGGAAAGGAGAGTGTCTCTCATGCTCAAAAGATATAAAATCATGCTCTGGTTACGAAAAAGATGAATGTGAAGCTGATCCATGCGGATTTAACTGCACACTAAAAAACGATAAATGTATTCCTATGGGAACATCAGAGCCACATCCAGGTGGGTGCAAAATAGAAAACGCATACGGCCATGATCCGGGCCATATAGAGCATGAGACAGAGTTCAGCTTTGATGTCAATTGTGAGAGCAAAATATCAAAAATTACAGTAACAGCAAAAAAATTCAGCGATTGCACAAAAGATGAAGAAATCCATACAGAGACCATATCACCAGCAACAACATCATCGTTTTCATATAATAACTTTTGTGATAATGCAAAGGAGTTTAATATCAAAATAGAAACAACATCAGGAGATATAAACTTCTGTGCAACATGTCCTGGCGACCCGGATAATTGTTATTATAGTGTAACCCCCTATGCATGCGGCCAGTAACTTTAAGACATGTACGCATTGACTTAAAAATTGAGAACGTGTCTCTACAACCGAATCTGTCCAAACAATGATATTATTCACAGATGTTTGTTCTTGCGGCATGATGATATTCGCAAACGGTTCTTACTAGCCAACTTTTCCGACACGGGCTAGGTTAATTGAGTAACATTAAACTCCAGCAACAAGCCTTAATAAGTTTCTAAGGCCTGGTGCCAACCCAAGAATAAGTATACATAACTTAAGCATATTTTTTAGCTGTTTGTCATCTTCTTTTTCTACCAAATAGAGGACAAGCAAAACCGCTGGTATTTTTACTATATATATGCCAACAGGCCCGAACCAGTTAATAAAGATAGTAGCCAAAACATGCTCTTCCACATAGTTAAAAAATTTCACAGAAACAAATGTCGTTGTCGCGTCAAAAATATGAACGAGGAGCAAAGAAGTATTTAAATCTGTCAAAAACGGCCAATTAATTATTTTTCTTATTCCAGCAACAAAAAGCACCCACGAAAAGAATAAGGATATTATTAGAACAGCTGCGTAAAAATTTGTTATCCTAATAAACGATAATAAAATAATATCCAAAACTATGGCAAAAATTGACCATAACAGCAAATATTTTTTTCTATTTATTTTTCTTGATATAATCAGTGCGAACAGACAAACAGCTGTTGTCAAAAAATAGCTAAATGGTGTCACAAAAAGAAAAGATTTTACTATACCACTGTCTTGCAATACTCTGAATAAACCTCCCATTAATATATATGGGCTAACTGCAAGAAGAAAATTTTTGTTTATTTTTATTTTCCATTTTTTAAACAAATTTAAAAAAAGCAAGACAAATAGGATGAAAACTATGCTGTAAACCAAAGTATTGTAAACATTATACCCAGAGCCTGCCTGAATCGGTTCTATAAAATATTTTGTCAGGAATGAACGAGCTAGCTGAAAAATGGGTAGCAGCGCAGATATGATTACCATAACTTTTAATATTAAGCAAAGAATATATTTATATTGGTGGGAAGATGAAAAAAATCATTCCGTTTTTGATCATAATTATTCTAATATCAGGATGTGTCGAACAAAAGTGGGTTGTTCCCGACATTTCTGTATCAAGAGAAAATGAAAAGGCAGATGTAAATGATATAATTGTAATAAAAAATGTGGAAAGTTATCCAAAATCTCCCCTAATGCCAAGCACATCATTTTATCTCAAATACCGGCTAGAAAACATTGACAAAACGCATACGGTTACAGATGTCTCAACAGATATATGGGACGCCTGTATGTATAAGGTTAACGCTAACGGGTTCTCTGGCAAAGTTATGTATCCTATGTCCATAGAAGATGTCCAATACAGCATGAAATCGCCATCAGTAGATGAGATAGCCAATATAAGGCATAAATGTGATATAGCATTTTATGTTGACTACAAATTTGAAGGCGCATTGCTATATGATGTAGTTGTTATGAACATAAACGAAATAATGAGAGTGCAGGAATCGGAAAAAAATATAGATATAAAGGCGCGGGAATACTGGGGGCCTGGCCCTGTAAAGCTTGATGCCGAATTTTCCTCTGGCGAAGATGAACCTGTTATAATTGGCGAAGGTGAAACCAAGCTTCCGATAAAATTCACACTCAAAGATGTCGGTTCTGGCTTAGTAAAAGACAACAAGATACCAGAAGGAAATGTTCACATTTATTTCCCAACAGAAATGGTGTCTAATGTTGATGGTGAATTAGGCACAGGCAACTTTAGTTGTGGCTCAAAAACGACAATGGAAGGGAGGAGTTATTGGGACTGCTCAAATAAAGAAGAAATAAAATTTTTTAACAGGGAATCAAGCCCTATAATACTTTATCTTACATTTAACAAAAATATTAAAAAATATTATAAGACATTCACAATAATTTCTAAATTTACCTACAACTATGAACTGACAAAAACATATCCTGTAGAAACAATACCTTACAGCGTTTAGTGGTGTTATGCGAGCAAAATTAATTATAATACTAACTCTAGTATTTGTCAGTGGGTGCGTAAATAATACGCCTAGTAATACAAATCCGCTAAAACTGGAAATCGATGTATATCCGAATCCTGTGTTTGAAGGTGAGAAATTAGTCCTGTCGGCAAATATAGAAAATAACGCAATGAAATCTTATAATGCAATAAATATCCAGTTATTTAATCCTGGTCTTTTTGTGATATCTCCGAGCTGCAAGATAGTTGGAAAAAGGGAGCTAAAACCATTTGAAATAGCAAATCTTGAATGTGAACTAATAGCACCGCATGTGTTTGCTGAAAGACAGACAGACCTGGGCATTGCTGCATCATTTGACACTACACTTAACGACGTTGAGGCTGTTCAAGTTGTCTCAAAAGACGAATACAGAAGGCAGGAGCTGAGAGGCAAACTATCAGGTGGCCAGCAGACAAAAACAGTAACAGATGGCAATATTGAAATGACTATAGAATATCCTTCTGCCCTTCCACTTGTTAAAAAAGACGAACCACAATACCTTCATATATATCTCAGGAATGTGGGAGAAGGTTATGCCACAATAAAAAATTTTGTTATAACCAGCCAAATAGTTGGCAGATGCGATACGCCCAAAACTCCATTTGGACTTGAAAAAGAAAAAACAATAACATGCCCACTGATATTAAATGAAAATTATTTAAGTGTGAAAGAGTTAATATTTAATATAAATTACAATTATGAGATAATAAAAACAAAAACTGTTTTAATTAAAAAATAGATTGGTGATTAGCGATGAAAAAAATTCTTGCCTTGGCCTGCTTAGTTATGGTTTTATTGGTGTCTGGCTGTACAACAACTGGAAGAAAAGCTGAGATCGTTGACAATAATGGTCTGGTTATAAACGACTTTTATATAGACCCTGAAACTGCAGAGGCAAATGACGAAGTTGTTGTACATATGGAAGTTGAGAATAAAGGCTGGACAACTGCCACAAATGTTGACGCACGATTATATGGCACTGGATTTGCAACCAGCGTTTCACCGAGTCAGACCCAATTCATAGGCACAATGCGTGCACCTGACCTATATACAGACCCCCCTATACCTGGTGATTTAGCATCAAAGGATTGGGTAATGACTGTTAAAAAATTTCCAGAAGGAAACAGATATCCATTTCCGCTTTATTTGCGGGTATTTTATGATTACAAAACATCTGGCTCTGCTGTTATAACAGCTTATAATGAAGATGAATTTAAAAGAAAGGCAATGAAACAGGATTTAGAAGCACCTATAGTTGTCAGCAATTCAAAAGGAACGCCTGTAAAGGTATTGGTAACTGGTGAATCGCCAGTAAAGGTTGACTTGGACTCTGACTCAGACACAGCTACATATAGAATAACAATATCAAATGTTGGAGATGGTGTTCCTATAACAAATGACGAAAACGGCTTGGTAAAAGGAAGAATAGAACTTATAGGAGATGCTGAATTTGCAGGATGCATGGGAAAAGATGTTTCTGGAAAAATAGTTGATTTCGATGTAAAGCTTGGAAAAAGAGAACAGGCCAGGCGCTCATGCACGATAAAATTCTCAAAATCAACATGGCAGACTATTCCTGTAGAACCAATACAACTGATGTTTGAGCTTAACTACAAATATTATATAGAAAAAGAAGGAACTGTCCATATTATAGGCGGATGATATTAGTTGCCGAAAGATGATATGCTACCAAAGATCAAATCGCACAGGAAGAATGTAAATCCGAAAAATATGTATGATACAATGCGTATATATTTGGCTCTTTATTGAGATATTTTTACTGACTAAGGCGGTTTCTTTATGCGTTTGTTTTCTCACCTAGATAATTTATTGTGAAACCAGTAAAAACTATAAATGTAATGCAGAAGCTTTACTATAATTATAAGAACTTTGTTGAATAAAAAGTTCATCAGACAAAATCTCTAAGCCCGCTCAGTTTTTTTAATATTAATTTTCCGTATACCCCGTCATATCCCGGCTCTATTTTTAGCTTTCCTTCTCTTGATGCCAGAATTAGGTGTGCAATTTTTTTATCTACTTTTTCCAATTTTTCCTTTTCTGCTTCTAGAAGAATAAAAAACTCGTTGCCAAAAGTCCTGATAAATTTATCATATTTTTCTCTAACTTTATTTGTCATAAGGCCAAAACCAGTCACAGATGATATAATTTCTTCCAGCGGAATGAGCGACTTAAATTGTATGGCATGTTTCGGAATAAATCCGCTTGGCCTGTCTGCCAGCTCCTCTACCCTATGCTCAACCCCTATAGTTAACGGTCTTCCGCATTTTGGGCAAATATTATTTAGCTTTATAGATTCTTTCGGGCTAAGAGAAATATTACAAGCGCGGTGACCATCATAATGATATTTCCCGTATGCAGGATCAACCTCTATTGTGTAGAGGAAATTTTTCCGTGTTCTTATTGATTTGATAATATTTGCATAGCTTATTTTCTTAAAATCAAAAACATTTGCTTCCCGACCTATCCTGTGTGGCCACGGGCTGTGAGAATCAGAATTAGAAACAAGTGTATATTTATCCAAGGCAGAAAGGCGCCAGTTCATTTTTGGGTCGCTACTGAGACCGGTTTCCAGTGCATGAATATGCTTTAGCTGGTCCTGAAAGCATTCCTCCAAAGAGTCAAAACCAGACATAGAACCGAATATGCCAAACCACGGAGTCCATGCGTGCGCTGGTATAATCTCTATATCTTTGCTTATTGATATCATGGCTTCAACAAATTCCGGGCATGTAAAACCAAATATAGGCCTACCGTCATAATCCCTTCTACCTTTTGTGTCCAACCATTCGTTTATTTGGTCAACAGTTTCAAAATTCGGCGCCAAAACAAGTAGGTGTATTTTTCTCATTTTACCCTGCTTGTATACCAATGATATCTCAGATGTTGGTATGAAAAACATTTCATCATAAGTGTAAATACCGTCCGAATAAGCAAGTTTTTCTTTTAAATTCTTTAGCCAGACTGGATGAGTAAAATCTCCTGTTCCCAGAACAGTAAGCCCTTTCATGGCCCCATATTTAGACAGGTGCTCTATATCCATCTGCGGAGAAGTTGCTCTAGAGTATTTTGAATGCAGGTGCAAATCAGCAAATAGTTTCATAGTTTTAATTTATAATAAAAGCTTTTATAAACTGTTGGAATCCTGTTGGAAGTAAAATATTTTAAACAAGCCAGACACTGCAAAAAATTTTTACAAACTTATATGCTAAACGTGTGTTTCGTTCATTTCTTTCCAGTTCCACTTTCTGTCTTTATTGTAATTCAGCTTTTTAAGAATTTCCTTTTCTATGTCTGTGTTAAATATGCCGCATAAATGAAGAACTCACTGGATAACATCTCCCAGCTCTTCTTTAAATCCGTCTTTTCCATCTATGTTTTTATGCCGGTATGCTTCGTAAGCTTCTGAATGGATTAATGCAATCTTTTCAGCCACATCTATCTAATCTGGCCTTGTTCCAAATCCCTTTTCTTTTGCCTGCTCTAAAATTAAATCTGTCAATTCTTTTATTGATAGCATAATATCGCCATTTTTTTCTTAATCGTAAAATCTTTTTAAAAGATTACACCTAAAAAATAACATGCTATTGGCAAAAAAGGAAATTTTGAATTATATAAAAAAAGGCCTGCTTGTTCAAAATCTTTTAGATGCTGAAAAACAAGTGCAACAGGCTGGCGTTGATTTAACAGTTGCGAAAATATTTTCTTTGACTGGAAAGGGCGTAATAGATTTTAGCAATGAAAAAAGACAACTGCCCGACTATAAAGAAATTCCAATGATGGATGGAATATGGAAACTAAAACCAGGCCTATACAATGCAACAATGAATGAAATAATAAAATTGCCAAAAGATGTTGCTGCACTTGTATTTCCACGCTCATCTGCTCTTGTCTGCGGCTTGGAAGCCCATACCGCACTATGGGATCCCGGATATGAAGGCCGCGGCTTTTTGCATTTTACATTGCAACGGCCAATAGAAATTCATCAAAACGCAAGAATTGTCCAGATGATTTTTCTTAAAACAGAAGAGACAGAAGGATATAATGGAAATTACCAGAAAGAGGATATACTGAAAAATAAGAAAAGAGGATTTGATTTATCTTCTGCTCTTGTTGATTAAATCACAGTATTCCATAGCTGCATTTTTTTGATTATTGGCGTACATAATCGAACGCCCGATATGTATAAGCGTATTTCTGCCAGCACATCGAAGAAGTTTTTCTATATTACCACCTTGAGCACCGACACCTGGGCATAGGAAGACTGCCTTATCACCAACAATTTCCCTTATTTTTCTGATATTGTCATCAGTTACATGACCTGTGGCACCAACAACGCATCCGTCTGTTCCGGCTTCTTTTATTTCGTATGCTATTTTTTCGTAAAGTGGCATACCATTGTTTAAAGAGTCCTTTTGAACCCAGACAGACTGTGGATTGGACATGAGCGTCAAGCAAATCAAGCCAATGCTATGTTTATGGGCCTGTTCAGTTGCTTCTCTTATATTTCCAGCAAACGGTGAAAAAGTTAGGGCATCAAAACCGGCTTTTTTTGTCCAGCTCAGACCGGAATCATTGGAAGACCCTATATCTCCGATTTTATGGTCAAGTATGCTGATTAGTCCGTATTTATGTGCCTTTTCATTGATTTTTCTTATCTGGTTAAATGTCAAAGGAAATAAAACAAATTGCGTGTTTGGCTTTATTGCACATACATATTCTTGTGTGTTTTCTATAAGACTCATGCAAAAATCAAAAATTATCTGATTTATTTCATCTATATCAGTTGGTATTTTAGTTAGATTCATTTTCTCCAGAGAAGGGTCAAGACCAACAGATATTATACTATTCTTTTCGTCGCGCGCTTTTTCATATTTTTCTATAAAATTCATTCTTTCTCACCTGTCCATTTTTTATCCCAAGCAACTGGGTCTTTCAAAAATTCCCTCACCTCTTTATATTCATCTCCAGAAAAATATCCTTTTCTTCTTGCGATCTCCAGTGTGGTGTCCCAATCTGTTAGCCAAAATAGTTTTACATTCCATTCCTTCATTTTTTCCAGAATTACTGGCTGTCCATAACTGAAAACAACAAGGCAATAGCTAGGTATTCCGCCATCATTCTTTATGCCATTAAAAAAATTGATCTTACTGCCGCCATCTGTTACAAGATCTTCAACTAAAAGAACTTTTTGATTTTTCTCTAAAATACCTTCTGTTTGTCTTTTTTTTCCATAGTCCTTTGGCTTTTTTCTTACATATATCATTGGTTTATCGATTTTGCTTGCAAGGAATGCTGCGTAAGGTATTCCTGCTGTTGCACCTCCGGCAACTATGTCGAAATTTTCAAGGCCTATATCATTCCTAGCTATTTTTTCAAACAATTCTATTATTCTTTTTCTTTCCCTTGGAAACGATATAATTCTCCTACAGTCCACGTAAACAGGAGAATGTATGCCTGAAACAAAAACAAAGGGATTTTCTATATTAGCAGAAATCGCCTTTATCTTAAGAAGCATCTCAGACACTTCTTCCTTTTCTTTTGTTAAAACCATCACACCACCATTAAATATTTATTAACTGATGCTTAAATTATTGTAAGGTGTTGAAAATAATAGCTTTGGGAAGCGACCATGCTGGGTTTGAACTAAAAGAAAAAATTAAACAATATTTAGAAAAGAGGGAACTGAAAATAAAAGACTATGGATGCTATTCCGAAGAATCAGTTGATTATCCAGATTATGCTGAAAAAGTGGCTAGAACTGTCGCAAATGGAAAAGCTGAGAAAGGTATAGTTATATGCGGAACAGGAATTGGCATGAGCATGGCGGCCAATAAAGTATTGGGTATAAGAGCAGCACTTTGCTGGAATGAAGAAACTGCTGAAATGAGCAGAAAACATAATGACGCAAACATATTGTGTTTAGGTGCAAGGATGATTGACCATGAAAAAGCACTGAGAATTGTTGACATATGGTTAAAAACTAATTTTGAAGGTGGAAGGCATAGAAGAAGAGTAAATAAAATATCAATAATTGAAAAATCTGTTGATCAATAGTGGCATTAATAATTGTTAAAATTGGCAAAAAAAGTTTGCAAATAAAAGATTGCCGCGGACTAAAATCAATTAAAGGACTGATGTTCTCTAAAATGAAAAACATAGACGGTGCGCTAATAAGTGGAAATTCTATTTGGATGCCATTTGTTAAACATAATTTAGATCTTTTTTTTCTTGATAAAAATTTTTATGTGACATCAAAGCAAAAGGCAGTTCCAATCAGGATAAAAAGAAAAACATGGAAAATTTATTATGATCCCAATGCCAGATATTGTCTGGAAATTAAGCATGGGCTAATTGATATGGAGAAAATAAAAATTGGCCAGAAAATAGAAATCAGACACTAATATAGCTTTTTGATATTTTTTTATATAGATAAATGAAAATTGCCAAAAATGTAATAAAAATTAAGACCAGATGAAAAATATTAACATAATCTCTAAATATCGTTACGATCAAGGATATTAAAAGGCCTCCAGAGAAGCCAAGCAAAAGTCCCTGATGAACAGAATTAATTCTTTCCCGCTCAAGAAAATATTTGAACCATTTTTTTATGACAAGCTTGTGCTTTTTATCTATTATTACCCTTTCAGCATTATACTTCTTGAGGTTATTGCCATCTTTAAAATGTATAATTGGTTCTTTGTCTGATTTTTTCATAAATATAATTAATCATGGATATTTAAATTAATTAAGAATGAATGGGCCCACTGAGATTTGAACTCAGGTCTGAAGCTATTTATTTTCTTCTTTAGATTTTTTGGTTAACCTTCTTTTCTAAAGAAGTTTACCCTAAGCTCCGATGCTAGACCATTTCAGAACTTTTGATTAGCTACACCATGGGCCCAGTTATCAATCTTTGTCAAACTTGATCTGGTTTTCCATTTTGATTAAATTTTTTAAAAGCGTCTTTGGATCCAACCTTTTCTAAAGTTTTTTACGCTGCCGCTTTTTTAAAGGGGCAAATGGGTCCGGCCAGATTCGAACTGGCGACCTCCGCCATTTTACAACTTTCCGTTAACGCTTTGCGACGTTAGTCGGAAAGGGTTACGTCAAGGCGACGTCATAACCATTTCTAATTCTTTTCCGTTAACGCTTTGCGACGAAGCCGGAAAAGGGTTACTAGACCACGGACCCTTCTAGTTTTCTATAAGACTAATAAATATAAAACTTTAATATTAAAAATTTAAAAATATATGAGAAGCAAGATGCACCAATAGTCTAACCTGGTTAGGACTCAGGCTTCCCAAACAGAGAAAAAAGCCTGTGATTCGGGTTCAAATCAACCTTTTCTCTTAAAAAGAGAAATGGTAGTGAAATTCCCGATTGGTGCATCAAAATCTTTAAATAAGCAAATCCAGTTGGTAAAAATCCTTACAGATTTAAGCGAATACATTCTAAAAATTCTCAAAAGTCTTTCGGATTAGATTAAACTTATCCGG
>Ga0164310_10001723_pt1 | contig 12515 bp, 17 predicted proteins | sample GuaBasSedimGuay1_FD_121795 | JGI IMG/M metagenome (GOLD analysis project Ga0164310, IMG submission 121795) | Subseafloor sediment microbial communities from Guaymas Basin, Gulf of California, Mexico - Guay1, Core 4569-9, 0-3 cm | ecosystem: Environmental > Aquatic > Marine > Hydrothermal vents... | reverse complement strand
GTCATAAATGAGGAATGACCACTTTTCTGGTCACCAATGAAACCGTGCCTGAAGCTCTCGAGAAAATGGACACATTGCCCACACAGCTTTATGTCACCTTGGCTGCACCCAATGAAGACATCTATAAAAAGATACGCTGCCCCCTGATTCCCCATGCGTGGGAAAAATTGAATGCCACCCTTGAACTCATGCCAAGCCTGGATACCAGGACGGTGATACGGCACACGCTGGTGAAGGGCTGGAATCTCGGATATGAAACAGAGTATGCAAAACTCGATGAGAAGGCACACCCATGGTTTATAGAACCAAAGGGTTATATGTTTCTTGGCTATTCTCGCCAGAGGATGACCATGGAACATATGCCAAGCCATGAAGAGATACGGGCGTTTGCAGAGCGCATGGCATCTGTAACGGGTTATACCATTGAGAGTGAACGGCGCGACTCCCGGGTGGTGTTGCTGGGACGCGGAAAGGAGAGATTCATCACATGAACGAGGCAATTCTTCTTGCACTGCTCATTTTTTCATTTGGTGTAATAATAGCCATGGTCGCCAGCAAAAAAAACTTTGCTGTGGCCATACTTCTCGGTTCCCTGATACTGGGCCTCGCCATCACCGATCAAGTGGCACACGTTTTTATGGAAACGGCAACGGATGCAAGCGTTCTCTCCCTGATAGCCATTGTCCTGATGATAAAGTTTCTCGCCACCGTGATGCAGGAGAGCGGCCAGATAAAAAATCTCATACTCACCCTGCAGAAAAAACTTTCCTACAGCGGTGTCCTCATCGCCATCCCATCCATACTGGGATTGCTGCCGGTACCCGGCGGCGCCCTCATGTCGGCGCCCCTGGTACATGAACAGGGAGAGCAGTCGGGAATGAAAAAGGGCGAGATGATGTTCATCAATCTGTGGTATCGACACATATGGTTTCTGATTTTTCCCCTTTCGCCTCCGCTGGTGCTCATTGCCGACCTTTCCGGTATCAATCTGTTCGCCATCATTGCCATGCAGATTCCCCTCTTTGCCCTTGCCTTTTTTGTGGGCTATCTCTTTGTGAGAAAATTCCCTGCGCCCCAGAAAAAGGAGGAAGGCCCCCAGGATGCGGGAAATCTCCAGGGATTGATACCCATTTTGCTCACCGTGCTCCTGGCAACAGCGCTCTCCCTCTTCATTTCCACCTACACCGCCTTTATGATTGCCCTTCCGCTGGGCATTGTGGTAGCACTTCTGTACGCCGGGAACGTGAATAAAGACATGATAACAAAGGGCGTATCGGTCTCGCTTGGAGTGGCCATATTTGGCATCATGTTCTTCAAAAACATCATATTTGCATCAGGGGTGACTGATATATTGTCCTCTCACCTCACCAATCTTCCGCTCATTGTCACCATTACCTCGCTTTCATTTATCATCGGCTTTCTCACCGCCCACAACCTTGCGGCAATCGGCATCCTGTACCCGATTTTCTCACCCTTTTTAACCACCCCGGGCCTCGTATCACTTCTCTACATATCCTCCTTCATGGGATACCTGATATCCCCCATCCACCCGTGCGTGGTACTGAGTTATGAATATTTCCGGCCGGGATTCCTGGAGTCCTATAAAATTCTGGCCCCTCCTGCCATTGCCATGGTGATAAGTGCTGCGCTCATTTACGGTCTCTGGTGATATTCCAGAATGTCTCGCTCAGGAACACCGCAGCACCAGTGAAGCACCCTCACATCAATCCCTCTCTTTTCTGCGTATGCGAGTGCTTCCTTGGATGGATTTGCCATCTCCGCAACCCCCAGGTCAATCAGCTCCCTGTCCAGCATGCGGGGGCGCATGCATCCGATGGCATATGGTTTCCCAAATTTTTTCACTTCGCCAATAAATTCCAGCACTTCCTGCGGGTTAACGTGCACTTTCTCAAAAGGAGTATGTGCGGTGGGCACCACCACATTCAGCACCAGTTTTTCATACCGGTAATTTTTTATCCGGTCAAACACCTCGTACTCTTTCACTTCTCCAAAATGGAGACCGATGGTGATATGAGGGCTCACCTTCACACCGGCATCGAGCAGCATCTCCATGGTGTGGATGTAGTCATCGGTGGAGGCATTGAGACCGAACACCGGTGATATTGCCTCGTCTGCAGGGATGTCCACAAAGGCCATATGGCACGATGCAGAGATTTCTTCGGCCAGTGTTTCATCAATAAATCCCGGATGAATGGCAATGAAAAAACGTTCCTTCAGCAGAGAGAGTGCGGAATGAATTTTTTTCAGGTTGATAAGTCTGCCATCCCTGTCAAATCCCCCGCTTATCAGCATGCCATGACCTTTGAATTGTTCACCGAATGCCAGCAGCTCATCTTCTGAATGTGCCCTCACCATCTGATGCAGGTAGATTCCCCTGCAGTGTGCGCAGTTGAGGAGACAGTGAGATATTGAAACGGGCATAAAATATGGCTTCGGACAGTAGGCAATCATCTCGCCTCTTGGAGAAAATTCATGAATATTTCTTTCCCGAACCGGGTGTGTTCCACCTCCGGATGAAACTGCACGCCGAACAGCGGCCTCCTTTTGTGACGCATTGCCTGAACGGTGCAATTTTCTGATGAGGCAAGAAGTACAAAGTCTGGTGGCATCCGGATCACTTCATCGTTATGACTCTCCCACACGATCATTTTTTCCGGCACGTTGACAAAAAGCACATCCCTCTCCACCACCTCAATCTCCACCTTCCCGTATTCGGGAACCTTCGCCTCCCCGCACTCCCCGCCAAAGAAACGCGCCATGTACTGGTGGCCGGCGCATATTCCGAGGATGGGGCACGGTGCATGCTGCAGGTATTCATCCGTATTACCCAGCCGCTCCTCCAGTCCAATGCGCGGTGCGCCCCCTGAAAGCACCAGTGCATCCGCATCATTGAGTTTTTCCAGCGGCGTGGTGTTGGCCACAATTTCCGCATCCACATCCAGATATCGAAGCGTTCTCCATTCGCGATGGGTCCACTGCCCGCCATTGTCAATCACGTACACTTTCATTATGGAAAAAATAAAATGGACATATAATATTTCTGTTATGGAAATTGTATACCGGCCCATTGGTATTATCCACACTCCTTTTAAGGAACATGCGCCCATCCAGCCACTGTACTCAGAGGCCCGTGGTGTGGTGGAGGTATTCGATGAATACAAGGAGGGACTGAAGGATCTGGAAACCTTCTCTCATATCATCCTAGTATATCATTTTCACCTCTCGAAAGGATATCGTCTGGAGGCAAAACCGTATCTTGATGATGAACCAAAGGGAATATTTGCCATACGCTCGCCGAATCGTCCCAACGGCATAGGCATATCCACTGTCGCGCTGGAAAGAATAGAGGGAGCAAAGCTTCACGTGCTCCATGTGGACATGCTTGACGGTACACCCCTCCTGGACATAAAACCGTACGTTCCTGAATTTGACATTCGGGATGCCAGTTCGGGGTGGCTCAATGGAAAAATAAAGTGAAAGAGAAGCGAGGGTGCAACATGTACCATTCATTTTGCAGCCCTTCGCTTAAAGAGAGTTTCACCCTTGCATCTCGATTATTCTCTTTGCCCAGTGCAACTTTTTCCTCTTTATCTCGCTATTTTTCCCCTCCTTTTCCTTCGGGTTTTCAAAATCGAAGCCGATGAGCTTTATTCTGGAAGCGTTGAAGTGCCGGGCAATGCAGTATGCACGGTCACCGTCAGTAAACCCACCGAAGTTGTACACGTTGTTGAAGGGCGCTGACTGTGTGGTAAGCATGATGCATGAGGTGAATTTGGGCAGGTGGTTTTTCAGGGAATCCATGTTGTCGCCATGAGCATGCACGATGATGATGCTTCCCCTTTCCTGTACACGCACAATATCATCCACGTTTCCGTCAAGATCGGTGGTGACAATATCCGGCACAATGTCATGGGCAAGCACCACTGAAGTTGCCTCATCGGCGGCCATCACCACCCCCTCAATTTCTTCCAGTTCATCTGTCAGGTTCTCTCCTGCACCGCATATGCTCACCACCTTTCCTTCCATCAATTTTTTCAGATGTTCGGGAGTGATTGTTCCCCTAATGAGAGAAGAGGCAATCAGCGCAGCCCTCTCATCTTCCTCCCTCCTGTAACCAAATTCTTTGATAATCTGCTCGTAAAGGGGCTCCCATTCCTCCCATTCCATGCTACTCCCATTCTATAGTGGCCGGCGGCTTGTCCGAAATGTCATAGACCACACGGTTGACCTCCCGTATCTCGTTGGTGATGCGTGTTGCCATTTTTTCCAGGAGCTCGTGGGGCAGTTTGGAATAGACGGCAGTCATGGCGTCCACCGAATCCACGCTCCGGATGGCAATGGTGTAACCGTATGCCCTGACATCTCCCCGCACCCCCACGCTTCTCACCGGAAGCAGCACCGCAAAATACTGCCACGGTTTTTCTATCATGCCGCTCTTCCATGCGGCATCTATCTCCTCTTCCACGACGGCGCATGCCCTCCGCACAATGTCCACCTTCTCCTCATCTATTTCCTCGAGAATTCTCACCGCGAGTCCGGGGCCCGGAAATGGCTGGCGTTCCGCAACCGCAAGTTTGAGATACCGCGCCACCTCCCTCACCTCGTCCTTGTAAATATGGCGGAGAGGCTCCACCACGGTGAGCGCCATGTCGGTGGGCAACCCCCCCACGTTGTGGTGGCTTTTGATGGTATCACGCAGTTCTCCTCCGCTCTCAATCCAGTCCGGGGCAATGGTCCCCTGAATCAGATACGATGCATTCTCCTCCCGTGCCACCCGCTCGAATATCCGTATGAATTTTTCTCCTATTATCTTTCGTTTCTCCTCCGGGTCAACCACGCCCCTCAGCGCATCCAGAAATTCCTCCTTTGCATCCACGAGAATAAAGCGCAGCGGCATGCCGCCGTACAGACGGTTCACAAACTCGCTCTCACCCTTCCTCATAAGACCGGTGTCCACATACACCGCCACAAGATTTTCTCCCAGTGCCATGCTCCCTATTTTTGCCGCCACGGTCGAGTCCACGCCGCCTGACACGGCAATAACCGCCTTTCCCTTCACCTGTTTTTTTACATCATCCACCGCCTTTTCCACGAAGGATGCGGCATCAAACATATTTTTCCCTCATCTTTTTCCGGTACTCTTCGAGCTTTTGTGCGATCTCGCTATTTCCCACAGAGAGAATTTCTGCGGCAAGAATGGCGGCATTATCTCCACGGTCAAGCCCCACCGCCGCCACGGGGATTCCCGGGGGCATCTGGACAATGGAAAGTATGGCATCAAGATTCACTTTGCCCGATACCGGGACGCCGATGACCGGCTTTGTGGTATGGGAGGCAATGCTTCCCGGCAGTGCCGCGGCAAGACCCGCAATGGCGATGAACACGTCGGCATCGCTCCCGGCTATCTCCTTTATCTTTTCCGGGGTCCGGTGGGCAGACGCATACACCACCTCGTAGGGAATATCAAACCGGTCAAGTATGTCCGTGGCCTTTTTCCCCACGTGTTCATCACTTTTTGAGCCCATCACCACTGCAACTTTCATGAGCTTAAATGCAGCATAAGATAAAAAATTTCTTATCGGAAAGGATGCTCACTCATCCATGGTGTATTCCACAACAATCTTTCCCGTTTCCTCATTGATCACTCTTCTTCTGTTTCCCTTTGCCAGCAGCTTGTATCCGAGGTAGTACCCTTTTTCCTCCCATGCATCATCGTTTTCGGGCATATAAAAGAATGTGGTTTTTCTATTTAAGTGTTATTTTGTTAGAGCAAAATTGTTCTGTCAGAACAACGATACCTTTATACCTGCAATCCGATAGATATTTCCATGCATACACTGCCAAAGCATTCATTTTATACCATGCGGCTTGCCCGAGGTTGCCAACTTTGCCAAGAAGGGGCAAAACTGGTGCTTCTCATCACCGGAATGTGCTCCTCGCAGTGCTTCTACTGCCCGCTTTCAGAAAAGAAAAGGGGAAGGGACGTGGTGTATGCCAACGAACTGCTGGTGAAAAGCGATAATGACATCATTGAGGAGGCGGAACTGATCGAGGCGGAGGGCGCAGGCATCACCGGCGGGGACCCGCTGGATGTCATTGACAGAACAGTGCACGCCATTTCTCTTCTGAAAGAGTATTTTGGTGAGGATTTTCACATTCACCTCTATACCGCCTCTTTTGATGAAAAAAAGGTGGCGCGTCTTGAGCGGGCCGGTCTTGATGAAATACGATTCCATCCAGATGCAAAGGAATGGCATCGCATCGAAGACACCGGATTCAAATCACTGATTGAGAAAATCACCATCTGCAAGGGCATGGAAATCCCGCTCATCCCCCATCTGAAGGAGGAAACGGTGCATCTGCTGGAGTGCGTTGATGCCTACGGGCTTGATTTCATCAATGTCAATGAACTGGAGTTTTCCCCCACCAACGTGGAGGCACTGGACGCACTGGGGTATGTGGCAAAAAGCGATGAATCTGCCGCGGTGAAGGGGAGCGAGGAGATGGCATATGAACTGGTGGAACTCGGGCTGGTCACGCCCTTCCATTACTGCTCTGCCTCCTTCAAGGACGGTGTGCAGTTGCGGAAGAGAATAGAGAGGAGGGCCAGGAATGTGGCACGACCCTACGAACTGATAACTGAAGATGGCACGCTTCTCAAGGGAATTATTCTTGTGGAGCGGGAGGCAATGGCACAGATAAAACGTGAATTTGATATTGGAAACGACATGATGGCATGGAACGAGGAGAAGCAACGAGTGGAAACATCCCCCTTCATTCTCGAGGAAATTGCGGGGTATCTTCCCTATAAATGCTATATCATAGAGGAGTATCCCACTGCGGACCGCCTCGAGGTGGAAAGAACACCGTTATCCTGATGATATCATCTTCTTGAATTCCAGCGCGTTTTTCACCATGCTGATGTTGTTGAAGAGGCAGTACACTTCCTCATCTTTTTTGCAGAGTTCGGCAAGCCAGTGCAGGTCATCGCCGGTATATTCATAGCCATACCCACCGATACCATGGAGGCGGTAGTATCTCGGCGTTCCATGCACACTTGTATTTTTGAACGGGTCGACGCAGTGAATCAGATCGAGCTCCCCGCACATCCGCTCTATTGTGGTGTCGCTCCATTTTCCCCTCGGCTCCCATGCATACCGGAAATCTCTTTCTATGGAAGAAAAAAATTGTCTCATGTTTTCCATATGTTCCCTGGTTTCGTGAAATGATGGGGGACACTGAAACACCACGATGCGTGCATCCAGTATCCGGGCAATGGCCCTGCACCTCTCCCAGGCATCAAACACTTCGTCGGTGGGTCTGAAAAACCCGTAGCGTTCACTCCCCCTTTCGATGGGAAGTTTTGCCTTCCGGTATGTGGGGCTTTTTGGCTCATGGGTGATGAGCTGCCATGCCTTCACGGTGTACTCAAAGGAAGGTGGTGCCTCTCTTTTCCATTTTTCCGCCGTGAGTGCTCTAGGGAGCATGTAAAATGTTTTCTGTATCTCCACCACCTCAAAATGATGGAAATAGTCTTCTCTTTTTTCCCTGAATCCGCAGCAGCCAATCTTTATCATGCCCGCCGTGTTCATTTCTTCATATATTCCTGCAGTCGTTTCAGGTTTTGAGGATGCTGGATAAAATAATCTCTCACCGGCGCGAGAATCTTTTCAAGGTAATCTGCAACTGCACCTTTCAGGTCGAGAGGGTGGAGTGTTTTTTTCACGTATGCATCTTCGAGCTCTTCATAGGATTTGAAGGTTATTTCCCCCTCATATTTTCTCTCAACTGTCAGTGCATCAAAATGCATGAAAAGAATATGGCGTGCGGTTTCCAGTACCGGATTCCCCTCCACAGCTCCTTCAGGGCAGTACGCCTTCTTCAGCTTCCTTCGTATGGTCTCGCGGTCATCGTGAATGAAAATGGCACTCTCCGGCTTGCTCTTGGACATTTTGGCGTCCATGCGCTCCTTCGCCTGGAGACTTGAGATAATGGGTGTGTGGAGAGCCACCGGTTTCTTTTTTCCGAGTTTTGTGCACACATCACGCGCAAGCATGTGAGCATGGCGCTGGTCCATACCCCCCAGGGCTGCATCCACTTTGAGATAGAAGATGTCGGCTGCCTGCATGAGAGGGTAGAAAAATTTTGAAATGTCCTTTTCCGCATCCTCTGCCTTTCGCCCCATGATGTCCATGGCCCGTTTTGCCCGTGCAAGTGATGTCTGTTTTGCAATCTGAAGCACCAGATGCCAGTACTCCGGGTCGCTCACCATCTCTCTCGCATAAAGATAGGTGACATTTTTCACGCCCATGGCATTGAAGGCATCCTTTATGTACTCACCGCATATCTGTATGGCTTCCATGTTTCCGCCCAGTTTATCGTTGATCCAGGCGTGCCAGTCAGCGAGCAGGATGGTGACATCAAAACCGGCATCCACAAGGTCCTTGATTTTATCGGCGCACATGAGCCATCCCAGGTGTACGAGGCCTGATGGTTCGAAGCCTATGTATGCCCTGCGATGTTCCTGTGCCATCACATTCCGCAGCTCATCTTCGGTTATCACTTCGCGCAGGTTGCGGGTCACTTTTTCAATCATGAACGATTATTGCCACATTGTATAAGAAAATTTGGATTTATGAAAAAAGAGAGCTGTCATTCAGATGATGCCTACGGAATACCCTCCGGCATGAATTAATCTTTTCACCGGCCACCTCATTGTGCGATAATGTAGTTTGTTAAGGAAAGACTGGTTTCAGATGAGACCAACATATTATTCGTTCTCCCTCACAAAATATATACTGTTTTCACATGAACTTACCGCAAGCCCGCTTTCCGGAGTGGTGGTACTGTTTTCGGGACTCGTGTTCATTGGCTCCTATCTTTATTTGTCCAGAAAGGGAAATTGAAATGAAAACCCGTATAAAGGAATTCAGGGCCAGATACAATCTGACGCAGGAGGAATTGGCAAAAATGGTGGGTGTGTGAAGGGAAACAATACTGTCTCTTGAAAAGGGGAAATACAACCCCTCCCTGAAACTGGCCCATGAGGTGGCAAAGGCCCTTCATACCAGCATTGAGGAATTGTTCATTTTTGATGATGAATAGGAAATATAAGGGCCTGCATGACTCCTTACTTCTTAGGAATGTGATGTGAAGGATGGACTGCCTTATACTCATATTCCTGTCATGAGAGATAACATTCATTCGTAATTCACCTGTCAACCATACAATATATAAGGAAAATAACCATTTAATTCGGGTTATCATGGAAATGAAGGAGAACGTCTTTGATATCGTGTACGAGCCCCTTGCCGGTTCCAATTTCACAAACCTTCTGCGCCTCGTGGCACAAAACCGCTTCCATGTGAGTATCCGGTACGGGCCCCGCATGCTTTATGCCCTCACACTGAGCGGCCTCATAGGCGCATTCCATCTGAAGGAGGAACTGCAGTTTCGCAGAAAAATTCAGCACACCGAGATATCCCATCCCCCTCTCTTCATCATCAGCCACTGGAGGACCGGCACCACTACCTTCACAATCTGATTTCCCGGGACGAAACCTTCGGCTACTGCTCCACATTCACCGCCACCATTCCCGGCGTATTTCTGAGCGGGGAGAAACTGTTCAAACCGATTCTCTCCGCAAGCATTCCGGAAAAACGGCCCATGGATGATGCGGATATGGGAGCAGACCTGCCCCAGGAGGAAGAATATGCCATTGGTGCCTTCACCCCATATGCATACTACAACGGGTGGTGCTTCCCCCGCCACATGACATTTTACAACCGGTTTGTCTGCATGGAGAACGTGCCGCAGGCGGTCATTGACGAGTGGAAGGGGGCATACCTCTACCTTCTGAAGAAGCTTACGCTTTACCGTGGTGGCAGGCGGCTGGCATTGGAAAACCCTTCCAACACCGCCAGAATCAAACTTCTGCTGGATATGTTCCCCGATGCCCAGTTTGTTCACATCCACCGCAATCCCTATGAAATCTACTTTTCCATGATGAAGTTTTTGCGGATAGTGCTTCCCCGCTACTGCGTGCAGCGACCGCCGCCAATGAAAGAAATCGAGCGGCATATGATGGACCTGTACGTGCAAATGTACAGAAAATATCTGAGGGAGCGGGATGAGATACCTGAGGGGAATTTGACCGAGGTGCGGTATGATGATTTTTTGAAACGACCCATGACGGAGGTGAAAAGAATCTATGCGGAGCTTAACCTCGACAGCTTCAGAGATGCCCGTGAACGGCTGAGTGCCTATGTCAAATCACAGAAGAATATCAGGCGAAGCACCTACATGATGGATGAGGAAACAAAGGAGGAAATATACAGAAAATGGAAATTTGCCTTTGAGGCGTTTGGATATGAACGGTGACCACCCGCAAACAACATTAAACCATCGCCTTTTTTCTCATTATCATGGAGCAGCGTTCGAACATAATGGTAATGTAATTAAATACGCGGCCATTTACCAATTATGAAAGCGGTCATACCCGCTGCGGGCATGGGAACACGATTTCTCCCGATGACAAAGAACAGCCCCAAGGAAATGCTCCCCATCATAGACAAACCTGCCATACAGTACGTGGTGGAGGAGGCGGCCCGGTCGGGCATTGAGGACATGGTGATAGTGACCGGGAGGGGAAAGGAAATTATAGAGAACCATTTCGATATTGCCTACGAGCTGGAACATGTGCTGGGAAGCCGCAATGATAGGGAGAAGCTTGCGGAAATACGGCATATCGCCGAAATTGCAGATATATTTTATGTGAGGCAGAAAATACCGCTGGGGCTGGGACATGCCATTTACATGGCCCGCAAACATGTGGGTGACGAGCCATTTGCCGTGCTTCTCGGCGACGATATCATCGTATCGGAGGAGCCCTGTGTGAAACAGCTCATGCGTGTGCACCAGCGCTACGGTGCGTCGGTCATCGCAGTGCAGGAGGTTGCGAGAGAGGATGTCAGCAAGTACGGCATCGTGGCCTTTGAGGAGGTGGATGACCATCTCTTCCGCATAAAGGATGTGGTGGAGAAACCGGATGCGGATGAGGCGCCATCGCGCCTTGCAGTCATGGGAAGATACATCTTTTCTCCAGAAATTTTCGACTGCATCGCACGAACAAAGCCGGGCAAGAACAATGAGATACAGCTTGCCGATGCGCTCAACCTGCTCCTCGAGAAGGAAGAGGTGTACGGATACGCATTCACCGGAACGCGGTATGACCTCGGTGACAAGTTCGACTGGCTTCGCATCAACATCGAGATGGCGCTGCAGCGTGATGAATTCAGAGAAAAAATGAGGGAACTTTTGAAGAAACTGCAACAGTGAACTTTTTATTGTCCGCAACGATTTCACTGTATGATCCCCACCATGGATGAGTATGATTTTAGGAACAAAACGGTGATCGTGCGGATTGACATCAATTCTCCGCTGGATCCCTCCACACTGGATATTCTGGACAACTGGCGAATGAAAAAAGTGGTGCCGACACTCCAGGAATTGCACGGGCAGAATGCGCGACAGATAATCCTTGCTCACCAGGGGCGGCCCGGGAAGTGGGATTTCACCGGCCTTGCAAAGCACGCAGCAGAGCTTTCCCGCCTCACGGGCCTGGACATACGCTTTGTGGATGATATCTGCGGAGAAAAGGCAAAGGATGCAATGGATGACCTGCAGCCCGGAGAGATACTCCTGCTTGACAATGTGAGAAAATGCGAGGAGGAACTGGAGAAAAAGAGCGCGGAGGAGCATGCACAGGCGAGCATGATACGCGCCCTCGCCCCCCACGCCGATGCGTTTGTGAACGATGCGTTTGCCGCAGCCCACAGAAAACAGTGCTCCCTCCTCGGATTCATCCCCACACTGCCATCATTTGCCGGAAGGCTCATGCAGAAAGAGGTGGAAATGGTGGAGATGCTGCGGGAGAGTGCAGAACGGCCCCGTCTTTTCATATTCGGAGGAGGAAAATATGAGAACGCCATAGATGTTATTGAAACACTGCTGAACAATGGAACGGCTGATAAAATAATGCTGGGAGGGATGCCCGCCAATGCATTCCTTGCCGCCCTGGGAAAATATGATATGGAAGTGGATGAGAGGGTGAAAAGGATGGCGGGAAAATATAGGGAGAAACTGATTATCCCCTCATCCACCAGGGAGGGAAAGGATATCGGAGACGAGAGCATAGAAAGATTCAAGGAGGAGATAAAAAATGCTGCCTCCATATTTATCTCTGGACCCATGGGCGTGTTCGAGGAGGAACGGTACCGCAGGGGAACGGAAGAGGTACTCCGTGCAATTGCCGCATCAAAGGCATTTTCCATGGCCGGGGGAGGACACACTGTTGCGGCCATCACCATGTTGGGACTTGAAAATGCGTTTTCATCTGTCTCCACGGGCGGGGGGGCACTGGAACGGATGCTCATGGGTGAGCCGCTGACGGTGATTGAGGCACTGATAACATTTAAAAAGTAATCGTATTTACC
>Ga0164310_10001721_pt1 | contig 12520 bp, 30 predicted proteins | sample GuaBasSedimGuay1_FD_121795 | JGI IMG/M metagenome (GOLD analysis project Ga0164310, IMG submission 121795) | Subseafloor sediment microbial communities from Guaymas Basin, Gulf of California, Mexico - Guay1, Core 4569-9, 0-3 cm | ecosystem: Environmental > Aquatic > Marine > Hydrothermal vents... | reverse complement strand
ATCTTTATCCTCCCACACTATGTATCGCCAAAATTATATATTTTTGATTCTAGTAGCGTATTTTTTCAAATCCTCCAATAATATTGCCGCATCGTGTGCATATTCAATTGTTTTGTGACACCATGAATCGCCATTACGGGGTCCAATAGTAATATCTTTACAATAATTGTATTCGTCCATATATGGACAATCTACAACATGAAAATCATCTACAAACAGACATTTATGTTGCATTATTATTTCCCCTTTCTTTTACCCAATCAGTGATTACATTGTATCTGCTGACTTGATTAAAATAAACCGGGTTCATAACATATATTAAGACCTTATGGTTATCAATTTCGATATATTTACGTAAGTAATAACCGTTATGCACGCCTTCAATCCAATCTAAAGTTTCTATAAATGTACGTTCTGCTCTTCTATCAGTCGGTTCAAAATTTATTAATTCAACAACTATTTTATCATCTTCATTGTTTGTTTCAAATGCAGCAGGATATTCTTCTAGATCAAACATTTTAAATCCAGACAATGTAACTATTTTTTTAGACTTAATTTTACCAAACTGCTCAAATATATCAAATCTGGATTCACCTTCTCTTAATGTACCATAAACCGCAATATACATTATACACCTCCTAACAAATTATTACGGGGCGGCTTTTAAAAGCCGCCCGTATCGTATTATGGTATAAATTTAACGGCAACAACCCTAAGCCATGGTTTATCTTTATAACCAGCATGACCTCCAGATACACCAGTACCACCAGTGCCAATTCCGCCGCGATCTTCATTAGCATTAATTGAAGCATAGCTATAAGCTAATCCTATACCCCAACCAAAGGATTCAATTTGCCTTTCAACACCTTCAGCTGTTACCTGGATAGCCTCAGCACCATATTTTCTAGCTTCAAGCATAGCTTTAGCCAACAACTCCGCAGAAGTACGTTCACTTGTAGCTCTCACAGTAATAAAAGCGACGGCTTGAACCTTACGGGACGGTTTACCAAGAAAAACTGCCATATTCTTAGACTGTTTCTCCTCAGGTACAGCTGCCACCAATGGATTAGCTAACACTTTAATGCCAAATTCATGCTTTGCCATCATCTTCAATTCATCGACGGAAAATGTATCCTTATAATCAAGAATAACCTTTACACTTTGAAAAGCACTGCCAGGAGTTGCGTGGCCAAAATAGCTTGGAGTTCCAGGATAAACTACAGATCCAGGAGTAGGAAAATCCCTAAAACCTTCTCCCACTGAGCGCTGGGTTGTTATATCTTTCTGCTCAGGAAAAGTTATAGTTATATCTCCACTAGTCTGATTCATTCCATCATTAGTAATTGAAGCCGCTCCACCACTCGCTGACGCTCCCGCATTTGCCACTGCACTATTTCCAGCATTAGCGGCAACCATACCACCAAATATAAATGTAGAACAAACTATAAGAATAATCAAAATTTTCGTAATTTTCATTACAATTCCTCCTTTTTAAAAATGATTTTGTATGGGGCATGCGCCCCATACTCTTCCGCTAACAATCAGGGCAGATTGCTAATATAAACACCGCCACCAGTAACCGCTTTAGTACGAGCTTTCCCAGACGCTCCACTAATTGATAAACTAGCAGCCTTAGCGATGATTGCTCCGTTAGGCTTTGTTTTTACTGTAGAAATACCCCCAGTTGCAGCAAAGCCATAACCAGAAACTTTGTGACCTCCGTAAGTATTGCTTGTATACATAGCACTACCATAAGTCCAAGCTTGGCCATTACCTCTTTCGGCATATGAAGCATGGTAAACTTCCCCAGTGGCATAAACATGTGTCCTAGGGCCAACAATAGCCCTACGAGAACAAGCTTTGGCTGTACCATACCCACCAGTAGCCGCACCAGCCATTCCAATTGTAGTATTACCGCGTTCAAAACTAGCTGCACCGGCAACTGTACCACCAATTACCTGAGCTTTTCCTCGACTAGCGTTATAACAATAACCTTTACCAACTACGAAATAATCAGCAGAAGTAAATTCTCCACCAACTGCCCAGTTACCATTTCCGAGATCTACAGCAGCATCAGAATACTGGCCAGCCATACCAAAAGCGACGGTTTTAACTTTGCCATTACTTAGTCCCCATGCGGAAGATTTGACTTTCTGTCCAGACCAAGCATAATCTACCGCATAATTATTACCGCCAAAATCGCCCGTATTGCCTTTTGGTGCAAATACTTTTGCATGTGCGTCCCCAATAGCCAAGTTGTTACCTGCTGCTTTGTAATTTGCGCCGACATCATAAACTGTGCCGTAATTACCAGCAAAAGCTAGTGATGATATAAACATAAACACTAACATAATAATAAAACTAATTCCAAATTTCTTCATACCAAATCCTCCTATATTTTTTAAAATAGTTAATACCACTACCATCCCTGGTATGCTATTTCATCCTGAAACCCTTACCTTATCACTTAATAATTAATACTCGCCTAACTGCTGGTTCTCTATATCATCCCCCTTTCTATGTTGAATTTTATATGCCAAATCAAAAGCCGGAAACGTCGTCTGCATTGTATCTAATTCAATCTTAATTTTTGATTCTCCATTCTGTATTGGCACAGTAAATGTCAAGTTATTCCTAGATAATTTACCATTATAGACAGTATTCACCTCCATGTAACGGGTATCATCCTTGACATAATTTAACCGCCTAACTATCTTATATGGTATTTTCTTAGGATTTATAATTTGCAGACACAAAACAATTGATTTAGCAGTCAGAGGTAATTGGACAGTTCCTGTTGTCCTAATATATTTATAAGTAGTATACGACTCCCTACCTTCAGCCACTTCATAGTTAAGCATAGCATATGCAATAATATGTATATCGTTAGGTAAATTACCGAATACGATATAATTTGGAGCTGGATTATCATTAATATTTAATATGACTTTACCACTACAACCTGCTAACACTAGTATACTAAATATCAAAATAAATTTAAGAATTTTCATTGTAGTCTCCGTTTAAAGTGAATATTTACCTAGGTGCTTACCTAACTCTTCACCAGCTTTTTTCATACCATCAAACGTACCTATCATAATGATTTGGGTATCCGGAGCAGCTACAATAACTTGCTCGCCATCATCCCATACAATTTTCGTTCTACCATTTTTTGTAAGGATTGTTGGCCTGCCATAAACTTTAAACTCTTCCAGCATATCTAAGAAACATTCTGTTGTATAAAACTTGAACGTTAAACAAACAAAATGATTATCATAGAATAGCACAAAAATATTAACAATATCATCATGGGAATCTTCGTCTAAATACACGTCTACTCTCCCGACACGCATTACATGTATCATTACCTCACCAAACTCGCTCGATGGTGCTCCCCATGGCACGCCTCTCCAACCTTTTGGTAATGGTTTCTGGGAATGGTCAAAATCTCCGGTTAATCCGAAAGCTAAAATAGGCACTAATATTAATAGACATACTGTAAGTATTATTTTTTTCATAATAAATTCTCCTTTTTTCGTAACACTTCACGTTTGTATTGAGATAGACGTTGCACGACTGTTTTCAACACTATTTTATTAACTTTATCTACATCATTCCTTCTTTTAATTATGTCAATAGCTTCGTTATGAACATCAATAACTTCTTGGTCTACATCGTTCATAATTATGCTATCTATTATTGCATTAACATGGAATTTTAACGCTCTAAGTTCTTCGAAATTCATCATAATACCTCTAATATTTTAGTTCAATGATATGCATATCCTTATCCGGCCCTATAGTTACCCAATTAAAAAATATATTCTTATCCAGTATTCTCTGCTTTATTAATAGCTTGTTATATTTATTGACTGAATCACGATACGCTTCTATCAATTTTAATAGATTATCTTGATATTTCTGATATTTTAAATCAGTAAAGCTTTGATTATTAATATTTATTTTCGCTTTATTAATATACACTTCAACAGCACGTTTATTTTGATCAATAATTGAAGGCAGTGCTTTCAAGTTAAGGTAATTATTATATGAGTTACCAACAACACCAGCCATTACTATCAGAGTTATTAAACTAAGTGCTATAGCTGCAAATTCTCTATCCACTGAGATATAAACAATACCACATAATAGTAAAATTGCGAATATAATTATCAACATAATGATTTCTCCTATCATTTAAATTCTGGTGGTAAATCGAAAGCTGTTTTATCTACATTCGTTATCTCTTCTTGTTTCTGTTTATTTTTAACTAAACCCTTTAACAATGAGACTAATGTATCCATTGCAGATAAATCATTTCCTACTGTCTTAATTATTGCTTCGCGATTCACAGCATCTTCCATTAATTCTTTAAACAACTCATTATGTGCTTCATTACGATCCACATCATCGGGGATGTCTGCTTCCATACCCATGTCAAATCTAAAGAACTCATAGTCATTTCCAAATTTTATAGTTCTACCTACTGATGCTGACACTCTTCTATTTTTGAATTGAATCTTTGACATTTATTACACCCCCTAGATTTTATGGGCGGCTTAATGCCGCCCCAATTATTACGATGCAATCGCATGATCAAATGCTTGCTTTACAGCCTCATATTTTTCAGCAACAGGGACTCCTTCTAAATAACAATTGTTTACTACTTCTTTGTCTTTGTAATATCTGGTTGCCCTAATAACAAACATGTTCATATCGTTTTTAATAGATTTGGGCATTTTAATTTTTCTATCACACAATGCACGATCTATAGCTATCTTTTTACCCAAATCTTTATTAAATTTATCGCGTCTATGGCACAAAGACCAGCCAAGCTTCACTTTATCCCCTATTGGAACAGCAACCAATACACCTTTCTTCCTATTCTTACCTCTTCTAATGTATTTAATAAGCATGACTATCCTCCTTTCCTAAACATCATTCACCAAGATCACCGACAAGATCACCGATACGCATTATTTCAAATTTATCTGATATTAAAATATCTGATAGCGGTTCTTTGAGTATTTTAAACCTCGTACCTTTATCTTTTCCACCATAATAGGTTGTGCAAGTAGGACGATCTTCTGTAATCATATCCATAAATTCACAGAAATCGTCTTTACTATTGAAAGTCAAGCTGCCACATTCACCATCATCTGTGTGGAGAACAACTTTTATTTTATTATCTTTAACTATTTTCTCCACATTAACAAACGGACTTCTTAATTCATAATAATATGTACTCATGATTCACCTCCATCTGAAAATACACCAAATGGACCATTGATTGAAAAAGGAGCAATAATTGCGAATAACTTCTCTTTCAATGTTATTTTTTTCATGAAGAGAAATATTTCTCCGCTATTTATAAATGTCTCAATGGTAAAGTCTTTGTTCTGTTCATACAAAAATGGGTCTTTTTCTTTCATTTCGTTTACAAATTCTTCTCTTAATCTATATAAAGTGCTCTCTTTATACTTTTTGTATGATAAATTCAAAAATGCCATGCCCCAAGGATTCCGAGGTGACCATTTTATTTTTGCCCATACTGTATAAATTGTGAGCAACAGACTAAATAATACACGTTGTAATTTTTTCATCTTTATACCCCACTTAACATTAATTCTATTATACCGTACATTACAATAATAAAATAACTAATTGTGACTACACCTAAAAGCCTTGTTAACCATCTGTTTTTGTAAATTATACTAAATACTTTGTTTACACATAATAAACATAATAAACATATAATTGATATTTCTTTAACAATCAACAAACCCTTCATACCATAAGCATTTATTATAGCAGCTATTATGGGATTCGCCTCTATCGCTAGGCCTAATTTTAAAGCTACACTTGTAATAATAAAATCCAGAATGTTTAAAACTATTAAACTTAATAACATAAACATACATAATTTCTTTGCATCAACACCCATTTTAATACCTCTCACGCCACTTACGCCATTTTAATAATTGATGTTAAAGTCAGACTATAATTACATCGTTTACATTTAAATTGATTTAATATTAAATTGTCCATTAGCGGTGTAATTAATCTAGATAACTCACCATGACATCGTGGACAGTAATTATGTTCTAATTGGTTATACAAAGATAGTGCTTTTCGTTCAGCTATATTATATTTAACTAGTTTCATTACCCACCTCGCTTTCTATTTGTGCCTTTTCCCAGTTCTTAAATTCTTCATGTTCTAACTTTTTTCTGAAATATCTAACACATCTTTTACCTGAGATGTGCGAACTGTGAACAAGCGAGAACATGAATCCCATCTTTTTACATTGCCTTTTCTTTCTTGTTTCTCGATACTTTTTCATTGTCTTTTATCACCCCGCTTTGATTTAAATCTCTAACCCGTTTCATTACATCATCCAATAGAGATATAAACTCCTCTTTACTAAATTTATATGCGTTTTCAACAGTTTTACCGGCTGCTTTAATATTATTAGGAGTTATATATTTGCTGGCCATCATGACGATTACAAGATTACGAGTTGGAGCACACACGCCAATAACCAAAAATATCAAACTTACCGCAACAACTTTTCTCGTAAACTTTGTTAAACTTTTTATACTCATACGCATGTATAACCTCTTCTTTTTACCTACACTCCCATCTAATATATCTGATCTCATACATCCTATTACAATTCTAGTAACTGTAGCAGCCGCCAACCCTAAAATACTGCCTACAATTAACAAGGTTTTAAAAACATTAATTTGATAGATTAAATAAATTAACCAAGGGCTTATTATAGGTTCCATAACTATCTCCTTTCGCTTAACAAATTTAATACTTCCCTAAATTTCTCGAATTGTTCATAAAATAAAGTTTGTGCTAATACAAGACGATTATGTTTATCAGATGCTCCTTTCATTACTCTATCCCAATTATCTTGAAGTTCTCTAAGTTTAGGTTGGTATTCCTCTGGAGCATTGTTTATAAATTCCTCTATCATCTTTCTTGTTTCTATTTCAAAAAGAAAACGGTTCTCCTTATAAAGTTTTCTTAATTCTTTAGATGACTTCATAATCACTCCTTTCAATCTTGACCAAAATCTTTTATAATTGTACCATCAATAATTGCTATATCTCTAATATGTAAATGGTATTTTTTTAATAACTCCTTTATTTTATGAAATTCACAATACTCGATATAGATATCTCCATCCGTCTCTCTCTGATAGACAATAATATAATGTTTGGTTTTATTCATTTCGTGCCTCACAAATAAGAGTTACAATTTCATCAATTGTATCATAGGTTATACCTTTTACCTCTAGCTCATAAGTTTCATCTTTAATAGTAGCTATTATCCTAAGATCCATGTTATTAGGATTTAAATTTGCCAATTTAACTGGTAGCGCTGGTTTTAGGTCTTTTACCTTTATACGCTTTAAACCTTTCTTTCTTATACGCATTTTGTACTCCTAATCTCTTGTGTCAATTTGATATTCAGCACTATAAGTCATATTATATTTATACCCATACTTTGCAATATACTTTCTTATATCTATCATATACTCAACCATTGATGGAATCATTTTGTATATATAATATTTATGATCTTTTATAGAGAAAAACACAAACCATCCCTGTGAAGGCAAGATACTGAAAAATGAATTGTATGCGTATTTAGTTAACGGAACATATGATCGTGTGTTCAAAAATGCAATTAAAAAATTTTGTTTAGTGCCATTCTTATAATCTATAGTAAATAACATAGCTGGTATTAATTTTTTATTAGACTCTTCAACTGCCATTTTATGTGGATCTATCCTATAAATTCTAGTTATAGGTGGTAATGTTATGTGACTATCAAAATCATCTACTAATTCGACCTTCTCTTTCCAATCAATTTCAACAGTCAAAAATACAATGGAATACTCCACAGTATTAGCTGCAAAACACACTACTGAATTAAAAATTAATACGATACAAACTAACATAATAAGCTTCTTCACTTTATCCCTCCTTTCGTTTACCAATTACACAACCAAATTCTTCTTGTATGTATAATTTATCCAGCCACACTAATTTAGAATTTGTAATCTGTAAGACTTTTAATAATTTTTCACAATAGCCTCCATGTTGTGGGCTTTCATCTGGGTCAATTACCTTATGCCATTTACCTTGTTCGAAGTATTTACAATCTTTACATTTAATCATTTTGAACTCCTTTAAAAACTAAATATTGTAACGTACTAATTCTTTCGCGTTGTTCACGCGTTAAAAGTTTAGATTTAATTTTCGATCTATGTTTAATCCTATCAACAAGTGAACACATTGCCAACATTTTAACATATATTTTTCCTATTAAATTTTTGTCGGTTAACCATTTAAACGCGCCCGCTTCAAATTTAACATTATCAATTAAACTTTGTGAATGCACACAAAAATATAAACTGGCCAATGAATCTGTAATATTATTTTCAATAGTCGTATTCAATACCTCTATGGCTCTTTTATATAATGCTCTTTCAGCCTCATTAAATATAATAGAGGATAAACTATCGCATATAAAGAGACTGCACGTTATACGCCTACTTTCATTTAAAAAACAAGCATTAATGTTGGATGTATAACAATCATGACAACACAACCCTTTACATATATTGCTGCAAAATTTTCTAATACGAGTTTCATTCATAAAATTTTCTATGATATCTAATAACTCATTATAAGATAATAGCTCCACCATTATGCCTCCTAATATGCATTTTATCTACACCTCAGCTTCCATGTATGCATATGATGGCCTTCTTTTAAGATTATTCCATTTAAATTTAAACCACATTGTCACCATGTTAGTGCCGCCTTTATTTTTTCCATTTTCACCTTTCTCTGCATATGGTATAATATGGCTAATTACTAATGACCATCCAACACGATCCATAATCCCGATGGTTTTACTCGGAACTTTCTGCCATTCTCTAGTAAAATCCCCCCACCTACAAAAAGTAAATGCCAGCCAAAAACCCTTCCTACGTGGTAATTTCGAAGCGGCTAGCCAATACAAATGTTCATACAACCCATCTCTAGCCAACGTTGAAGCAGTACAACAGAAATCCAAATTAAAGAATACATGTCTATATTTCCAACCCTGCTTTTTAACGTAACATTCTTTCAAAGCTTCCCATATATCACCAGTATAAAACTTTGCACGTGGATCGTTCAACTTTTTTACACGCTCTATTAAACGTTCGCGCTTTACCATTTTTACATCATTATCTACAAATAACAAATCAGATTTATTTCTTAATAATGGCTTCAGTTCGTTATATTGAACCTCTATTGCAGGGCCAGACAATACAACTATTGACCCCCTATCACCACAAGATAACATTTCTCTAATTAACTTATTAATAAGCTGTCTCTTTAATTTTTTGGATTCGAAAGTTTCTCTAGTATACATTGTAATTCCCCTTATAGTACAGTTTTGTCTATATAACCTAATACCTTCCAAGCAGCATACCCTATCGCGCCTATTCTTTTGGGCTCATATTCTGGATTCAGTACATAACCGCCATTTTTAAATAATAATACATCTTTCTCTTTCAATCTTTTTATTGCCTCATAACACATCTTCACGGCGAATTTAGACATCTTATACATGATATGATTTTGAGTTTCATTTAATAGGACAAGCACGGAAACCGGTTTGTCAGAATGTAGCAATACGGCATATGCCAATGCCTCTAAAAGATTTAAAGGTTTATCTTTATATATCTTTAATTGTTCTTTTATTTGCTTATCCATACTTCACCTCCACTCTAGCAAAATAAATAATACAAAATAAATAATACTGCACAATGCAATACCTGATCAATACATATTACATCAGCACACCTACGTAATTTCACCTTTTTATAAAAATAATGTGACGCTTTGGACGATAATAAATCTATAATAAAATGTGATGCAAATATAGCAGACAAAAATGGTAAATTATGAAAACACACCGCAAATGGAATTGTATAAATCAAACAGTGTAAGACTAATACATGTTTATATTTATATTTTATTGTAGACATATCTTCTGGCTGTAAAACAATGTCCGCAAATAAATGTAACACCATTAATAAAAATATTACCTTTATTGATAACATGATAGACCTCATTATTAGCTGGTACAGTCATTATATTTTGAAAAAAACAAAACGGGTGCTGTCTTGTTAATTAAAAAAGTTTATAGCACCCGTTAACAATTATTAACTATTTAGAATTAACAAATGAAGTTACATCTCAAACTTTTAATTTATTTTCTAATAATTCTACCAACACATCACCATGACATGGTTTAGGTTTACAATAACAACCTAAACGTTTGCCTCTTAGCTCCTCCAAATCGTTCAGCAAATCCGGTCTATTCATTATATATTGTTTATACTTCTCTATCACCTCCTCACGGGTACCATCCACTCCAATTTTAAACGGGTTTCCCCATTTACTGCCTCGGCCTATATAAACATCATATTTTTCATGACGTAAATTTACAACTTTGGTTTCACTGTTTGATTTCATATTTATCACATCTATTTTATCTCCGTTTACCAATATTAGAATTACATTTCGTCCATGACTTTTAGCTGTTTCAATCATGTGGTTTGTCCCTGGTGAGTGTCCATCCCAAAACGCCAAAAGAGTATCGCCTAATTTTATCATTTCTTCGTTTCTCTTGAAACCAGCTAAAGCATTATATTCCTTGCCGTATCTATTGTATTTCTTTTTAACTGGCGGGCTCATATCATCCCATTTAGCAGGCACTTCAATACATTTTATATTATTTTCTAACGCCCACTTTTTTGCTAGCGAGTCTACTCCTCTAGCACCTCCTTCTATTATACATTCTACATTTTTCATACTATTTAAAACAGCCGCGATTAAATCGTAATTTGTTATAGATCTACTACCGGACACTATTAATTTCATAATCACCCCATTTATATATCTTTAATAGGTATATCTATGTCACTATCCATCTTTTCACTGCATTCTCTTAACGGTGCCCAATTGACAACCCAATCCTTCAACGTCTCGTCTGCTTTTTTTATATATCTCTTTGCCTTAGAAACAGAATCGAAATTCAACACCGCTATAACATCATCGTTTCCTTTGTCCCAACCTCTTAAAAATATCGTATCAGCAGATAATTGTGGAAATTCAGCAGACTCTACATACATACCTGTCTTTTTTGATCTATAAGTAAATGGGCCTTGTTCAGTTACTCTATCGTCTTGATAATGTATAATAAAAAGTACTGATTTTTTAATTCTGAATAAGGAATATCTAAGTGTACTTCTCATAATTTATCCCCTTTCATATTAAACGTTAATTAAGTATTCTCGTTCAACATTTCTTCGTTTTTTTGAAGCCGGCCAAGGCATTGTATTCCTTGCCGTATCTATTATTTAGCAGGCACTTCAATACATTTAATGGTGCCCAGCGGGCAGCCAATCCTTTTATAGAAAATTAATACCTCTATAATATAATAATATTAAAAGTGTGATTCCTAAACTTATTGTTAATAGACAAGCACATAATGATATAACGAAATCTTTTGTCTTATACCCACATACAAACTTTGCTCTGTATATAAAAGCCACTACTACTAAACACAAAAGTATAAACGTAGCTATAATATAAAAACACATACTTAATCCTCCATAGTCAAATTACATGTTATTCTAACGACTATCTCCTATGTATTCTCATTCAACATTTCTCCCTTATTGGATATAGTCAAGGCATATACACTAATAGTAGCGTTTTTAAATTTACCTTTGCCTATATTGTCATCACCGCAAGTGTTGTCAAAAACATATTCCATATCTTCCTTATTATCGAACAGCAGAAATACATACGGGCTTTGCAGCCATAGATCCAAAACTTCAGATTTATCCTTAGTCCAGGTGAGGCTTTTACCCAATTCATCAACTTCACAATTTTCTGGAATATGTAAAAATATACCATATTTATTTTTATTAGCACAAATACTGCGCAAAGCATCAACGATTGAAACCTTCTCATATGTTATATACTTCATACTATCCCCCTTTTTATTCAATTGTACTTAACTGAACGACTTCCATTTTTCCATTTACCAATTTCAGTGGTGTTGCTAAAATATATGGTTTTAATTTTATATTGCCTCCTGTATACCATAATTTATTATCTACATCAATACATCCCCTCAATCTGATAGCTGTACCATCAGTAAAAATTATAGTAGAATCTGGCCAATCATTATTTATTTTTTTAATAGTTTTACCTATCATAAACTTTTTTATTTTTTCTTGAGTAAGCCAACCCATCTTCTCTCCTTTATAAATCTCTGAGTACTTCATCTTCATCCCACATTGTTTCCTTTATCCAGTTATCGTTTTCATCAACTAAAGCCGTAAAAATATTCGGGCCGCTGGACCAAGGGTCTAATTGAACTTTTTCATATACCTTGGAACCGTCTTTTAAAAAGTAAACGTTCAATGGATGAGT
>Ga0164310_10001720_pt1 | contig 12530 bp, 10 predicted proteins | sample GuaBasSedimGuay1_FD_121795 | JGI IMG/M metagenome (GOLD analysis project Ga0164310, IMG submission 121795) | Subseafloor sediment microbial communities from Guaymas Basin, Gulf of California, Mexico - Guay1, Core 4569-9, 0-3 cm | ecosystem: Environmental > Aquatic > Marine > Hydrothermal vents... | reverse complement strand
TGCGTGTAAAATCTGCTTGAGGAGCACCCATCTATGGAACGGCACACTGAACTGCTAGATCGGGCCTGCCGGCGGACATATCCGCCGCACCTGCGCTCATATCTGGCGATTGTACTACCGGCTGCGTTTACGATCATCCCACTGGTCATTGGGATAGCGTGGGGTGCATATCTCGACGACGGCGCCTACCTCTCGTTTCGTCACGCCCGCGATTTGTCGCTCGGGCGCGAGACGCTGCGTAACCTTACCACCAGAACGCCTCTCTACGTTCTGGCGCTGAGCCTGTTGAGCGAGAAAAATATACCGTTGCCAGATGCCGGTTTGATCTTGAGCGCGGCAGGCTGGAGCGTGACAGTCGCCGCTATCTACAGCGCTGGCAGAGCTATCCACCGACGAGTCGCGGCGGTCGTCTCTATAGCGTTGCTTTCTTTCAACCCCATTATCGTTCAGTTTTTGGGGACTGAGACATCGTGGGTAACTGCGTCAATCTGGCTCGCTATCGCGGCGACTAGGAAAAAACGATGGGGTATTCAGACCGGCCTGTTGGTCTTGATGTTATGCATACACTTTGACCTGAACACCATAGCGATGGCTCTCTTTATGCTCATCCTCCAGGGAGTCCAGAAGAGAACGTTCCCTATATTTTCTGGCCTGATTCTGGCCGCTACAATCATAGGGTTGGGGACATTCGCGTTCCAGGCGGAAATTTCTCTTTATCCTGAACTCGGTCTGGCTGAATGGCAACGAGAGGTCCGGTCACTGACAAGCGAAAGCGAGTTCTACTGGCTGTTTTTACCATTTGTGGGATTAGGGATGCTCGCCGCGCAGCCGGTGGGTTTGTGGCTTGGGGCAATGGGGGGACTTGGTCTGATTCTGACCATCAGCCCAACCTCTATAGCCATCATTGTCACCCTGGCGTTGTTCCTGACCGGGTTGGGCATTGAGCAGATTGCCGAATGGAGCGCTCAACACAATCTCTTGCGCCTCGACCGTCTCAAGTCAGCGGCGAGTCTGGCGATCATCGGTATGTTGCCCCTCACTGTGGCTCAGGCTACTTCGATGTACCAGCGCTATCAACTCAGGTCTATCGCTCAACAAAGAGTTGAGCAACAAGCAGCGGCCTGGCTATGCACCAACAGCCGGCCGACTGCCACCGTCTTTGGCTCTGATCGGATCGGGTACCTGGCAAATCGCCCTACCCGCCAATGGGATGGCGGCGCTGGCACGCCCCAAGACTCGATGACGATGGTAGAGAATCTGGCAACAGATCCTCCTGACTATTGCGTCTCTCTGAACAGCATCCCGTGGGATCGGTTAATCCGCACGAGTTGGTTTCAGGACCATTATGAGCGCCTGCTCGAATTCTCGTCGGCATACGACTCGACCTCCCCACACGTCATCTGGAAGCGTCGTTCTAACCTTTTCGAGCAAGGAGAATATCGGGCGCTAGACGTCCGTTTACCAGACGAGGTTAGATGGGTAGGTTACAGATATTGGCCTGACCACATTGAGCCGGGCAAAGCCGTTCACGTCACGCTGTTCCTACAAACAACGCAGTCCATTGGAGATTCAGTTCAAGCGGCTGTGTATATCACCTCTCCCCACGACGGCGCAACTTGGGCGCATCGAGAAACGGTCAGTCGTCGCAGCGTCTTGAAAGATTGGTGGGAAACGAGACAGATAATCGTAGATCAATTTGTGCTGACAACGACGGCCGACATACCCATCGGCGCGTACCACCTGAATGTCTCCATAATGACGCCTGCCCTGACTCAAATCGTCCCAATGTACCGGGGCGACGACACATCTCCCGTTGACCGCGTCACGTTGGGGAACGTCATCGTGCCCTGGCAAGGTTCCCTCAATGCTGTGAAGCAAGCAAATGTCAGGCTGGGGAACGGGATTCTACTACGCGGCTTTGATGTGGTAGATAGCCTGCCCGCCGGCGATGAATTGAAGGTCACACTTTATTGGGAAGCCTGGCAACCACTGGCGGAGGATTACGTCGTGTTTGTCCATCTGATGGACGAATCGGGGCGGTTGATTGCCAGCCACGACGGCCCGCCAGCGAGTGGCCGGTACGCGACCAGCGCGTGGCTTCCCGGCGACATTGTGCAGGACACACATATCCTGACGCTCGAACCAGGCACCCCCGGTGGCCTATATCAGCTAAAAGTGGGTATGTACACATGGCCCGGCCTGGAACGGTTGCCGGTCTGGAACGAGCTGCAAGAGGAGCAGCCGGAGCGCGTTATCTACTTGCAATCCATTGTAGTGCAGTAGAATCTCACGCGGGGCGCGTTGGGGAACGCAACCCGGTACGCAGCACCTGCCGGTAAGCGGCGATCCGTTGGGCGCGCAGGGGTCGCTTGTGGCTCAGCAGCCATTTGGCCCCCTCCAACCCCAATTGCCAGACATAGTTGCTCAGAAGAAAGAACCGCAACACTTCTCCCACGACGCGCCCGTGATATTTGCGGAAATAGCGCACCTTGCTGGTCTGAAAGTGAATGTGGCGGGCGGCGACCACTTGCTCGCTGCTCTTGCCCTCGTGGTGGACGATCTGCGCGGCGGGCAGATAGACCACGCGCCAACCGGTATCGCGGAACCTACGGCACCAGTCCAGCTCTTCCGAGTACATAAAGTAGCCCTCGTCCATCGGCCCCACTTGCTCCACGGCCTCCCGGCGGGCCATCAGCGCCGCGCCGTACAGCCAATCCACGTCCTGCACCACATCGTCGGGTTGATCCAGAAACTCGTAACGCTCCAACAGGCGACGCGAGGCGTATCTTTCCAGCCAGGTGGATTCGAGGAACCCGGTCGCCAGCGTGGGAAAGCGGCGGCGGGAGGATTGGACGGAACCGTCGGCGTACAACAACTGCGGGCCGATCATTCCCACGTCGGGATGCGCGTCGGCAAAGGCGACCATCGTCGCCAGCGCGTCTCCCACTACCTCTGTATCCGGGTTCAAGAGCAGCACGTACCGCCCTCGAGCGATGGCGAGTCCCTGGTTGTTGGCGGCGGGAAAGCCGCGATTCTCGGTGTTGGCGATGAGGTGAACGGCGGGGAGCTCGGCCCGCACCATCTCGACGCTGCCGTCGGTGGAAGCGTTATCCACGACGATGATCTCAAATTTGCAAGTTTGCGAGCTTGCAAGTATCGAAAGTAGACAGCGGCGCAGGAGGTCGCGGACGTTCCAATTGACGATGACAACCGAGAGGTCAAGCATAATCAAAAGCGGCGACGGACGGTGAAATCCACCAGGGCCAACAGCGCGGCACGGTAAGAGGAATGTGAGAGCTCGCTCAAAGCCGCTTTAGCCTGATCTGCGTGTTCCTGCGCCGCCGCCAGTGCGCGTTCAATGGCCGGGGAGCCAGCGATGGCCTGAATAGCTTCCCGCGCCACTTTGTCGGAAGAGTTTCCCTCTAACGCCTGACAGACAGCGGGATGGTCGGGATTGTCTTCCAAGAAGAGCAACACGGGCAACGTGACCAACCCTTGCCGCAGGTCGCTGCCCACCGGTTTGCCCAGCACCCGCTCGTCCGCCACAAAGTCCAACACATCATCCACGATCTGAAAAACCAGTCCCAGTTGCTCTCCGTAGATTTTCAATGCCTCACGTTTTTCTGTCTCGACCTGGGCCAGGATAGCGCCGGCCTGAGCAGACATAGAGATAAGAGACGCGGTCTTGGCGTGTATGCGTTGTTCGTATTCCTCACGACTGGTCTGGTTGCGGTGCCCGTCGAACATCTGGCGCACCTCGCCGTTGCAGATGGTCATCAAAGTCTCGGAAAAGCACTGCATCAGCAGGGTGCTGCCGGATCGAGAGGCCAGGTGGGCCGCGTGCGCAAAGACGTAATCGCCGGCGAGCACTGTGGCCCCAGGCGACCAATGCGCGTTCAACGTCTGCGCCCCCCGGCGCATCAGCGAGCCGTCAATCAGGTCATCGTGAATCAGGGTGGCGGTGTGAAGCAATTCAACAGCGGCGGCGGCAAAGATGGCCTTATCCACATCCGCCCCACAGAAATGGGTGGAGAGAAGCACCAGCGCCGGGCGGACTCGCTTTCCCCCTCCATCCACCAAGTGATCCACCGCCACACCGATAGCCTCGTGTTGTCCGGGTGGCCGCTCCCGCAGGAGATTCTCCACACGCTCTAAATCATCGCGGATCAAGTCGAGAAAAGATAAATGCTCCAAGTGGTACCTCTTTGCGAGTTTGCAAGTTTCAAGTTGGGATATTGAAAAGATGAGTGAGGTTGTTTGCTGTCGCCTGGGCCACCGTTTCCGCCGGCACGCCCCTGGCGCGGGCGACCGCCTCGACCACGCGCTGCACGAGGGCCGGCTCGTTGCGCCGTCCGCGCCGTGGCACTGGCGTCAGAAAGGGACAGTCGGTTTCCACCAGCAAACGCTCTAGCGGAGCAGCCGCCGCTGCCTCCCGCAACCGGTCTGCCTTTGGAAATGTGACCGGCCCGGAGATGCTGACGTAAAAGCCCAATTCCAGTACCTCGTCCAATCGCTCCGGCCCGCCAGAGTAGGAGTGCAGGACGCCGCTTCCATTCCACTCGCGCAATTGTTCCATAACGTCATCATGCGCCTCGCGGCTGTGGATTATGACGGGCAGTTCCACCTCTGCCGCTAGCGCCAGTTGTTCGGCAAAGGCTTGCCGCTGCGCCGGGCGCGGCGAGCGGTCGCGGTAATAGTCCAGGCCGATCTCGCCGATAGCGACTACCTGTGGGTGGCGGGTCAGCACGCGCAGTTGATCCAGCACTCTCTCGTTGACGTGTCTGGCGTCGTGAGGGTGGATTCCTACGGCGGCGTAGATAAAGTCGTGCTGCTGCGCCAGCGCCACAGCCGCCTTGCTAGAGGCCAGGTTCGTACCCACGTTGAGGATGGCGGTCAGACCGGCGTCACGCGCCCGCTGGATCACCGCGTCACGGTCGGCGTCGAACTGGGAAAAGTCCAGGTGGGCGTGAGAGTCAGTCAAGCGCATTGTTTACGCCAGCCCCGCCAATTCTAGTCCCTCGTCCAACAACAACTCCACCCGGCTCTCATCCGTCGTCTCGCAGTAGACGCGCAGGATCGGCTCGGTGTGGGAAAAGCGGACGAGCAGCCAACCGCCGTCGGCCAGGTTGAACTTGAAGCCGTCCAGAGTATCCAGGCCGGTAACAGCCAACCCGCCGATGGTGGACGGGGCGGCGTCCCGCACCCGCTGCTGGACGGCCTCCCGCCGTTCGGTCGGGAAGCGGGTATCGATTCGCCGGTAATAGTAACGCGCGCCGACAGTTTCGTAGAGCCATTCCAGCAGTTGGCCCGGTCGCTTGCCCGCGCGCGCCATCATATCCAGGATGTAGAGCGCGGCCAGGATGCCGTCCCGTTCGGGCAACCCCGGCAGGATAAAGCCGCCGCTCTCGGTCGCGCCCAGCATGGCGTCCGTCTCGATGAATTTTTTCCCCACGTGCTTGGGCCCGATGCCCGTATCGAACACGTCCAGGCCAAATTTCTGGCCCAGCCTGTTTATCATCACCGTAGAGGACAATGTCTTGACGATGGGGCCGCGCTGGCCGCGCATTTCCAGCAAATACAGAGCCAGCAGTCCACCGACCTGAAGTTGGGTGACAAAGTTGCCTTTCTCGTCGGCCATGCCGATGCGGTCTGCGTCGCCGTCGTTGGCGATGCCGACATCGGCCCCCTCTGCGACCACCTCTTTCAGCAGCGCGTCCACATTGGGCGGGATCGGTTCGGGCTGGCGCATCCCTGGGAAAGCGGGATTGCGCTCTCCCCGGATAGAACAAATCGTCGTCGCGCCGCCCTCAAGTAGCCGGGCCAGCCAGCCCGCGCCGACCCCCCACATCGCGTCATAGGCCACCTTGAGACCGGCCTGCTTGATCGGCTCCAAATCCACGTGCTCTTTGACATATTCGATGTATGCCGGCGCGGGATCAAAAGTCTCGACCAGCCCGCTTTCCAGGGAGGCGCGTTTGACATCCTTCAACGAGTTTGGAATCCGAGCCTCGATCCGCTTTAGCCCCTCGGGAGCGATGGCCGCGCCGCGCTGGTCGCGCACCTTAAAACCGTTGTCCGTCGGCGGGTTGTGGCTGGCGGTGATGATGACGGCCCCGGCCGCCCGCCTGCTCAACGCAGAGAAAGAAATGATGGGTGTGGGCATCGCTTCCCGCGCCAGGAAAACGGGAACGCGGTTGCCGACCAGCACCTCGGCCACGGTGGCGGCGAAATACTCGGAGGCAAAGCGGCAATCGTAGCCGACGACGATGCCCTGGCTCGCCGTCCCCGTCTCCTTGCAAAAGTAATCGGCGACCGCCTGCGCGACGCGGCGCACGTTATCAAAGGTGTACTCCTCGGCGATCCTGCCGCGCCAGCCATCGGAGCCGAACCGGATGTCGTTCACTCTTATCCACTCTCCCATTCTGCGCCTATTTCCGGGTGCCTGGCAAACTTTTCCCGGAAAAGCGCCATCAGTTCCTCTTTGCGCTCTTCCGTCTTGGCCTCAAAGCGCAAGACCAGCACGGGCAGGTTGGATGAGGCCCTGACCAGCCCCCAGCCGTCGCCAAAATTGACCCGCGCTCCGTTAATATCAATCACATCGTAGCCATCAGCCTTGAACTCGTCGGTCAGCTTTGCGACGACCTCGTATTTGACCGATTCTGCGTACTTGTCGAGGTCGGCGGGGCACCTGGCCTGCAAAGCCGGCGTGGAAACATAGTATGGCGTCTCCTCGATGATAGCGGACATTGGCTGCTCGCGCTGCGAGAGGTACTCGGCCAATTTCAGCGCGGTGAACACCGCGTCGTCAAAGCCGTGATAATCCGGCTCGCCGAAAAAGATGTGGCCGCTCATCTCCCCGGCCAGCGGCGAATTTACCTCCCATAGCTTTTGCTTGATATAGGAGTGCCCCGTCTTCCACATGACGGGCACGCCGCCGTGCGCCTCAATGTCCTCCGGCAGCGATTGGGAGCATTTGACGTCGAAAATGATCTTTGCGCCAGGATTCTTCTCCAGCACCTGCCGCGCCAGCAGGATCAGGTACCGGTCCGGCCAGATGGTTTCTCCCTTCTCGTTGGTGACGCCCAGCCGGTCGCCGTCGCCATCAAAGGCGAACCCGACCTCCGCCCCCGACTCGATCACCTTTGCGCCAGTGTCGTTCATCATATCTACCAACGCGGGGTTGGGATAATAGTGGGGAAAGCTCCAGTCCAGGTCGGTGTACAGTTCTACGACCTCGCAGCCGGCCGCGCGCAACACTTTTGTGACAATAGGGCCTGGCGTCCCATTGCCGGTGTTCACCACCGCGCGGACGGGTCGCGCAATGTCCACGCGCTTTATCACGTCGGCCAGGTAAGCGTCGAAAAAGTCCTCGCTGCGAACGACGCCGCTCCCGGCGGCAAAATCTTCGCTGGCGGTCAGTTGATACAACTCGTTCATCTCGACCGGCCCCAACGTGTGGGAATAACCCAATGCGAGCTTGAACCCGCTCCAGCCGGTGGGATTGTGGGAAGCCGTGACCATGACGCCGCCTTCGGCCTGATAGTGGTATTGGGCCGAGTACATCATCGGCGTCAAAGCCATCCCCAGGTTGATGACGTTGATGCCGGTCGCTGTGAGTCCCTGAATAGTCGCCTCTGTGATCCACTCGGAGCTGGGGCGATAATCGTACCCCACCACAGCGGTGTCAATGTTCCTCCGGCGGAGCATCGTCCCATAAGCCTGGGCGATGATCCCGACCGTGTATTCATTCAGTTGCTCGTCATTCACCTGCCCGCGCAGGTCGTACTCGCGGAACATGCTCGATTCTAGCTTTGCCATTAGATTCCCTCCTTGATTTTCACTTTACCTTAACATCAGCCACCACCGGCAAGTGGTCCGACGCGCAGCGGGCATCCCGGCTGTCCACCACCCAACACTCGTACTCTATCAACCTATATCCGGGGTACACAAAAATATGATCTATGGGGCCGATCACATTAGGATGAGTGACATCCGGCCCCCGGGTCGGCTCCAGGCGCGCGAACCCTCCCTCAGTCTCCAACGCCGACGCGATACAAGGTTCGCTGGCAGTGGCGTTGAAATCGCCCAACAAAAAGAGTACCTCGCCACGTTCGAGAACGTGTTCTCTCAACAAATCTAACACTCGCTGTGCCTGCTCAAGCCGCAGGGAGCGCGCTTTCTCCGCCCGGTCAGAAAGTGAGCGGGAGTCTCCCTCCCGCTCGGCGACCAAAGTCGTAAAGTGTGTGCCCAGGACAAATGGAAAGATGGGTGGCTTGTTGATGCGGGCAATGAGCGCATAGCGGGGGTCAGTGTCCCGATTCCCCTGGTAGAGCGGCGTCCGATAAATAGGCACATTCCTCGGCGCGTCAGGTTTGGCGGGGTCGCCTAACCGCGCGAACTCCCAGCGGGAGAGTATGCCGTTGCCCTGCCTCCAATTTTGCCAGTCGTTAAAGATGGCGTGAACGAACGTGGGCTTTTGCACGTGCATGTGCTCACGCAGGGAAATGGTCGGCCCGAGGCAGTGATTCTCCAAACCCACGGCCTGAGCGATTTGGCCGAGCGCGCTGTGCCAGGCGCCATCCGCGTCCTGGAACTCGGCCGCCTCCTGGACAATCAGAATGTCGGGCGCAACCTCCTTGACCACTTTGATGACGCTATCGAGCGCCGAGCCATCTTTCCCCAGCGCGCCCCCAATGTTGTACGTCATCAACCGGAACTGTGATTCTTGCCGCTCTTTCATATCTCAAATCACCTGATCGCTTGCCTGGCGACGGCCATAAAAGCCTCGGCCTCTCGTTCCAACGCCCCCCGGTCGTGCTCCTCGCCGGCTCGAATCTTGAGTCGCAGTTTACTCTCTGTCCCAGAGTAGCGCAGCGTCACGTCAATGTTCTCGCCCAGCGACGCGTGCAGCCGCCGCAGCGCGTCCTGAACCTCTGGGATCGTCTGCAACGGCGGCTTGCTGGGCACTTGGATGCTGACCAGGTACTCGGGGAACTCGCGCATACAGGCCGCCAGCGCGGCCAGGCTGTGATTTGGCTCAGTCGCCGCCACCTTGAGCACCGCCAGAGCGGTGTAGATGCCGTCGCCAGTGGTCTGCCCATCCTGCAGCGTGATGATGTGCCCCGATTGCTCCCCACCCAGCGCGTAATTCTCCTCGATCATGCGCTGCAACACAAAGCGGTCGCCCACCGCCGTCTCTTCCAGGCGAATGTCCACCTCTTCCAACGACGCTTTGAGGCCCCAGTTGCTCATCGGCGTGCCGACCACGGCGTGATTGGTCAGCAATCCCTGGCGCTGCATGTCGCGGGCCAGGATAGCCAGCATCACGTCCCCGTTGACAAAGCCCCCTTGCTCGTCAACCAGCATCACCCGGTCGCCGTCGCCGTCGAACGCGATGCCCGCCAGAGCTTTTTCCCGTAGAACGGCGGTGCTGAGAATCTCGGGATAAATGTACTCGTAATGCTCGTTGATATTGACCCCGTCCGGCGCATTCTCCATCACGGCAGCGTCGAATCCCAAGCGGCGGAAAACCTCCGGCGCGATCCGCGACGTCGCGCCGTTGGCGCAATCCAGCAGAATGCGCCGCCCGCGCAAAGAATCCTCATTGCCCCACACGTCCACGAGGTGATCGGCGTAATCCTGCTGCCAGTCGCCGGCATCCCGACTGCGCCCCAACATCTTTGCGCCCGCTGCCTCGAACCCATCACCGTTATCCAGCAGCAACCGTTCGATCTCTGCTTCCAACTCGTCGGAAATCTTGAAACCATCGGCCCAAAACAGCTTGATCCCATTGTGATCGAAGGGGTTGTGCGAGGCGGAAATCACGATCCCCAACTGCGCGCCGCGCGTGCGGGTCAGATAAGCGACGCCCGGCGTCGGGATGACGCCCACCAGCGCCACGTCCACGCCCTGCGACGTCAATCCGGCGGCCAGCGCGTTTTCCAGCATATAGCCGGATAGCCTGGTATCCCGGCCAATCACGACTGTGGGTCTGGCGTCTCCGTCACGCTCCAATATCTGGGCCGCCGCCTGCCCCATCTTGAGCGCGAAATCGGCTGTGAGAGGCCAGTGGTTGGCTATACTGCGGATGCCGTCTGTTCCGAATAATCTGCCCATTTGCCGTTTCCCTTAGAGGCCGTTTTCGCGGCGCAACAGTGCTACGTCCGCGTCCACCATCATCTGCATCAATTTGCGGAAAGAGACCCTCGGCTCCCACCCCAACACGCGCTTGGCCTTGCCGGCGTCGCCTACCAGCAGATCCACCTCCGCCGGCCGCATAAAACGCGGGTCTTGCTTGACGTACTCTTGCCAATCCAGATCCACACATTCAAAAGCCGCCTCGCACATCTCGCGGATAGAGTGCGTCTCTCCGGTAGCGATCACGTAATCGTCCGGCGCGGGCTGCTGGAGCATCATCCACATCGCCCGCACATAGTCGCCGGCGTACCCCCAATCCCGCCGAGAATCGAGGTTGCCCAGGCGCAGTTCGTCCGCTAACCCCAGCTTGATCTTTGCCACGCCATCCGTCACCTTGCGCGTGACAAATTCCAGTCCCCGCCGGGGGGACTCGTGATTAAAGAGTATGCCGGATGTAGCGTGCAGGCCATAAGACTCGCGGTAATTGATGGTGATCCAGTGACCATAGACCTTGGCGACGCCATAGGGACTGCGCGGGTAAAATGGCGTATCCTCGTTTTGCGGCACCTCGCGCACCTTGCCAAACATCTCGCTGCTAGAAGCCTGATAAAAACGGATACTGGTATCCACCGTTCGGATAGCCTCTAGCATGCGAGTGACTCCCAGCGCCGTCACGTTACCTGTGAAAACCGGCTGCTTCCACGAAGCAGGGACAAAAGACTGCGCTGCCAGATTGTAAACTTCTTCTGGGCTGTGCTCCTGAAGAATAGAGATCAACGACCCTTGATCCAATAGATCGCCCGAGACCAATGTTATCTGGTCTTGAAAATGCTGAATACGAGAAAAATTGATCGTGCTGCTGCGGCGCACCATCCCGATGACCTCGTACCCTTTCTCCAGCAAGAACTCGGCCAGATAGGAACCATCCTGACCGGTGATACCTGTGATTAATGCTTTTGGCATTAAATCCTCCTAACCTGCACGATTTGTAAAGTATCTCTCTGGTACATGTTGCAACAGAATTGCCTCTAGCATATCCAAATGTTGCAAATTGATAAAATAATGGCAGTGCTCTACCAGTCGTTCCAGATCGCGCCTTCTTGCCAGCCAGCCGCCGCCGTCCACGAAATTCACAAAGGCTCTGTTCTCTCCGTAACGGCTGTTTAGATGACAAATCTGTTCATAGGCAGAACGCATATCTTTTGCTTTTGTGGTTTGACCACTGCTCGTTGTTTCCTGGAAAGAGCTCATAATAACTACCCAGGGATCATCGGTGTCGGGCACGGCGAAATCTAAATCCGTTTCGATAATCCTGGAGCGCCCCTTGCCATAGCCTATGCCGTATTTGGTTGCGATTTCTTCCAACTTTTCTCGTATTTTCCCCTCAACCCTATGTCCCTTCCTGGCCCCATAAGTACCAATCAACGATTTCTTGTAGCGTATACGTCTGGCCGCCAGCGAACTGCCTTTGATCTCACGATAGTTGAGCATATCCAGATAATAGATGGGAATGTACCGTTCAAGTTCCTTATCTCTTTTGCCGTCAACCAGCAATTCGGCGATCAGGTGGGCAAAATCCGGCTCACGCGCGACCTTGCTTTTGATTTTGCTTACGCCCCATTCGCGGTCAAAATCACCTGGGATGCGGCGTAATTTGCGCAACAACGAGATGATGCGCATAAATTTTTCCTCGGAAAGCCCAATGTCTTTCAGAATTACATCCAGCGCGTTGTCCTTCTGGCTTAGGAAACTGGATATGTCGGTTATGCTTATTTCCGCCGTCTCCGATACGCGATGATTTTGCGCTGTCTCTAGCAAAGATTCTACTTGGGCCTCAATCTCCTGTTCAAGTTCTTCATCCACAAGGAAAATAGTTGAGCTATCCCAGGCTTCCTGAAAAGAGATTTTGCGCGCCTCTATCACAACCGTACCTCCAATTTAGCGGCTTTCAGCGCTTTGCCCCACGTCGGGAACAGGTCGAAAAATAATTTCAAGTCATACTCACTCATATCACGCACGTCATCTGGTGTTGGCAAACGGCCCAATTTTATCGCCATGTCGCGCAGCTCCAGTTGTAGTTCTTTCTTGGTGTACTTTTGATGCGGTTTGTGTATACTCTTTCGTTCCACGTAACCAATTTGCTCTACTTGAGCAATTTTCTCCCTCGTTATCTGCACGTAGCGCTCGTCGATCTCGATTCCCACGTAACGCCGCCCCAATCTGGCAGCAGTGACCGGCGTCGTGCCCGCGCCGCAAAGCGCGTCCAGCACCACATCCCCCTCGTTTGTGGAGAGGCGGATGATGCGCTCCATCAACGCATCCGGCAATTGGCAAGGATGATAGTCCCGATCCCGTTTGTGCTTGATGCGGTGAATATCCCACCAGATGTCGGT
>Ga0164310_10001719_pt1 | contig 12532 bp, 10 predicted proteins | sample GuaBasSedimGuay1_FD_121795 | JGI IMG/M metagenome (GOLD analysis project Ga0164310, IMG submission 121795) | Subseafloor sediment microbial communities from Guaymas Basin, Gulf of California, Mexico - Guay1, Core 4569-9, 0-3 cm | ecosystem: Environmental > Aquatic > Marine > Hydrothermal vents... | reverse complement strand
TCCACTGCCTTTACCTGTAGCTTCCGATTTTATGCAGAAACCATCTTGAAGGTTTTGCCGCTTGAGGAATTTGTTGCCGGGATCTCCCCTGCTGATCGAGGAAGCCTTCTCCATAAAACCCTTGCACTTTTTACGCGCCGGTGCCGGGAAAATGGCCTGATGGGAGAAAGGGACAGGCCTGCCATGCGAGAGTTGCTCAAAGAGTGTGTAGAGGAAGTCCTTGCGCCCTTCTGTCTCACCGCTGGACCAGGGTCTATGAATGCCGTAACCCCACATGGCTGGCGCGTCGAAAAATGCAGATGGCTTGGTGATGAGACTGGAGCACCGGGTCTGTTGATAGAGTGGCTTGACCTTGAATTGAAGCGCTTAGAAAAAGGCTGGGAATGGCTGTGCGAAGAGTCTTCCTTTCATGGCCTCAAGTTTGATGAATGGCCGTTTTCTGTTTCAGGCCGCATAGACCGGATCGATCGTCACAAAGAAAAAGGACTCGTCTTGTGGGACTACAAGAGCGGAGAGCATCCGGCAGCCAAAGCCGTGACAGAATATTTCGCTGATCCCCAGATACCGGCATACCTGGCAGCCAGCATAAGCGGCCAGGTTTTTGAAGCCGAAGAAGATACCGCATCCGGTGTGCCCGTCTCAGGGGGCTACATTGGCCTTAAGACAGCATCCGCCGTGTCACATGTTCTGGTCATACCCAAAGGAAGGACTTGGAATGAGGTCCTCGATATATGGCGAGAGAAGGTAGCCCTCGTAGGCAAGATGCTTGCTTCAGGCAATTTTTCAGCGGAGCCTTATCCTGTCTCAGATGTCCCGCATAAAGAAAATGCCTGCCGGATTTGTCCTTACAAGGTCCTGTGTGGTAAGAAGGAAGCCCTGTGAAATGAAAATCTTGCTCATCTATCCATACCCACTCTTCGACCGGAGCCAGGAAGAAGATATAAAGGCAGTCCCTATAGGGCTGTATTCTGTCGCCGCTGTCTTGAGGGAAAATCATTATGACGTTGAAGTCCTCAACTGGTACAAAATACATAAAACCCCTCAACAGATAATCGATGTGCTTATCAAAAAACGGCCGGATATTATTGGCTTTTCGATCTTAAATGCAAATCGCCTGGCGGGGTTGGAGATTTCAAGAATAGCGAAAAAGATAAATCCGGATGTTAAGATCGTTTTTGGTGGGGTTGCCGCCACTTTTCTGTGGAAGCATTTCTTGACACACTTTCCGGAAGTAGATTTTGTCGTTATAGGTGAAGGTAAATATTCTTTTTTAAACCTGGTAAGATTGATCGAGAAAAATAATTATAAAAAACTCAAAAACATCAAAGGAATAGCCTTCAGGAAAAAAAATCGTGCTATAAAGACAGCGACCCCAGAACTCATTTCCGATCTTGACCAACTTCCCATTCCTGCGAAATATTTCACGTATCAGCATGTGACCTCTTCGAGGGGCTGCCCTGGAAGATGTACCTTTTGTGCAAGCCCGAAACTATGGCGGCACAGGATAAGATTCCGTTCTGCCGAGCATTTTGTCACGGAATTAGAAATACTTAATGAGAAAGGGGTCAACTTTTTCTTTTTTTCGGATGATGCCTTTACCATTGATAAGAAGCGAGTAATTGCTATTTGTAAGCAAATCCTGACCAGAGGGCTTAAGATTGTCTGGGTTGCCATCTCGCGGGCCGATTATGTGAATGAAGAGATCCTATACTGGATGCGAAAGGCCGGCTGCATTCAGATAAGTTATGGGGTGGAAAGTGGTTCGGAAAAAATAAGGGACATATTGGGCAAGAATCTCAAAACGGATGCGGTAAAGCGTGCTTTTGCCCTGACACATCGATACGGAATACTGCCGCGAGCCTATTTCATATACGGTTGCCCGGGAGAAACCCGGGAGACAATTGAAGATACCATTCGCCTCATAAAGGAGATAAAGCCGCTCATCTGCATCTTTTACATCCTTGAGATATATCCTGGCACGGCACTCTATTCTGAGTATCAGAAGAGGTTCAACGCAACAGATGATGTTTGGTTAAAAGAGATAGAAAGCATCTGCTATTTTGAAACCGATGACAATCTTTCGCAGGACCTCGTTTTTTCCTTCGGCCGTAAGCTCAGGGAGGAGTTTTTTGCAAATATAGGCCATTTCGCCGATCCCCTCGATCTTATAGATAAAAAGGAACTCTACCCCATGCATGCCGATTCTTACTCAAGGCTTGCAATGACGTTTAGCCACGGCGATTATGCGAGGATCCAAACTATCAAGGAAAAAGAAAAAATAGCCGAAAGACTCTTCGAGAAGGCATTGAGCTATTTTCCTGATCATCGCGCTTATCTGGGACTGGGGATTCTCAGGCAAAATCAGAGAGACTTTGCGGGGGCGGTAAAGATTCTTTCCGAGGGGATCGAGCATTTCCCGGACAGCGAGCAACTAAGCACTTGTCTGGCAGTAAATTACATGAACCTTAAGCAGTACCGAAAAGCCCTCACATATCTATCGAGATTCCAGGACTCAGCCCAGGCCAGCTATTACATCGCAGAATGCTACAAGGCTCTGGGAGATCACAAATCGGAATTTCTATAACCCAGTGAGATTATAGCTATTTATTTGCTTGGTACGCTATTTCCATACTCACCTGCGCAATGCCACCCCGTTGACTCCCTATCTACAATCCGTTTGGATCAATCTCTCTCTTGCCTTCGTTTGTCAGCGTCGAGTATCACATTGGAACGCTTTTTGCGTACATAGAATCAATATACTTACCCGAGTCCTTCGGTCTTTGACGTGAGCCTGCAATGATGCCGGTGACTCATGAAACACATTCTTTAGTACCAGAACAGGTCACTGTGGCTTATGCCAGAGGGGATCTGAATTGTTTCCAGCGGATTTTACGCTTGCTTACCCAATAGTTGTGAAAAAGGAAATGGAAGTTTATTTAGCGAGGCAGCCCATTTTTAGTAAAAACAAAAAAGTCTATGGATATGAACTCCTTTTCAGGGGTGGGATGTCAAATGCTTTCCCAGATATTGACGGGAACACGGCGACCTCCAAGCTCATTAGCAACAGCTTTTTGTCTATCGGGATCGAAAGAATTACGGGAAGGAAACCGGCTTTTATTAATTTTACCGAGGACCTCCTCATCAAGCGGATCCCTTTGTTGCTGCCGAAGGAGCGGGTGTTCGTCGAGGTATTGGAAGATGTGGAACCGACCGAGGAAGTGATCAACGCATGTCGGGAGATCACTCAGAAGGGGTTTCGTATTGCCTTGGATGATTTTTTTTATCGAGCTGAGCTGGAACCACTAATTGCGCTGGCAGATACGATAAAATTCGATTTGAGATTAACCCTTATCGATGAGCTGGCAGAGGACGTCGAAAAATTGTCGAAACATAACGTCAATCTTTTGGCTGAAAAGGTGGAAACCTATGAAGAATTCAGCAGGGCTGTAGGTATCGGATTTACGCTTTTCCAGGGCTATTTTTTCAGTAAGCCGGAGATGATAGCGGGAAGGGATGTTTCAAGCTCCCAGATGAATCTCCTGGAGATCATGGCGGAGGCAAACAAGGAGGATGTTTCATTTGGTAGACTGGAAGAGGTAATCGAACGCGATGTCTCCATTTCTTACAAGCTGTTGCGTTATATTAATTCCGTCTATTTCAGAAGGGTCAACGAGATATCTTCCATTCGACAGGCGATCGTTTTATTGGGAGAAAAAGAGATCAGGCGTTTCCTTTCTCTTATCGCCATGGCACAGCTGGCAAGCGGAAAACCGGATGAGTTGATCCGCACTTCCATCATACGGGCAAAATTCTGTGAGTTGCTGGGGGAGGCCAGTGATGTCCGAATCGATTCCTCTGAGCTCTTCACGCTGGGGCTGTTTTCCTTAATTGATGCCGTCATGGATGATTCCATGGAAGATCTCATGGGAAAAATTCCGTTGTCCGAAAAGATCAAACAGGCTCTGGTGAGCGGGAAGGGAAAAATCAGTCACTACCTGAAACTTGCCGTATCCTATGAAAAAGGCGAATGGGAAAGCGTTGCCCGTTTGGTCGATCTTACCGGCGTGAACGAGGAAGACATCCCTCATTATTTCATGATGGCCCTGGAGTGGGCGGACAGCTTTGCGGCTATTTGATCTTTTACGGGAATGGCATCACCCTCGCGAGCAGGATTATCAGGAATGATTCCGGGCTGCGGGAGATAAAGAAGAAAAGATCAGTATAGTCTTCGAGAGATCTTTGCATAACTCCCTTGAACGGCCATTATGAACTTTTTGGGGCACATGTCTGGTTTGTCTGGTTTGTTTGGTTGATCTGGTCTGTCTGGTTTGTTTGGTTGATCTGCCGGGCGAAGTTCACGCCGTTGAATAGAGTTCCCTTCGGGAAATTTAACGGGGCAGGCGGCCCACACCAGTGGGCAAATCACAAACTGTTTGAGGCCGTCAGGCCCTGTTTTTTGGGATTTAGTGAGCAGACCCGTGGATGCATCAAAAAGTTCACACAAAGGAGTGGAAAAAGGGTTGTGCAAAGGTCTCGTCGATAGATCAATCTATGAAATCGTGAATGGTCAATATTGAATGCATGGTTGTTCCTTGTGCTTCTATATTTTCTTTGCCGTTTTCTTCACATCGGTCAAGCAAAACAAGGACTCCCAGAATGTTCAACCCGTGTTCCCCGGCTATCTTGATTGCTTTTACGGTGGATGCGCCGGTAGTTACCACATCCTCGAGGATGATCACTTTATCATCTTTTGCCACATTTCCTTCAATCTGGAGTTTCAAGCCGTGCTTCTTGGACTCTTTTCTTATGACAAAGGCTTCTATCGGGTTTTTTCTCAGATACGAAGTAAAGGCTGTCGCAAAAGCAATCGGGTCGGCACCCATTGTGAGGCCGCCAACAGCTTTTGGTTTCAGCTTTAACTGCTCGATCTTGTCATATACAATCTTCCCGATCAGTACCTGTCCCTCCGGAGACATGGTTACGCTTTTCAAATTGAAGTAATAACGGCTCTTTTTCCCTGAAGAGAGCGGAAACGCCGGCGAGTCACTTTTCCTTAATGAGCGCTCCTTTATGAGCTCTATCAGCCTATCCCTGTCGGTTGCGAATTTTGTTGTTTTATGATTGCTTGGCATTAATACACTCAGCACGTATCTGATCCTGCCGGGGGAAATTAACCATGTAACCTCATAACAAAGTTTGCCTTCCTTATCAAGGGAGCAAGTAGAAGGAACCGTTTCGGCTGAAATTTGGCTTGACAGGAGCGTCCCGTTCTGTTATGCAACCTCCCGTTGTGGATCAGTTAACACTTGTCGATGAACGTCAATTCGTAAATAGCTGCTGGCGCTGGCAGAGCGAAAGGGGGGGGACTGTCCGCGTCCAGCGTTAATCAGTTTACATGCTAATCACTTAAAGCCGCGGGCAGTGCTCAAAAGGCCGCGGCTTTTTTTGTGTCCTTATATTATGGTTACCTGGCTCCATAGTTTGCACGCCAGGGTGCTTTGCTTTTAATACAGCCTATTTGATTGGTTTTGAAATGACAACGCCCGCTCAGTTATGGCAATTTCTTCTCTCCGGTCTCACTACCGGAAGCATTTATGCGCTCATCGCTATCGGCTTTTCCGTCATTCACAATGCCACCGGCATCGTGAACTTTGCCCAGGGGGAATTCGTGATGCTCGGAGCGATGACGATGATAACCTTTTCCAGGGATCTGGGATTGCCCATGCCTGCTGCGTTCGCGGCCTCGGTATTGGCAGTAGCCGCCATCGGCATCGGCCTTGAGCGGGGGCCGCTACGAAATGCACGTTCCAGAGTGGTGCTTATCCTGGTCATGATTACCGTTGGCGCATCCATCTTTATCAGGGGAGTAAGCATGATTATCTGGGGGAAAATGCCTCTGAGTTTGCCACCCTTTTCTGGTGACACGCCTATCAGTTTTCTTTCTGCTGCTGTTATGCCTCAAAGTCTATGGATATTCGGAATCACTCTGTGCGCGGTGATTATCCTTCACTACTTTTTCAAGCATACGATGCTTGGGAAGGCAATGCGGGCAGTGGCGGCCAACCGGCGTGCCGCCCGGCTTTCAGGTATCAGCGTAGATCGAATAGTATTTTTTTCCTTTGCATTGAGCAGCGCCCTTGGTGGGATGGCAGGCATTATAATTACGCCGATTACCACAATGTCCTATGATGCAGGCGTCATGCTCGGCCTAAAAGGCTTTTCGGCAGCAGTCTTAGGAGGCTACGGGTCTATGGCGGGGGCGATTATTGGAGGTTTGACCTTAGGGGTACTGGAGACTGCCGGGGCCGGACTCCTTTCTTCCCACTACAAGGACGCGATTGCATTTCTGGTGCTACTTTTTGTGCTCTTTTTCAGGCCCGCAGGCTTTTTCGGAATGACGAAGGTTCAGCGACTGTGAACGCTGATAAATCAATTGCCGGCTACAGTCAGGGGAAGATCCCGATCTTTTTCACAAAGTAAAAGACATGAACCACATTAAATCTATACATAGCCCGGCATGTCAGATCGGCCTGTTCGCAATTCTTGTGCAGGGATGTGCATTGCTTGTAAGAAACAGCTATTATCTCTTTGTTCTAAATATTGTGGGCATCAACATTATTGTAGTAATTGGTCTAAATCTGCTCATGGGTTATGCCGGTCAGATTTCTCTTGGACATGCGGCTTTTTATGCAATAGGTGCCTATCTTTCTGCTATCCTGACCGTCACGTATGGGTTCCCGGCATGGCCAACCCTCTTTCTTGCCCTTATTATCACCGCGGGTGTAGCCTATGTCATCGGAATTCCTATCATGAGGCTGGAAGGCCATTACTTGGTGATGGCAACGCTCGGCTTTGGTATAATCCTTTATATCGTACTGATACAATGGGATGACGTAACAGGAGGGCCTTCAGGCTTTGCGGGAATCGAGCCTTTGCACATCGGCTCTTTAACGTTCGACTCCGATAGAAAATTCTGCTACCTGATCTGGCCTTGCGTGCTGCTCACCTTATGGGGTTCCCTGAATCTGGTCCGCTCAAGGGTTGGAAGGGGACTCATGGCGCTCAGATCAGACGAGCTTGTAGCTTCATGCACAGGAGTGAACACAGAAGGATATAAGGTCAAGGTTTTTGTCCTGAGCGCTGTGCTTGCCTCTTTAGCCGGAAGCCTCTACGCTCATTACATAGGCTTCGTGAGTCCTGGCACCTTCAGCTTCTTTTACTCTATACAGGTTGTCACTATGGTTATAGTCGGGGGGCTTGGAAGTCTCTGGGGATCGGTACTTGGAGCTGCTCTTCTTACTGTTCTTCCTGAATTCCTCGGTATATTCCAAACATATAATGTGCTCATGTACGGACTTGTGTTGATGGTCGTGCTCGTATTTTTTCCAGAGGGTCTGCTCCCCGGACTCTGGTTTGCGCTGCAAAAAACACACAGGAAGCACAGATGAAAGAGGGAAAAGTCATACTCGAATGTTGCGGACTTCGCAAGCGCTTTGGCGGTTTGATGGTGTTAAATAACATTTCTTTTCAGGTGCCGACTGGTAAGATTACTGCACTGATCGGCCCGAATGGCGCTGGTAAGACCACTGTGCTGAATGCCATCACAGGCGTTTTCCCCCTTGACGAAGGCAACATACTTTTCAAAGGCCATTCGTTAAATGGTCTTAAGTCTTTCAAGGTTGTGGAATGTGGCATAGCAAGGACATTCCAAAATGTTAGAATATTCCCCGATATGACCGTCCTTGACAATGTTATGGTAGGGTGCCATGCAAAGACTCGTTCAGGGTTTATAGATGCCTTGCTGCATCTGCCCGCGATGCGGCGCGAAGAGACAGCCATACGGCAATGCTCCATAGAAGTGATTGAACGGCTGGGCATTTCCGAAAAAGACACGCTTGCCGGCAGTCTTTCCCTTGTGGGACAAAAAAAGGTTGAAATTGCCAGAGCACTTGCATCACGGCCTGAGCTTCTTATGCTTGATGAGCCTGCAAGCGGGCTGAGTGGCGATGAGACACGGCAACTGGCAAAGGCGCTAATCGAAATAGGACAGGAAGGTATCACCATCCTTCTGATAGAACATGATATGAACCTGGTAATGGGTATATCGGATCATGTGGTAGTATTAAATTATGGAGAAAAAATAGCAGATGGCCCGCCAGAGTCTGTCCAGAAAAACGACAGGGTGCTTGCTGCCTATTTGGGGTGTTAGTTTAGATGCCCGGTACTGAATAACAAATGAAAAATAACCTGGGAGGTTGTGATGAGCAGGAGTTTCATGCCAGAGGTCAAAACGGAGGAAGAGCTGAAAGCACTACAGCTCGATGGGTTGAAGTGGACAGTGAGGCATGCATACACAAATTCGCCGTTCTATCGCAAGCGGCTTGAGGCGGCAGGTGTTGTGCCTGAGTCGATAAAGAGTCTCGATGACCTGAAAAGGCTTCCCTTCACCACTGCATCAGATCTTCAAGAGGGGTATCCCTTTCCACTCAGAGCCGTTGATGATGAAGAAATTGTCCGTATTCATGCCTCAACCGGTACCACAGGCAAGCGCAAGATCCTGTGTTATACAAAAAAAGATATCGATGACTGGGCGAACATGTTTGCGCGATGTTATGAAATGGCCGGCGTGACCAGAAGAGACCGCGTGCAGATTGCAGTAGGCTACGGACTGTGGACTGCGGGAGTCGGCTTCCAACTCGGCTGTGAACGCTTTGGCGCCATGGCGGTGCCGGTAGGTCCGGCGAATCGAGATATGCACTGTGAACTCATGGTGGATCTGCAGACCACGGTATTTTGTTGTACGGCATCTATGGGCCTTCTTATGGCTGAAGAGATTCACAACAGAAATCTCAGAGACAGGATTGCCGTCAAGAAGGTAATCTTTGGAGCAGAACGCCACAGCGCGGCCATGCGCAGGAAGATAGAAGAATACTTCGGGATCGAAGAGAGTTTTGATATCCCGGGCCTTACTGAGCTGTATGGGCCGGGCACGGGCCTTGATTGCGAAAAACATGAAGGAGTGCACTACTGGGCAGACTATTATATCCTGGAAATCATCAACCCGGAGACCTTAGAGCCGCTGCCGCCGGGTGAAACAGGGGAGATGGTAGTAACCACGCTGCGCAAAGAAGGGGCACCATTGATTCGCTACCGCACCCGTGATTTGACCTACTTGCACCCTGAACCATGCTCCTGCGGGAGTGTACTTCCGATGCATGGTCCTTTGCTCGGCCGCACAGATGATATGTTCATCATCCGCGGGGTAAATATCTATCCCGCTCAAATTGATCGTATACTTTCACAAGAACCTGGTGTGGAAAGCGAATATCAGGTAATCCTGAACAGAAAGGAGGGTAAGGACTATATGACCATCCGGGCGGAGCGTGCAAAAACTGCAAACCCGTCTGAAGACGAGGCGATCACCGCCCGGTTGGAAAATGTCATCAGGCACAAACTTCTTGTGCGAGGCAGGGTGGAACTGGTCGATTATGCCAGCTTGCCGCGAACCTCAAGAAAAACAAGGCGCGTTTTTGATGAACGAAATAATGGTTGAAGCTCGAATATAAAAAGAACATTGTGAAAGGAGTGTATTATGAAAAGACTTAACAGAATCATGTTGTTTGTTGCTATGTCAGCTGTATTGGGATTATCAGGACCAGCCGGGGCTGCAGAACCGATCAAGCTCGGAGCATTCTTTGACCTTTCCGGTCCCGCAGCAGCCATTGGGACACCTACAAAACTGGTAGCCCAAATGGTTGTAGATCAGATCAACAAGGCCGGGGGCATCAACGGCAGGCCGCTGAAATTGATCATCGGCGATACAGAAGGGAACCCCACCAAGGCAGTGATGGTGGCAAAAAAATTGATTGAGGTAGATAAAGTCGTTGCACTCATCGGTCCTACACGCACAGGAACCGGGATGGCGGTAAAAATGAAGCTTTTGCAAAAAGCCCGGGTTCCGACGTTTATGACTGTGGGGGGTGATCCTGTCATCATGGAGGGAAAGCACGGTGGGAAGAATTTTGGCTCGGCCAAATGGGTGTTTAAGTCCCCTCAGCGCAGCTCCGTAGCCGTAAAAAAGATACTCGGCTTTATGGAAAAAAGAGGGATCAAAAGGATTGCTATCGCCACATGTGCAGATGGTTTTGGCCGGGATGGCAAGAGATGGCTTGCGAAGCTTGCACCAAAGTTTGGTATAGAGGTGGTTGCCGAAGAGTCCTTTCAGCCTACCGATAAAGATATGACTGCCCAGCTTGCCAAGATCAAGGCTACAGGTCCCCAGGCCATTGTGTGCTGGACGATTGGGCCCGCCGGGGCAATATTTGCCAAGAATGTAAAACAACTTGGCATTACCATCCCTCTTTATCAGTGTCATGGGCTCCCGGATCCCAAGTACATCGAACTGGCGGGGGCGGCTTCAGAAGGAAACATCATGCCATCTACCAAATTGATGGCAGCAGACCAGCTACCGGATAGCGATCCTCAGAAGGCGGTGATCCGCAAATTCATCCACCTCTACAATGATGTTTACCACTATAACAGGCAGTTTCCCATCAACACCCATTCTGGTTATGCATGGGATGCCATCTACATGGTGGCAAACGCCATGAAAAAAGCCGGGACTGACCCGGCGAAGCTAAGGGATGCCATTGAGCAAACGAAAGATTACGTGGGAGTGAGCGGTATTTACACCCTTTCGCCAAAGGACCACAACGGCTTGGGAACTGATTCCATGGTGATTGTCCAGATCAGGGGTGGAAAATGGAAGTTGTTGGAATAAGGAAGACACGCCGGGCAGGCTTGTGTCCTGCTCAGGCAACCACCGGCATTATGATGCTTCGAGTTGCTGTTCATGCAAGCGAAGGCACCAGCGCCTGTATTTGCACTGGAGTTGATCGCAATCAGCACCCGCTTTACCAAAACAGTCGAAGTTGCCTTCTTTGCGCTGTTTTCTGCGTATGATGGGTGTGATGACTTCTCTAAAACAAGAAGGGCAAAGGGAAGAGGTGAAATCGTCGGCTTTCCAGGAAACCGGCGCCTCCTTTTCCCACTCTTTACCGCATCGAATGCACTTAACACGTAATTTGCCCATTGTCATAGTCCTTAAATGGAGAGCAGAAGTTCTTTTTACTTCCTTAGCAGATATCCGTTTTAGCAAATAATTGCAAAAGTTGGGCATCGATATACGATGTCATTACAAAAGTCAAGGATTATTTTTCTTCTTTCAGCATTTTCAGCCTCCGGCGGAATACTCTCAACAGAGAAAAAGGTAGTGGGAAACTCCGACCAAACAAGTTGCGCCCTGCTCAGTTGATAAATGCAGTTTGCGTGCCATGTAGCCATCTATAGTAGGCGAGGCGGATAAAGAAAAATGACAGCCCTCCACCCTGCAATCTTGCTCATAAGCATTTTTGGCACTTCCTTTCTACTTGCCCTTTCCGGTGCCCTGATGCCGGGACCCGTCCTTACGGTTACCATAAGCGAAAGCTCCAGCAGGGGATTCTGGGCAGGCCCCCTTATCATTGTGGGCCACGGGATACTGGAGCTTTGCCTCGTTATCATGTTACTCATCGGACTTGGTCCCTATCTTGCGAAAGACATCGTATTTGGTGTCATTGGGGTTTTCGGGGCCTTGATCTTGATATGGATGGCCATCAGCATGTTTAGATCCATTCCGGCCCTCACCTTTAAGCTCGAACAGGAGGCCAAAGGCGGAAGACAGCTCGTGTGTTCCGGCATTCTCATGAGCCTTGCCAATCCTTACTGGACGATATGGTGGGCAACCGTCGGCCTCGGTTACCTGGGCTATTCGATGAAATGCGGCCCGGCAGGTGTATTGGCCTTTTTTGCAGGTCACATCACGGCTGATTTTGCCTGGTATTCAGGAATATCTTTTACCGTTTCAAAGGGACGAGGCTTCATAAAAGACAAAACGTACAAAAGGATTGTAGGAGTCTGTGCCTCCGCTCTGGTGGTTTTCAGCCTCTGGTTTGGTTTCATGGGGATACAGAAATTGATGAACGCCTGAAAAATCCTTTGTGGAGGGGCCAACAGAAGACAAGCTTCACGCATTTGTCTTCAAAACGTGATCTTATACAACAGCGCCAGGTTCCGGTCGGGCATTTTCCCTGCGGAGACCTCAACTTTTGAGTGCTCTTTCAACTTTTGTAGAAATGTACGTTTTTTCCTTCGGTTGTATTTGTGGGCGCTGCTCACCGCGCTATAAATATTGCCGGAATAAAGCCCCAGTTCGAAAAATGTGATAAGACCGCCGAGGAACTCACTACCATCGTCAAAGGCTTCACAGGCCGCACAGATCATCGCCCCGTTAAGCAAAAAGGCAATCACGGCATCTTGATACCTCTCACAATAGAGATGGCCGGCGCCGGGTATCACGGCAAGCAGCCCTGCAACCGTCGGATTCTTAGTTTTCAGAAATTTTTTTTTATTAATCTCTTCTGAGAGCCGTTTGAGGCGGTAGATATCTCTATTCTTCGGGCTAATCTTGTCAAAAGAAGCCATAGCTTTTTCC
>Ga0164310_10001716_pt1 | contig 12533 bp, 17 predicted proteins | sample GuaBasSedimGuay1_FD_121795 | JGI IMG/M metagenome (GOLD analysis project Ga0164310, IMG submission 121795) | Subseafloor sediment microbial communities from Guaymas Basin, Gulf of California, Mexico - Guay1, Core 4569-9, 0-3 cm | ecosystem: Environmental > Aquatic > Marine > Hydrothermal vents... | reverse complement strand
GATAAAGAGATTGTATTATATATACAGTTAAATAATGGAGAATTAATATGGAAAGAATCTTAAAAGTTTCCGATATGATAAATGAGAATTTCATCATTGATATTGCCAGCGACAACAAAAAAAATGCCCTGAATGAACTTCTGGATGTAATCTGTAAAAGTCCGCTCATCACAAACTGCAAAAAATTCCGCAAAGCAATTTTCAATCGTGAGAAACTAATGAGCACAGGCATTGGCTACGAGATAGCAATCCCTCATGCCAGAGATAAGACCGTTAAGGATTTCGTTATCGCTATAGGACGCAAAAAAGAAGGTTTGGAATATGCTTCCATAGATGATAAACCAGTGAAACTTATCTTTATGATCGGTGCTTCCGATACACAAAATAAAGATTACATCAAATTGCTTTCACGTCTCGTACTCAGACTCAAAAATAAAGACTTTGTAAACAAACTGATTTCTGCCCAAAATGCTGTTGAAATGTATAAAACAATCATTGAACAACAATGATAACAAAAGTCGTTCTCTTAGTAAAATGATACCCGAGCGTTATATTTCTAAGAAATATTAAGGAACATTATGAATAGTACATATTTCCTTCTTTTCATGGGGGGCTCCATTATTTTTGCCCTGCTTGCGGCAAGAGGAACCACTCTTCTCAAATCTCCTTTAGTAGTAGGTTACATTATTGCCGGTGCGATCATGGGACCTGCAATTTTGAAGTTAATTTCCAACGAACAAATAGCTTCTTTGGATGTCGTGAATACAATCACATTGTCTTTTCTTGGTTTCGGAATTGGAGGAGAATTAAAATTCAAAGAACTCAAAAAGCTAGGAAAATCCATTATTGTAATAGTTATTTTTGAAGCAACGGCAGCCTTCTTGCTGGTGGGAATTGCTACTGCTTTTATTTTAAATAATATTGCTTTGGGACTAATTTACGGTGCTTTAGCTTCGGCAACAGCACCAGCCGGTACTGTAGATGTGATCCGGCAATACAAAGCGAAGGGAAACCTTACTTCCACCTTGTATGCAGTAATGGGCTTGGACGATATTTATGGTCTTTTGATCTATACTCTTTCTATTCCTATTGCCATTATATTACTGGGTGGCGGTAACTCTCCTCAGCACTCTTCAGTTTTGGCCTCACTTGGTCATGCTGGTTTAGAAATCGTGATGGAGATCGGATTGGGAGTTGGTATTGGTTTTGTTCTAAGTTTTATTGCCAAACGCATTCATGATAGAGTATTGTTACTGCTTTTTACTATCGGTATAATCCTATTGAATTGCGGTATTTCACAAGCTCTCGAACTCTCACCAATTTTAATGAATATGGCTGTTGGGATCGTGGTGGTGAATTTCAATTCTGTTGTTGCACGAAAGATTTTCACAGCAGTTGGTGACTGGTCACCTCCCATTTATGTCTGGTTTTTTGTTTTAGTTGGTACCCGATTGGATGTGCATCTTATTACACGTTATGCACTTCTAATTGCCATATATATTTTAGCTCGTACTTTGGGTAAATGGGGTGGTGCATTTACAGGAGCAAAGATTTCTAAAGCACCAGCAAGTACAATAAAATACCTTGGATTCACATTACTTTCACAGGCAGGTGTGGCAATTGGTTTGGCTTTGGCCGCTTCGACTGCTCTGGAAGAATTGGGAATGCAGCTTGAAGCAAAACAAGTAATGGGCGTGATGACAGCAACAACTTTTATTATTATGCTAATAGGTCCAATAATGGCAAAAATAGCTCTGGTGAAAGCCGGTGAAACTCATGTTAAGGAGTAGGCATGTTTGCGATATTACAAATCAATAAAGAAAAATATTTGGACGATATATTAATGGCTCTTGCCGAAGCAGGAATTGAAGATCCGATTGTGCTTTCGGGTGAATCTCTGGGACATAAACTGGTCTTTGATATGCCTGTTTTTGCAGGATTCAGGAATTCGATGGGACAGGGAGAAAGCTATGCCAAGATCATCATGGCAGTCACAGAGAAAGATAGAATTGATTTTATGCTGGATGAGCTGAAGCATTCCGGTATAGATTTTTTAAAAGACGAAATCGGGAAAATCGCGCTGCTGCCAGTGGAAGTGGTGTATTGATTAATGAATAGAAGTGAAACCTTGCAACTATGCGTTGCCGGCAGGCAATCGCTGAAAGCTCTTTCAAATACCAAATGGCTGAGCTTGCGAGAATCTTGGCAACGGTTGAGAATTCTTAATGCACTTTCACCGTTCCGAAGCTTTCAACAGCAAGCTGTCTCAACCGTTCGGAAGGTAAAGAGAAATTTAATAAATATACATATATTCGGAGGAAGAAGAAATGAGAATAGTTGAATGTGTTCCAAATTTCAGTGAAGGTCGCGATCTGAAAATCATTGAGCAAATTACTGATAAGATTAAAGCTGTTGACGGAGCAACACTCCTTGATGTCGATCCTGGTGCAGATACAAATAGAACAGTTGTAACGATTGTTGGAGAACCGGAGCCAGTGATGGAAGCAGCTTTCCAGGCTATCAAAAAAGCTTCTGAGCTGATCGATATGACCAAACACAGCGGAGCACATCCGCGTATGGGAGCTACTGATGTTTGTCCGTTTGTTCCCGTAAGTGGTGTAACCATGGATGATTGTGTGAAATTTGCCCACAAAGTTGGAAAACGTGTAGGTGAAGAACTGGGAATTCCAGTTTACATGTACGAATATGCAGCTACAAAACCATTGTGGAAGAACCTGGCAGAAGTACGAAAAGGTGAATACGAAGGATTAGCTGCCAGAGAAGGTAAGGAAGAATGGAAACCTGATTACGGTCCTCATAAATTTAATCCCAAATCTGGTGCTACTGCAGTTTCTGCTCGTGAATTCCTTATCGCCTACAATATAAACCTCAATTCCAGAGATAAAAAGAAAGCTCATGATCTGGCTCTTTCTATTCGTGAAAAAGGCCGTTTCAAAAGAGATGAAAACAAGAAGATCGTAAAAGATAAAGACGGCAAAAAAGTTATGGTTCCCGGGCTCTTTAAAAACTGTAAAGCTGTTGGCTGGTTCATCGACGAATACAATCGTGCTCAGATCAGTATTAATCTTACGAACTACAACATTACTCCTCCGCATCTGGTGCTGGAAAAAGTTAGAGAAATGGCTGTGAAAAAAGGTATTCAAATTACTGGAAGTGAACTTGTGGGTCTTATTCCCAAAGAAGCAATCCTGATGGCTGGAAAATATTATTTAAAACGTTTGGGAGAAAGTGCTGGAATTCCAGAAAAGATGATCATTGAAACAGCAGTTCAATCAATGGGATTGGATGACCTGACAGATTTTGATATTGATGAAAAAGTAATTGAATATGCTATTGCGAAGCAAGATAATCTGGTAAACATGACCTTAACTGAATTTGCTGATGAACTTTCTACAGATTCTCCCGCTCCAGGCGGCGGCAGTGTTGCGGCTCTCTGCTCTGGAATGTCGGGAGCACTTTCTGCCATGGTATCTAACCTTACTTTTGGAAAAAAAGGATATGAAAAAGTTTGGAAAGAAGCTAAAGAACTGGCTGAAATAGGACAAGATATAAAAGAGCGTTCCATGTATGCTATAGATAAAGATACCCAGGCATTTTATGATATGATGGATGCAGCCCGTCTGCCCAAGAAAACAGATGAAGATAAGAAGATCCGTCTTGATGCAATTCAGGAATCAACAAAAAAAGCGATTCTTGTTCCAATGGAAACTCTGGGAATAGCTCTGGAAGCTGTTGAACTTTCCCAAAAAATAGCCAGAATTGGAAATGAAAACGCTCTTTCCGATGCCGGAGTTGGTGCTATCACAGCTAATGCAGCGGCTAAAGCAGCTTATCTTAATGTGAAGATCAACATGGCTGGAATCGATGATGAAACTTTCAAATTTGATATTCTTACCAAAGCAGATACACTTTTGGAAAAAGTGAATAATATCGCTTTGAATGTCGAAAGAGAAATTAAAGGGAAAGTGTAAAAAGATATTAATCTCTTGCGGAGATGAAACATCTCCGCAAATTTACAAATTATGGAAAATATTCAAAATTTAATTCAATTGATGCAATCAGCAATCTCGCCGATCGTGTTGATCTCTGGTGTTGTTCTACTGATTATTGATATTTCTTTTAGTTTAAAAGTCCTGAGAATTCAGGTTAGTGATCACCTTTAGTAATTCTATAAGATCAATTATTATGAAATACAAACATCTTTTCGGCCCAGTTCCATCCCGACGATTGGGAATATCACTGGGAATTGATCTGGTACCCTTCAAAGTATGCAGCTTCAATTGCACTTACTGCGAATCGGGAGCAACAACTAACCTCACAACAGATAGAAAAGAATATATTCCCATCGACGATGTGATCATAGAACTGGATCATTATTTAACACAAAAACCGGAACTGGATTACATAACTTTTTCAGGAGCAGGTGAGCCAACTCTAAACAGCGGAATTGGAAGATTAATCGAATTCATCAAAGAGAAATATCCAACCTATAAATTGTGTTTGATCACCAATTCCAGTTTGTTGTCTGATGCAAACTTACGTAATGAGATCAGTCCAATTGATCTATTGCTGCCGTCATTGGATGCTGTTTCGGATATTATTTTCAGAAAACTTAATCGCTCAAATCCAAAAATAAAAATCAATGATATAATTGAAGGATTGATCAAATTCAGACAGGAATCTGAATCTGTGATGTGGTTGGAAATCTTCTTTGTACCTGGCATTAATGATTCAGATGACGAATTACAAAAATTAAAAGAAGCAATTCTCAAAATTAATCCGGATCAAATTCAATTGAATACACTAGACAGACCCGGAACTGAAAAGAACGTTAAGCCGCTTTCCAGAAAAAAAATGGAAGAAATAAAGACCTTCTTTGCACCTCTGCCAGTAGAGATCATCGCCAAGTTCAAATCCAGAACAAAAGTAAAAAGCTTCAATTCCAACATTGAAGAAAGGATATTGGAAACCTTGCTGCGTCGTCCTTGTACAGACAAAGATCTGGCAGAAATGCTGGGATTGCATTTGAATGAGCTAAATAAATATATCAGCAATCTTATCGAAAAAAACAAAATCTGCAGCGAACATTTAGAGCGGGGAATATTTTTCCGTGTCCTTTGAAAAAACCATATTACAACTTGCTGAAGAAGAATTTGAACTTCACCCCAAGGCAAACCTCAGAGATTACTACAAACTATTTTTCCAAGGTACATTTGGCCCGGGACATTTCGTTTCAGATTACCTCTCTGCCATAGATTTTATATACAAAGAGTTGAATGAATCTACCAATTTTGAAACTGATCTTTATCAGAAGATCAATTATCGCCAGATCTTTTACAGAGTTAATCTGCTTGCAGTAAAAATGAATTTGATAAGTTTCAATGATTATTATGCAGGTTTTCTGGCCAGCAGCAGATTCAAATCTAATATTAGCAATGAACAGTGGATATATGAATGGCAGCAAATTGAGAAAATTTTGGAAGCATCTTCTCTGGAAATTCCAAATTTTGAACATGACAGCAATTTCCTGCAGAGAATATTTTTTGAAAATGAATACGTGATCTCACATTCTCAGGATTTTCGAACTACATATAATCCACATTATCGAATTTTTACACAAACTGAATTTGAGAAACTTCAGATCAAAGAAATATCATGCAATTCTTATATCTATCAACTCTAATTTTACTGGTAGTTTCTTTCCTGACGAACAAAAAGAAAACTCAAAAAGCCATTAAAATAGCTTACAAAAAATTCACTAAGATACTGCCTGCGTTTTTAACTATGCTCATTTTTATCTCAATCGTACTATTTTTAGTGCCGCAGGAACTGATACTGAAGGTTTTAGGAGGTAGCAATAAATACCTGGGAACTTTTTTTGCCTCTGTTTTAGGATCTCTCACCTTAATGCCGGGATTCATAGCTTTTCCACTGGCTGGTATTTTACGTCAGCAGGGGATTCCCTATATGGTTCTTTCTGCTTTCACTTCTACTTTGATGCTGGTGGGAATTCTTACCTTTCCTATTGAAAAGAAATTTCTTGGCAGCAAAGTAACTATTATCAGAAATGCGATCTTTTTTGTGATCTCTTTAATAGTCTCCGTTGTTATAGGTATCTTATTTGGGGAAATTGGCATATGAAGATCAGAAATATCTTATATCTCATTTTCCTGATTTTCCTAGTTACCTCTTATCTGTTTCATTGGGAAAGCGGAGAAAAAATTACTGCTAACTTCATTACCTTTGCTTTATCTATGATCAAGATTGTACCTGTAGTTTTTATTTTGATCGGCTTATTTGAAGTTTGGGTAAAGCGGGAAATTATCGAAAAACATCTCGGTGAAGATTCATCCTGGTTAGCATTTCTATGGGCTATCTTACTTTCCGGAACAACTATTGGCGGTTTGTATGTAGCTTTCCCTATCGCTGCAGTACTGCATTCCAAGGGTGCAAAACTAAGTGTAGTATTTACTTACGTAGGAGCTTCAGCTGTGTGCCGGATTCCTATGGCTGTGTTTGAAGCAACCTTTTTGGGTATAAAATTTACAATAATCCGCTTGCTTGTTTCTCTGCCGCTTATCATTTTATCTTCGGTTATCATGGGAAAGATTCTCACTAAGCAAAAATTCGTGATCAAAGGAGAATAGTTTTATGATAAAACCTATTCGAGTCATTTCTTTTCTAATATTGATTTCATTTATTCTTCAAATATCAGCTCAGGAAATCCAATTCGGTGATAATAAAAAAGAACCATTAACCGATGGACCTTATATATTTTGGAAAGAATCTGAAGCTGTAGTGAAATACATATTGGAAGATAACTTAGTAAATAAATCCTTTAACTTAGCTGATGATGAAACAATGGTTTTCAGTTTGGATGGCCTGGAAGGTGAATTTGAGATTTCCAGAAAAGAGAAACTTCCCGAGCCTTACATTTTCAGTAACGTAACCAAAATCTTCGCACTTAGTGATGTGCATGGCCAATTCGATAGGATGGTACAGATCCTGCAGAATAACGATATCATCGATGCTGATAATAACTGGAACTGGCAGAATGGACATCTGGTAATTCTGGGTGATGTATTTGACCGCGGACCGAAAGTTACAGAAAGTTTATGGCTGATTCATAAATTGGAAAAGCAGGCAGAAGAAACAAATGGAAAGGTTCATTTCACTCTGGGAAATCATGAAGTAATGGTGTTGCAGGGTGATGAGCGTTACGTGCACGACCGCTACAAAGAAATAGCTGAAAAGTTCAAGATGACAATCCCGGAACTGTATGGAGCAGATACCGAATTTGGCCGTTGGCTGCGCACGAAAAATACTGTCATCAAGATCAATGATATGCTGTTCTGTCATGCCGGAATTAATCCTGAACTCTGGCAGAAAGACTACAGTATGAACGATATAAATAACCTGATCCGTAATAATTTAGATCTACCAAAAGATAAAATTAAAGAACAAGAAAATTTAAAGTTACTATTTGGCAATAAAGGGCCACTCTGGTATCGAGGGTATTTTACCGATTCCGATTATTACGATCAGATCACTCAGCAGAATTTATGGAGCTTGCTGGACAGTTTGGCGGTAAGCAGAATTATCGTGGGTCACACAACCCAGGATTTTATTAATCCGTTTTTCAAAGATCGCATTATTCCCATCGATAGCGGCATTAAATATGGAGACCATGGTGAGGGTTTGCTTTGGGAAGATGGCATTTTCTATCGTGCTAAAGTAAATGGTGAAAGAGAGAGAGTAGTGTTCTAATCTGCTTTCATTAAGCATTAAAAAAGAGATGATAAAAAATCATCTCTTTTTTTAATTTTCTATTTGACTTTTGCACTTATGTGCATTATATTGTCTCCAGATTAAAAAATAAAAAAGGATTTAATATGTCACGACCAAAAAAGAAGCGAATGATCCATCAGCCACCGCTTCATACTTCTTTCAAACCAGTTGGTGTTCGAATGAATGCTTTGGAACAAATTGCTCTGAATCTTGATGAGCTTGAAGCTATCAGACTTACTGACTATCTGGGAAAGGAGCATTCTGAAGCTGCTGATGAAATGGAGATATCGCGCTCTACTTTCACTCGTTTAATTGAAAAATCCCGAGCTAAAGTTGCTAGTTTTCTAATTGAAGGAAAACATTTAAACATCGAAGGTGGAGATATTCATTTCAGAGATAATATCTTGCGCTGCCAGCATTGTGGGCATATGTTCAAAACTGGATTTGATGAAACCATTAAAATCTGCCCGGCTTGTGGTTCCGGTGATTTAATGGATTTGGCAGGTGGTTTTGGACATGGGAAATGTTGTCGTGGACATAATAAAAATCCAAGGAGGTAAAAATGCCAGGTGGAGACAGAACGGGACCTGATGGAAAAGGACCCAGAACAGGACGCGGATTGGGAAAATCTGTCGGGAACGATATGGGAAGAGGAAAAGGTCAAAGTCAAGGTCGAGGTCAAGGTAGAGGTCAAGGTAGAGGTCAAGGTCAAGGAAGAAACAGATAAAGAGGAAAATTATAAAAACGGGAGGTTATTATGCCAAGAGGTGACAGAACAGGTCCTGAAGGAATGGGACCAATGACAGGAAGAAACCTGGGATTTTGTAATGGTTATGATTCTCCAGGATTCACAAAGGGAGCTCCCAGAGGTGGTGCCGGTTACGGATCAAGCCGAAATTGGGGCAGAGGCCGCAGATTTGGTGGAGGAATGGGATTCAACCGTGGTATGGGTTTTAATCGAGGATTTAATTACCCGAATTATTCAAATTATCCCGCTCCAGAATATTCTGCTAAAGAGGAAGCAAGATTTCTGGAAAGCGAAGTAAAAACATTAACCGAACAATTAAAAGCATTAGAGACACGACTCTCCGAATTGAAAAAGGACGAGTAATGTGAATATGGCAGGGGTTGCTATCTCTCCTCCCCTGCCATTTTGTTTGTACGAGGTAGTATTATTAAAGGAATTAGAAAATGAGATCTGAAAAACATCTTGGTGGCTTCAAATATCGAAACCGAAGAAACGTAAATCAGTTGGGGAAAAATTCTCTTCTGGGAACAATCATCACCGGCATTGCTGGAGTTGTGATAAAAGATCTGACAAATGAAAATAGTAAGATCAAAAAACTTTTCAGCAAAGTTATTCATCCCAAACAGATTGAGGATAAACAAGGAGAGAAAAAAGTTATTGAAGCTGAATATTCGGTTATTAATAATGAGAAAAAGTAGATGAAAACAACAATTAATATTGGCTCCACTTTTTAAGGGGAGATACGGCTTTAGCCGTAGAGGGGTTTAAGTAGATCATTGACATATCTTGAAGTTAAACAATGATAGAACTTAAAATTAATATTTGCAAACCCCCTTTATTTCCCCCTTACAAAAATGGATAAAAAAATGGAGAGGAAAAATGAACAAAAAAATCGCTATACCAACAACAAATGGTGTATTAAGTGCTCATTTCGGGCATTGTGAAAAATTTGCACTTTATGATGTTGAAAATGACAAAATAATCAAAGAAGAATTTGTAACACCTCCCCCACATGAGCCGGGATCTCATCCTGCCTTCCTCAGGGGATTGGGTTGTGATGCAATTATAGCCGGCGGAATGGGAAGCAGGGCACAACAGCTTTTTACCCAGAACAAAATCGAAGTAATTATCGGATTACAATCGGACAATCTTAAGGGACTTGTGGAAACATATATTTCAGAAGGATTAACATCCGGTAATAATCTTTGCGATCATTAAAATAAGAGTAAATTCTTTGTTCAAGCTTCGAATGTGCTAGAAAGCCTGAATTTAGTGTTGTCTAAGCATTCAAAGGAATCAGGATTAATATGAAAAGGAGGTTGCAATGAAATCACTTGTTGTCGCTATTGAATTTCCGATTAAAAGACGAGAGTTGGTCGATATAGCCAAGAAAATGGCTGTTGAATTCAAGGCTAAACTGCATATTGTGCATTCTGAATCAGTTGATTCTTACATTCAGCATATCGTTGTAGAAGATAATCTGCAGCTTACTGACGAAATTATGCAACAATACAAAGAAAATTTCAAAAAGCAACTGAATGATCTTCAAGATGAATTATCGGCAGATAAAATTGAAGCTGAGTGCATATTAATTGAGGGTCCCTCCGTTGATGGTATTCTAAAAATTGCCAAAGAAGTAGAAGCTGAAATGATCATTATAGGCTCTCATGAACACGGTAAGTTTTATCATCTCATCTTTGGCAGTACACACAATTTGCTTATCAAAAAATCTACGATTCCTATTCTAATTATTCCACCCCATATAAAGGAGTAAATAGTTGAACATAGCCCGCCTATATAGAGGTAATCACAAATGAAGATTGCTCACTCAGAAGGAGACATAAACAAATGAAGATAGCTATTGCCAGTGGAAAAGGCGGAACAGGTAAAACCACACTTTCCACAAATCTGGCTTCATTATTGGCAGAGAAAGATAACGTAGTTCTTTGCGATCTAGATGTAGAAGAACCAAACTCAGGTTTATTCATTTCCGGAGAATTATTTCATCAGGAAGATAAACATAAAATGATTCCGAAATGGGAAAAAGATGAATGTATTCTATGCGGAAATTGCCAGAAAGTATGTAATTTTAATGCTGTGATGAAACTGGGTGAGATGATAATGGTATTTCCTGAATTGTGTCATGGATGTTATGCCTGCAGTGAATTATGTCCGACAAAATCCCTTCCCATGAAACCAAAAAAAATGGGTGAATTGAAACATTATAAATTGGGAAATTTGGAATTTATAGAGAGTAGATTAATTATTGGTGAAGAACAAGCTGTCCCTTTAATCGGGCAGACAATTAAATATGTGGATGAGAATTTTGGAGAATCGACCTTAAAACTTTTTGATGCTCCTCCAGGAACATCCTGTCCGGTTATCGAAGCTACCAAAGATGCAGATCTGATACTTCTGGTAACAGAACCTACACCTTTCGGATTACACGACTTGAAGCTCGCTGTGGAAACCATGAATGAACTCAAAAAACCGTATGGAGTAGTTATCAATCGTTTTGGGATCGGTGACGCAAAAGTAGAAGAGTATTGCACAGAAAATGATATTGCAATTGTTGCTAAAATTCCCAATAATAGAAAAATTGCCGAATTGTATTCATCTGGAAAATTACTATATAACGAGTTACCGGAAGTAAAAATAGAACTGGAAAAAGTTATTGGATTTATTCAACGCCAAAGGGAGAACCTATGAAAGAAATCGTAATAATTTCCGGTAAAGGCGGAACAGGCAAAACATCCGTAACTGCTTCTTTGGCATATTTGGCTGGTAAAAGCATAATAGTTGCAGACTGTGATGTGGATGCGGCAGATATGCATCTTTTGATGAAACCGGTTAATGATAGAAAAGAAGATTTTTTCAGTGGAGTTTTAGCCGAAATAGATCAGGATAAATGTATCAAATGTGGAAAGTGTTCTAATGTTTGCCGCTGGAAGGCAATTCCCATAGTAGAAAATAAATACGTTGTTCAGCCACTCGATTGTGAAGGATGCGGATATTGTTCACTTGTCTGCCCAACCGATGCAATTAGTATGAATGAGCAAAATGTTGGTAACTGGATAATATCGGATGTGAAAACCAATACTCAAATGGTACACGCTCGTTTAGGGATCGGTGCAGAAAATTCCGGCAAATTAGTAGCCAAAGTGAAAAATGAAGCAAAAGTTTTAGCAGAGAAATCGGAGAAGGATTTTGTTGTTGTAGATGGTTCTCCTGGAATTGGCTGTCCGGTAGTTTCATCTCTTTCCGGGGCAAATCTGGTTGTGCTGGTCACTGAACCTTCTGTTTCGGGAATTCATGATGTGAAAAGAGTTTATGAACTTGTGAAAAAATTCGGCATCAAAGCTGGATGCATCATCAATAAAGCTGATATAAATCCAGATAAAGTAAAGGAAATCCATCAATTCTTAGAAACCGAAAATATTCAACTAATTGCAGAGATACCATATGATGAGAACTTTACAAAAGCTATGACCATGGGCAAAACAATTGTTGAATATGATCCTGATGGAATTGGTGAAATATTGAAAAATAGCTGGGAAAAAATAAGAAAGATATAGCTCACGGATGAACACGGAAAAGCACGGATTGCAAATTTAAAAAATTGCTTTATCTCTGTGCTCTTTGTGTCTCTGTGGCAAAAAAAGGAGAAAAAGTGAAAATCTTATTAACTGCAAAAGGAACAGAGTGGGATTCCAAAATGGATCCAAGATTTGGCAGAACAGAGTTTTTCTTTATCTATGATGAAGAAACTAAAAAAGTAGAAACTTATGACAACCGTGCGATTGCCAACGAAGCACACGGTGCAGGTCCGAAGACAGCTCAGAAAATGGCAGAATTCGGTGTAAATGTACTTATAACAGGTAATGGACCGGGTGGGAATGCAGCAGCAGTTGTTACTCAAACAGGTACTAAGGTATATGTTGGAGCTGGTGAGATGACTGTAAAAGAAGCATATGAT
>Ga0164310_10001715_pt1 | contig 12541 bp, 12 predicted proteins | sample GuaBasSedimGuay1_FD_121795 | JGI IMG/M metagenome (GOLD analysis project Ga0164310, IMG submission 121795) | Subseafloor sediment microbial communities from Guaymas Basin, Gulf of California, Mexico - Guay1, Core 4569-9, 0-3 cm | ecosystem: Environmental > Aquatic > Marine > Hydrothermal vents... | reverse complement strand
GTATTAACCCTGTTTTTATCACAAAAAAAGCAATTCAGAAGAGAGCAGAATCATTGGCATTGATGCTTGTCGATTCTATCACTTTGGGTGTTGGACAGTTTTGTACTAAACCCGGTGTCTTGTTTATACCAGAGACTGCGAATGCTTTTGTCTCAACAATAGCAGATAACATCAAAGATAAAAATATGGGTGTTTTGTTAAATAAAAGCATTTCAAAAAATTATATAGATTGTATTCAAAAAACCTTGAAAACAAAACAGGTTAAGCTACTAGCAGAAGATACTGAAAAACTGGATGAAGGCATTTATGATAACACTCTTTTTATCACAAATCTTGCAACATATAAGCGGGAAAAAGAACTTCAAGTGGAACATTTCGGTCCGACAGCAATTATTGTGACGTATAAAAAATTGAAAGATCTTATTGATTTAATGCCATATTTAGAAGGACAGCTTACAGGAACCATTCATTTTGAGAACTCAGAGATTTCTGAAATAAAGCCATTTATTGAGTTATTAAAACACAAGGTTGGAAGACTCATTATCAATGGCGTTCCAACTGGTGTTGAAGTGTGTTATGCAATGCAGCATGGTGGACCCTATCCAGCAACAACTGCCGTATATTCTACCTCAGTTGGTATATATGCTATTAAACGGTTTCTCAGGCCTGTTGCTTTTCAGGATATGCCTAATGAACTTCTTCCCACGGCATTACAAAACAAAAATCAAGGCAACATCATGCGTGTTGTGAATCAAGAGTATACTCGGAAAGATGTTATTTGATTTTTATTTAATTTTCTGAATTATTTCTTGTTGATTTTTAGTTACATTTATGTATGTAAACAGTTTTTAACCTGCTTGTATGAAATATCAAAGAAAACACCAACGAACCTCCTTGTTATTTTTGTCGATATTAATCTTCTCCTTGTTATTATCATCAATTTCAATAGTGGGAGCATCTGCCCCAATCATTGGCGATGATGATTATTATGAGAAAAAGATCTCTATTGATAGTTCAGATGTTTTCAATTGGACAGTCTACAAAAACTCATCAACTAATTATGTTGTGACAGTTCATGCAGTTGGATTAGAAAAGTGGAACCAAAAAATCACACCAGATTACTTTGTTCTTGATGAAACAACACCATATACAATTGTTGGTTTAAAAGTAAGTATCCCCTCATTTCCCGATAAAGAAAAACAAAATGCAACAATCTTTTTTTCATTTAGGCCCATTAATCAGACAAACACATTTACAATAACAAAAGAAGCAACAGTAATTGTAAAAGGACAAGGGATCATCTATGATTCCAACCTGATTCTAGGTCAGTATGAAAACCCCTTTCCTGCACCATTAAACACAGCGATTGTCACATTTGTTATTAATATTTTAGTATGGATTTTGATTGCTTTAGTCGTGTATTTTTTCATTAAACGTATTCTTATTAGAATAGCAAAAAAAACAGAGACCTTACTTGATGACATTCTTATTGAAATTATACGAAGGCCAATTCTTTTCCTTATTGTTCTATATGGTGGGGTGCAATCTTTATTTGAAATGAATATCAACCTTGGTTTAAGAGCATCTATCGATCAGATCACACAGTTTATTTTCTTTATCGTTGGTATCTATATGGCATATCGGATTTTTGATGAGATTCTTGAGGAAATAACAATACGGAAAGGCGGTAAGACCACAATGTTTGGAGCGGTTCTCCGACCTGTTTTACGAAAAATCGGACTTTCAGTTATCATTATTGGCGGTTTTATCTTTGCATTAAGTGCAATAGGCATTCAGGTTACTGCACTTCTTGCGGGTGCAGGAGTTTTAGGTTTAGTTGTAGCATTTGCTGCACAAGATACATTATCTAATTTCTTCAGTGGCATTCATTTACTTTTAGATCGTCCTTTTAAAATTGGTGATGTGATATTTCTGGATTCTGGTGAATATTGCAGGGTTGAAAATGTGGGTATGCGATCAACGAAATTGTATAGCATACTTGAACATGAACTTATAATTCTACCAAATAACGCTGTTGCAAATCAGAAAATCATCAATATTGTCAAACCTGATGCACGGATTCTTAAAAAAATTGAGGTAGGTGTTGCATATGGGTCTGATCTAAAAAAAGTTGAAAAAATCCTTTATGACACATCAAAAAATCATCCTAATGTGGTTCAGGAAAAAGGATATGAGCCACGAGTTCGTTTTACAAATTTTGGAGAATCCAGCCTTGATTTTCTTGTTTATGTCTGGATTGATGAGGTCATGAATCAATGGCAGGTATTAAGTGATATTCGAATGGCGATTGATACAAAGTTTAGAATGGAAGGAATTACTATTCCATTTCCTCAACGGACTGTTTGGCTTCATAAATCAAAATAATTGAAAGTATTAAATAAAACAATTAATAAATGATATTTTAATCATGAAAGTTATAGTAATACGAGTATTAATAAAGAAAAACATGTTATTATTTTAATTAAAGGTGAAGGTTAATGGCATATTGTTCTAGATGTGGGAAGAAAAATGAGGATGATGCAGAATACTGCAATCAATGTGGCGCTTCATTAACACAATCAAAGAAAGAGATTGAAAAAGAATGGGAAGATCGTTGTGAACAAGAATGTTCTGGTGGAAAACATGGTAGCCCCCTATGGCGTGTTTTCTGGGGTCTTGTTGTTGTTTTCTTTGGATTGTGGATACTCATTGAATTAGTTTTGAAGAATCTAGCAGAGGATATCCCTAGCTTATCATGGGTACAGAATATTCCTTTTAATTTTTGGTGGTTTATTGGAGCCGCATTTGGAATTCTTATAATTATTTCTGGACTTAAATTAATTATAAAAAAATAGTACTATTGATATGATTTACAGAGTTGACTGCAACTCTGGCATATTTTTCTATGTTGATTATGTGAAAGCGATATTCTTGTTTGGATAAAAAGAATACAAAAAATAATACTGATAATTGAAAAATTAAGGTTTTGTGTATGTTCAAATGCACTTCCAATGATGAAAAAAAAACCAATAATAAACAGTATGTTTATCATTACTCGCAATACTGGTTTTGTTTCAGCTAAAAGAGATGTAATAAACGAGATTAGGATGAGTGATGTACCCATTCCGAATATCACATATGTTTGTTGTTGGATGTTATAGATGAACACATAACCTATTGTCATAATTATTGCAATAATTGCACCAATTGTAAGGCCTAAACAACCAGCGCAATATGTTTTTTTCTGAATGTTTATAGTGTGGTTTTTAAAATGATTGCAATATGGGTGATGTCCTTTTCTTTGAATGTAAACTTGGTTTTTACTTTTTTGAGTTACAATTCTTTTTTTCTTGTAAAGATATTTTTTATACCAACCTGGAAATATGGAAAAAGAAATCCCAATTATGCAACATGAGATAAAAACCATACCAAGAATCATCCTATCCAAATGATTATTGATATTTTCGTTTTGAGGATAAAAAGCAATGGTAAATGAAAGGAATAACAAGACAAGTAATGATAAGAAAATATAGTATTTAGGAATCGTTTTTTGATTCAAATTAATCCCCTGAATTTTTTTAATACCTGTTGACCTGCCATATGTCTGTAAAGCGTTCGTTTTAGTTTATTCTTTGAGAAAAACCCTGTAATATTCTTTGTATATGACCCATAAAATAACTTGTAGCATTTCCATAATTCTTCTTGTACTTGTTTTCTTGATAATGTTTCTGTTGGCATTATTGCATGTGCCATATCATAATTTGCAAAATTTTTATCCTCAATTAACCCATGTTTCTTTGCATCATTATAATATTCTGTTCCAGGAAATGGGGTAAGTGCAGTATAAATTGCAAAATCTGGATCTAGATCCATTGAAAATAAACGTAATTGCTCAATAGAATCATATGTGTCCTTTTGTGAACCTATCACAAACATTGCATGAGAAAAAACATCATTTTCTTTTAATATTTTCATTGCGTTATATGCATCTTTGTTTTTTGTTCCTTTTTGATATTCCTGTAATGTTTTTTCTGCATGATTTTCTACCCCACACATTATCCAATACGTTCCAATACTACGAAGTTTTTTAACTAAATCTGGATTTTTTGCAATATCGTCTGTTCGTGCCTGTAAAAACAACATGATATCTTCTTTGCATTTTCTTTTCCGTATTTCCTCATAGAGTTTATTCCCTCTCATATTTATTTTGAAATGATCATCTGCCATCCAGAGAAATACTCCTCCAAAGGTTTCATTGAGATACTCGATTTCATCTGCAATTCTTTTTATTGATTTTGTTCGCCAACAACCATTCCAATGTTTCCATTGTGTACAAAAACGACATCTATGATCGCAGCCTCGACCTCCTTCAAGAACCATGTATCGTGTATTTTTTCCAGCCATCATACTAAAATGATACTTTTTGATGTGTTCTTCAACGAGATGATATGCAGGATATGGAAGGATATCTAAATTCTGAATCAAAGGTCGATTTTCAGTATGAATAATTCGGTTTTTATGTGAAAACGAGAGTCCTTTAATGTCTCCGGGTTTTTTTCCATTGTTAAAAGATTTTAAAAGTTCAACAACAGTTAACTCACCTTCACCTCGAACAATATAATCAATTTCAGGAAATGAAATTAATGATTCCTCTGGAATCGATGAAAAATGAATACCACCAACGATAGTCTTAATCTCGTCATTTATTTTTTTTGCTATTTCAACAGTTCTTGCACAGGTATATGCATTACATGTAAAACCTGATGTTAATAAAATTGATGGGTCACTTGAAATAATTCTATTTTCTAGACCATCCCAACTGATTTTTTCTGCTTGACAATCAATGATCTCAAGCTCAATATTTGGTAGTTGTTGTTCGATAAAAGCGGCAAGAATCAAAAGGGTTGTTGGAGGTGGTTGATATTCACCCATTACAAACCAATAATTGCGAGGAGGTTCAACAAAAACAATTTTTTCCTTATTCATCTAAATATGAAAACAAGGTTTTGATTTATAAGTTGTTTTCAATTAACAATCTTTCTTAATTGTTTTTTCTTTATTTTCATTTTTTAGTGATGCATGTGCTGCTGCAAGTCGAGCGATAGGAATTTGATAGGGTGAGCAACTCACATAGTCAAGACCTATATTATGGCAGAATTCAATGCTTTTTGGTTCTCCGCCATGTTCTCCACAGATACCTAGTTTTATATCTTTTCGAGCTGTTTTTCCTTTTTCAACTGCGATCTGAATTAACTGACCAACACCAGTTTGATCAAGTGTTTGAAATGGGTCAAATTTGAATAGTCCCTTTTCAATGTAATGAGGGATGAACTTTCCAACATCATCTCTACTGAAACCAGAGGTCATTTGTGTCAAATCATTTGTTCCAAAACTAAAAAATTCTGCCTCTTCTGCAATACTATCTGCTCGTAGCGCAGCACGTGGAACCTCAATCATTGATCCAATTTTATATTTTATTTGTTTTGATCCATTGAAGACTTCATTTGCAACTCGTTTAATTATTTTTTTCTGATGTATAAATTCTTCTGCATGTCCTACTAACGGGATCATAATTTCTGGTTGAACATCAATTCCTTCTTCTGCAACCTCTTTTGCTGCTTCAAAAATTGCTTGAGCCTGCATTTCAGGGATTTCAGGATGAGAAATACCAATACGGCATCCTCTATGGCCAAGCATAGGGTTGGTTTCTTGAAGTTGTTTAATCTCTTTTTTCAATCGAGAGTCCGAAATTCCCATTTCTGATGCGAATTTTTCTATGTCTTTTTTTTTGGTTGGAAGGAATTCATGAAGTGGAGGATCTAGAAGTCTAATGGTAATTGGTCGTCCATTCATAATTTTAAACAGTTCAATAAAATCCTGTTTTTGATATGGTTTAAGTTTTGCAAGTGCTTTTTTTCGCCCATTAATAGTTTGGGCAATAATCATCTCACGAACTGCTTTGATCCGGTCACCTTCAAAGAACATATGTTCAGTTCGACATAATCCAATACCTTCTGCTCCAAAACTTATTGCTTTCTCAGCATCTTTAGGGGTATCTGCATTGGTACGAATTGATAGTTTTCTGATTTTATCTGACCATTTTAGTATCTCAGAGAAATTCCCGTTCAGTTCAGGATCTGTAACAGGTAGTTCACCAGGGTATACAAATCCTTTATTTCCATCAAGTGTGATAAAATCACCTTGTTTGAAGATTTGATCGCCTATTTGAAGGGTTTTTTTCTTTTCGCTAATTTTTGCTTGTCCACATCCAGAAATACAGCTTTTTCCCATGGATCTGGCTACAACTGCTGCATGACTTGTCATTCCGCCCTTTGCAGTGAGAATACCTGCGGCTACTTCCATACCGATGATATCTTCAGGGCTTGTCTCATTTCGTACAAGAATTATTGAATCGCCATCTGCTGAGAATGAAACTGCTGATGAGTTATTAAATACTATTTTTCCTACTGCTGCACCAGGACTTGCGGGAAGACCTTTTGCGATAGGCGTTTGCTTTATGTTTTTAGTGTCAAGTTGTTTATGTAGGAGTTGGTTGAGTTGTTTTGGTTGAATACGTAGAAGCGCATCAGTTTTAGTGATTAATTTTTCTTTTACCATGTCAACTGCTATGTTAACTGCTGCTTGCGCTGTTCTTTTTCCAGATCTGGTTTGTAACATGTAGAGAGTATTTTCTTGAATTGTAAATTCAAGGTCCTGCATGTCAGTATAATGACGTTCTAGTTTCTTACAAATTGAAAATAATTGATCATAAAGATTAGGCATGATATCTTTCATTTTCTCTATTGGGATGGGAGTTCGGATTCCTGCAACAACATCTTCTCCTTGTGCATTGATAAGGTATTCACCATAAAACTTGTTTTCCCCTGTTGATGGATTTCTTGTAAAACATACACCTGTTGCAGAACTTTCACCTAGGTTTCCAAAAACCATGGTTTGTACGTTGACTGCTGTTCCTTCAAGTCCAATTATTTCATTAATCTCTCTATATTTGATGGCTCTTTCATTGTTCCAAGAGTTAAAAACTGCTTTAATTGATAATAATAATTGTTCATTGACATCTGTTGGAAATAGCATGTCTTTTTCTTTTATGATGAGTTCTTTGTATTGTTGTACTATGTTTATTAAGGTTTCAACATCAAGATCTTTATCATAGAGGATATTATTTTTTTCTTTAATAGTTTCAAGGATATGTTCAAATTGATGATGGTCAATGTTCATGACAACATTTCCAAACATTTGAATGAATCTTCGATAGCTATCCCATGCGAATTGTTTGTTTCCACTTTGTTTTGCAAGACCTTCTACGATTTCATCATTTAATCCTAGGTTAAGAACAGTATCCATCATTCCGGGCATACTTACCGCAGCACCACTTCGAACGGATAGAAGTAATGGATTTTCTTTATCACCAAATTTTTTATTCATTGATTTTTCTAATTTTTTGATATTTATTTTTATTTCTTCTAGGATTGCTTGGTTTAATTGATTTTTTTCTTCGTTATAGGTTTTACAAGCTTCTGTTGTGATTGTAAATCCTGGAGGGATGGGTACTTGAATGTTTGACATTTCCGCAAGATTAGCCCCTTTTCCACCTAAAAGCTCTTTAAATTCTTTTTTTCCTTCTGTTTGCTTGTTGCCAAAAAAATAAACGTATTTCATGTTTTTCTATCCTACTATTCTCTCTTTATTTTGTTAATCTATCTTAAAGAATTTGTGAAATAAAGATGTATCTATCTATCTATTTCAATTTACGTATTTTTTTTCTTTTATTGATAGTATAAAGAATCTCCTTATTTAATATTTACTATTATATATAAATATCAACATAAAGGAGTTTTTTTCTTTTTTCAAGATATTTATTTAATCTAAACTTTTATAACAAATTGGGCATAAACGGGTGAGTTCTCCATCTATGTTTCTAACATGATTTTCATGAACAATATCTTGAATATTGCAAACTATACATTTTTGATCGTTATTCATTTTATTCACACTCTTTGAATTGTTTGGGAGAGGGATGTTTCTTTTATAAACATTATCCGAATAGTATATATATTCTAAATAGAAAATCAATAAATATATACAAAAATAAATAAATTTAAAGAAAATAAACAAAAATTTAATAAACGACATTAGAAAGAATTTAATAATGGTTGAAAATCACCCTTTGAAAACAAATGAAACTAAGTAAAGATTATATCACACTTTGTTGTGTATCACTTGCATGGTTCCTAATACTATCAGGAAGATATAGCATATCAAATCTCCTCCCAAAAATTATTAACGACCTCAACTTTAGCTGGACACAAGCAGGAATCGCTCTAACAACAATGTGGCTTTTCTATGCAATCACACAATTTCCCGCGGGAATATATTCTGATATTAAAGGACGAAAAATCAGCATTCTTTTGGCAATTTCTGTTTTCTCATTTTCATATCTCATCGTTGGATTTTCAGTAAATTATATCATGTTTTTTCTTGCCTTGGTATTTCTTGGAATAGGGACTGGTGGGTATCCTGCTGTTGGCATATCCATGATAACGGACATCTTCAAAGAAAAAAGAGGAAAAGCATTAGGGGTAAGAGATAGTGCAGGATCCCTTGCTTATGGGGTACCCATATTGGCAGCAATAATAGCAAGTTATTACAATTGGAGATTTTTTTTCTTTCTTTGGTCGGCTGTTAGCTTTATCGGTCTGTATCTTTTTTACATAGGAACAACAGAATCAACAGAACTACCAGACACCGTTTCTGTTAAAGAAAGAATAATTGACGGGGTCAGTATCTTCAAAAATAAAAGCATTCAATTGATGTTTATTGTAAATCTATTCATTGCCATTACTTGGATAAGCTACATGTCCTTTTTTCCAGCTTATCTCATTGTTTCAAAAGGTTTTACAGAAATACAAGCAGCAATTGCATTAGGGATCCTGGGAATTGGCGGGTTTATTCTTAAACCAATTATTGGATCTCTCTCTGATAAATACAACAAAAAAATCATAATAATCATCCTTTCAATAGTTACAGCAATAGGAACAATTGCAATTATTAATACAACAAACCTATATCTTATATTGCTGATGAGTTTTATCCCAGCGTTTGCAACAGCAATATTTCCAATAATCTCATCGTTTCTCATGGATTTATTTGAAGAAAAAGGACGTGCAGGAAAACTTGGTTTCTACCGATCAACTTTAATTCTTTTAGCTAGTCCCGCATCATCAATCATTGGGTTTCTAGCAGATAACTACAACTTCAATGTACCATTTTTTGGTATATCAATAATACTATTTATTGCAGCAGCGATATTATTATTTAATGTAATCTTCTTTAATAAAAAGGGATAAGCTTGCCGCATGAATAATTGAAACGGCTAATTAATTCTTAATTAACATTTTCTTGAAATATTTCCAATGCCAAGCAACATGAAACATGGAAATTAATGCCATTGCTATACCCATTTCAACATGCCAAAATAATAAATCAGAGTAAAAAGGTATTTTTATTCCATAGCTGATAAATATCGCAAGAATTATACCAAATATCCCTGAGATAAGAAAGGTAATCAATAGAAGTACATTCCAAATTTTCCTATGTTGCAAAAGTTTTATTTTTTTCTTTCTTGAAAGAGATAAGGTAACTAAATATAAGATAAACAATATTATTGCTATTGGTACAAAGTAATAGTTGATTCGTGAATCAGATGAGTGTGATTCATTAGCTGAACTTGTTGGAATTTCTTGTAGATTATTGCTATGTTCTTCTAATTTTGATCTATCTTCAGGTGAAGATTGCGATAAATCACAGATATTATCATTATCGGTATCAATATATCTTCCACAGGTTCCAGGGTAAGATTCGTTTATTATTCCAAAAGGACAATTATCCCATGCATAAGCACCAGATGCACCAAAAATGATGATTGATAAAACGAAAAATATTGTTGTTTTTAGACCCAAACGAGAAATTTTTTTAAATCTTGCCCTCATCATAACAATCACTTATAGAATCTTTTTATTCTATTAAAAATGATGTAACAATAGCCAAGTCATTTTTCAATTTTTTTCTTAATTGTTACATGAACCAGGGCATATAGATCCAGAGCGACAATTCCTACTTTGCTGAATATTCTTGGGACAAGTTCCAGAACTTTCGCATTCTAACTCGCAGTTATTTTTTGTTTCCATTTTCTGAATGCAATTTCCCGTTCCATCACAATTTGAATTTCCTTGTGATTTACAATCACCCATACCATCACATTGACGATCGCAATTATCACAATCCCCTGTACAAGTATCATTTATTTCTTCATCAGTAGTAATAGATTCATTATCACTCGATGCAATCGCCAACAGACTCCCTATGAGAAATATTTGGACAATTGCAAAGGTTATTAGCATTTTTTTGTTCATTTTTTGTTCAGCTCCATAAATCTTATAATAAATAAATAGTTGAAATAATATATATAATGTTTGTGAAACCAATGGGCGATATCGTTTCATATTTTGAAACCAACAACAAAATATTAAATATAAATTACATATCAATTTAGAAAGAAAGGAAGAGAATTTGTTATGAACCTTAAATTTAAAGTTAAAGCATTAATTGGAGTTGTCCTAATATCCATAGTTATATTACAAGGATGTACAACCACTGAAGATGACAGCCCTTATTCAAAAACACAAACACTCCTGGATATCACTGCAATAGAATCATATTATCTCATTCAGAATAATACTGAAAATCCAAATTTTATCATTATTGATATTCGTACGCCCGAGGAATATGAAAGTGGTCATTTAGCTGATTCAATTATCATAGATTATTATGAAAGTACATTTGAAAAAGACATTGATCAGCTTGATAAAGAAAAAACATATCTAATTTATTGTAGAACTGGTCGACGTACAGGACTTGCAATGGATATCATGGAAGATCTAAATTTTTTAAATGTATACAATATGTTGGGCGGTATTACCCAATGGGAAACAGAGGGATTACCAATAATTTAGAAAATTAAAAGTTCGATAATACGTTTAATTGATAACATCATAAGATTTAAGTCTTTGTTTTTGTTTTAAAACATGGAAATTTTATATGATATACAAGGAGACATTTGGAAAACCTGAACATGGATGGGTCGTTCTTGTCCATGGTTTAGGGGAACATAGTGGAAGATATCAAAACCTCATACAGATGCTTAATAAAAAAGGGATGGCAGTCTCTGTGTTTGATTGGCCAGGTCATGGGAAGAGCTCAGGTAAAAGAGGTCATACAAGTATAAATGCAGGTATCAAAATTATTGATGAAATCATAGATGAAATTGATGAAAAACCCTTTTTATTTGGACATAGCATGGGAGGATTAACCGCTGTTAGATATGCAGAAATATATCCAAATAAAATAAAAGGTCTTGTTGCATCTGCACCGGCTCTTGCAATTGCAAAAAATATCCCATCAGCATTAATTCCAATAGCAAAAATCCTTGGAATTATCCTACCGTCTTTAACAATAAACAATAGACTCGATCCAAATGATATTTCAAGAAATAAAAAAGCTGTTAAAAAATATATTAATGATTCTTTGGTCCATGATAGAATATCAAATGCACTAAGTAGAAGTATTTTTGTTGAGATGAATCGTGCTCATAAAGAAGCAGAACAGATTAATATACCTGCATTACTACTAGCAGGAACTGATGATAGAATCGTTCCAATTGATGGATCTAGAAATTTTATTAATGAGCTTAAAAATAACGATAAAACATTCAAAGAATACAAAGGCGCATATCATGAAATATTTGAAGATCTTGAATGGGGTCCGCTCTTTAATAAAACCATTGTTGATTGGATAACCAATCATTGAATTCTTTCTGCATTTCGGGTTGCAACAATATCTACGTTTAAACCAGCAATATTTTTAATAATAACATCTCCAACATGTACTGGTGCATCGACAACAATATTTGCAAGTTCTTTCATTACTTGATGAACTACCTCTTTTGGAACAGGTTTTGCTGTTTTCACAGCAACTGTGGAAATATTGCTATGGCGGCAGGGTACAACACTCATCACTATTCTTTTAGGGGAATTTATCTCCTGGGTGGCATATTCTTCACCATTTTTACATGCAGCACCAGTCATCTGAAAACCCTCCTTGTTTTCTTTTACATGAATTTTGCATCCCAATGGACACATAATACAGGTAACCTCTATGTCGTCATTCATCATATAATCTCCAAAGTTAACTGGTTTTCAACAGGCGATATTTCTTCTTTTGTCAGAGATATCTTAATCATTTGACCTGGTGTGACTCCTCGTTTTTGTATTTCTTTTTGTATTTCAGGAATCCTTATGGTGGCCTTTGGACGGGGTTGCTTTACTCGAACATATAATGTAACATCATGGTCACCAGTGAAATTATGAGGAACAATCATTCGAACATTTCCCTTTTTTTCAATTGATTTTAATTTCTTATTTGGAATGCCTTCACCTTCAATGAACCTTTTTGCCCCATATGC
>Ga0164310_10001714_pt1 | contig 12542 bp, 12 predicted proteins | sample GuaBasSedimGuay1_FD_121795 | JGI IMG/M metagenome (GOLD analysis project Ga0164310, IMG submission 121795) | Subseafloor sediment microbial communities from Guaymas Basin, Gulf of California, Mexico - Guay1, Core 4569-9, 0-3 cm | ecosystem: Environmental > Aquatic > Marine > Hydrothermal vents... | reverse complement strand
GATGAAGCAATTCCGCCTGTGAAAAAGCTGCGTCAGAAGCTGGACGAGTTTGCTGCCAGGGTACCAATCTGGAGCCTGACACTCTTCACAGTGGACGGCTACATAATAGCGCATCGCGCGGCATCTGAGCGCATCCCAGACGGAATTGAGATGGCAATCAGCAGCATGTCTGCAGGCCTAATCACCATATCAGAGGACTTCATTCGGATGATTGATGCGTCAAAGACGTTCAGGAGCGTCCTAGTTGACTCTGTAGACGAGGCTGGCGTGCTCAACTTTTCAATCCTGCTGGGTACGGTCGCAGACAATGTGCTCTTGTCGTGTATCTTTCCACGAACAACTCAGCTGGGCCTGATCACGTTCGAGCTCGAAACGCTGGGCAACGAGATTCGTGAGACCATCCGAGAGTGGGACGTTAAGCTCCACAGTGAAACCATGACATGAGGCAATTGACCATGGTAGAAGGAAAGAGCGAGCGACTCGACCGTATACTTCGAAACCTGCACAATGATGTAGGGGAGAGTCTGCGCACATGCGTTGTGACAAATGAGCGGGGACTCATAGTAGCTGCCATAGATACCCACTCGACCACGAACGAGAGTGTGGCTGCCATGGTTTCCCTTGTTTCAGACACATCTCATCGTGTGGCTCAGAACCTCCAACTTGAGAAGACTTCACTCGTCCAAGTTAGCACTCCGAGTGACAAATTCGTAGTGCTTGAGTTCAACGTGCATGGAAGACCATTCAGACTGGGTGTCATCGTGAGAGGCGACATGCCGCGGCGGAGCATCCGCCAGCTGCTTCGGCGACGTAATGTTGACCAGATCCTACTAAGAGCGGCGAAGGAGATTCGTAAGGTGATGGAGGAATAGCCGGTAGGTGGAGGAGGAAAGAATGACATACAAGCTTGCCGAACTGGAATCAATTCTTCGGGATCTCACCCAGAAGTGCGACCTTGAGTCGTCAGCGATTGTGACAACAAGAGGACAGATGGTGTGCTCGTCGCTCTCCCTCAGTACGACAGAAAAGGCCATCTCAGCCATGGCGGCGTCGATTCAGTCCATTGGAGTACGCGTCGGAAAAGAACTGGGTGCAGGAATGCCCGAGGTAATCATCATCGATGGGGCTGAGAAGACTGTGATACTCACGGGATTTGGCTCCATGATACTAATCGGAACGGCTCCTGTGAACTCCGGCATCGCTCTCATCAAGTTCGAGCTTGTGAGAGCTGTAGAGAGAATCAAGAAAGTTCTTAATGAGTGAGAAACGTGTGCCGTGCCAGAAAGTGGTGCGGCACAGACACTGTTTTATCTGATCTGTCATCATCCTTTTCAGGCAAGTGAAAAATGGAGCCGTGATTGGCAGCGTGCAACTCCGCAGACACTTCCGGGTAAGTGCCCCTGGGAGAGTGTGCCTGTTCGGGGAACACAGTGACTATCTCTCGCTCAATGTCATCACTGCCGCAATCGACCTTAGAATCAACATGGACGTTCACACTAGGCCAGATGACCTCATTAGAATTCGCTATCTTGACCTCAACGAGAACGACGAGTTTCGTATCGGAATGCCAGCCTCATACAGGCGGAAACGCGACTACGTTCGAGGTGCATTCAATGTTCTTCTGTCGGAGGGCATAGTGCCGCTGAGAGGGGCGGACATCGAGATTCGAGGTAACATACCCATGAATGGTGGACTGGCCAGCTCATCCGCTCTTACGGTCGCCGCGGTTCTGACAGGTGCCGCCCTCTCTGGGAGAACACTTGATAGGAAAACGATTGTCAAGTATGCGTTCAGGGCAGAGGTGCTGGAGTTTGGTGAAAGTGGGGGAAGCATGGATCACACAGCATGTACATATGGCAACATAGTCCATGTGGACTGTGGACCACAGCCGCAGGTGACTGAGCTCCCAGCAGGAATACACGGTCTCGTGATTGGGGACTCAAGAGAAAAGAAGAGGGACACTGTGGGCGACCTTCGTAAGATACGAGGTACGGTCGAACAAGGATACACGGCCCTCAGGAACATCATTGACGGTTTCGACCAGCGCACGTCCCCGCTCACAGAGGTCATGAAACACGCCTCGAGCCTTCCCGCCGATGTAAAACGAATGACCCTGACGACGTTGCGTAATCGTGACCTGACAGCGAGAGCCTTTGCGCTACTCAGATCACCTGCTCCCGATCCTCGTACTCTCGGTCAGATGATAGATGAGCACCATGCCCTCATGCGCGATGGACTGGACAGGTCCACACCAAAGATAGAGAGATTGATAGATGCTGCGAAGGAGGCTGGCGCTCTCGGCTGCAAGATCAATGGGAGCGGTGGTGGTGGCACTATTCTCGCCTATGCGCCGGGTCGCGAAACTGAAGTGATGAGAGCAATAGAGAGAGAGGGCGGCACCCCGTATCTGGTACGGGTCGTGGGGGGTGCCGCGGTGGTCAGATAACAGAATCTACGAGCTCTCAGCGAGCTCTCTCATGCGCCTCTCGACAATTTCGAGAATCTCGCCCTTCAACTCATTACCCCTGCTGATGATGGACTCAACCTCGGAGGAAATCTTCTCTACGAACTTTTTGTCTTTGATGTTGCCGAGGTTTATTCGCACATTGAGTGCTGCGCCCTCTATGGCCGCCATGAGAGCATGCGCAGCCACACCCGCATCTGTTATCGCGTTTATGTTGCCCTTCTCAGCAGCAATCCTTGCATGCTCGAGAGCATTAAGAGAGTGGCGCATGGTCTTCAACGGAACCTCGGCAGCATGCTTCGTCGCCTCTTCTAAGACCTCTTCCTTCTCCTTTTTCTGCTCGGGTGTGTCTTCAGGCATCTTGAAGGCCTTCATGACCTCGTCGAAGGCTGCTGAGTCCTCTTCCACCAGACCCATGAGCACACCACGGTCGTTCTCACATGCATGACGATGTGAGAGCATCTCTTCCTTGATGGCTGCAAACTTGCGTCCTGAGAGTGACAGACCTGTCACCATGCACACGAGCGCCGCACCAAGTGAGCCCATGGCTGCGGCCACGCTTCCACCTCCGGGTGTCGCACGCGCGCGGCGCACCTGGTTCCCAAACTCAATGAGAGACATCTCGGTGAAGGACTTCTTCTTCGGGTCCTCAGCACCACCAAGATAGTACAGGTCCAAGATCATGGACTCATCGAGCTTCTCAGGCTGTACGTAGTAACGGAATGCATCAAGGATGGCGAAGAGTGGAATCATGCCGACAATCTCGGTTTCGACGACGGTTGCTCCAAAGCGCCGGGCCTCATTGCGGACGACCTCTAGGACCTGATGTATCTTGGTCCGCTTGGGGTGTGTCAGGTTCATTGATACCTGAACCATGCCCTTCTCGGGGATTTCGAGGCCTATTCCTTGGACATAGACGAAACCGCCTGTCGTAGCACGAACCGCGTCTGCGCATGCCTTTGCCACACGTACGTCAGTCGTATTGAGGTTGCAGTTGAACGCAATCAGGAAGTTCCTCGCACCGGTGGCTGTGCATCCGGCCGTGGGATGAATCTTCTTGGGGCCGTAGTCGGGGTCCTTCGTCGGGTCTGTGCCGATGAGTTCGCGCAGGCCCTCGAACTCACCTTCGCGAATGTTGGGCAGATCCACTCTGTCGGGGCGTGTCGCAGACTTTGCGTAGAGGTAGACTGGTACGTTGCATTTCTTAGAAAACTCCTCAGCAAACTGCTTTGATAGCTCAATGCACTCGCCAATGGTCGTGCCGTGAAGCGGAATGAACGGAACAACGTCAACGGCACCCATTCGGGGATGAGCACCCTGATGTTTCGTGAGATCAATCTTCTCCACGGCAAGCTCAGCGGCACGGAGAGCGGCCTCTTTCACCTTCTGTGGTTCGCCAATGAATGTGAACACTGAACGATTGTGGTCGTAATCATACTCGACATCCAGAAGCCGTACGCCCTCTACGCTCTTGATCGCCTCAGCCAGGGCGTCAATGACCTCCTTTCTCCGTCCCTCGGAGAAGTTGGGCACGCACTCGACAATCTTCAAGGTCAGTCACCGCGCCCGCCGCATCCAATCATACTCAAAAGGCTTTGGGCCCGTACCTACGAGTAGGATAAGGTGTTTCAACAACCAGACCATCAAGGAGTAGACAGGGGAACATAAAACATGCAAGAAACACAGTGTCACGTACTCAAAGAGCAGAGTGCTTGCGGAACCGATTGACACATAGGACAGTTTGCATAACCAATAGTGTAGCTATATGGAGGTAAGAGTGCGCCAGTCCATCTTGGCGATAGAAGGACGAGAAAATGATAGCAACAGCCGCTCACGAGCCGTGCGAGAGGTGGGACAGACTATGGGAATCCACGTAGTACTGAGATCCGTCGGAGGAATACACTGGCGTCGGCGTGTGCAATCCACAACAGCGTACGGTTTCAGGCTGCTCAGATCAATGGTCGCCAATAGTATAATCACCAATGTGCAATTGGGCCAAGTGTTCTTCCGAGGAGTCGCCACAGTTGGTGGTGAAACCTACCTCAATGGGGAGGCAGGATGGATTGACCGTCCGTTCTCAGGAAACATCAATGACATCGTCGAAACTCTCGGGCAGATAATGAAGAAGAGAAACATAAGGTTCCCATACTTTCGCCCCGAAACACTGGCTACTACAATTGTATGGACTGCTAATCTGCATGGAGAACAGTGCACAGGGTATCTCATCCTCCGGGAACCGCGCGCAGAAGATGCAAAGACTTTCGGCAACATTGAGATAGACATCATGAACACAGGCGAGGTGACCCAGACTATCGCTCAGGTCTTACGAAACACAATGAAACAAGGAGAGGACCATAGGAGGAGAGTCGAGGCCATAGCTTCAGTACTGTTTCACGAAACTGACGAGCCACATCTGTACGGGTTCAAGATTCCGTATTGTATTGTTATCACGGATGATAGCAAGCCGTTCATTCGGTTTGATAGAGCATACGTATTTGGGCTGAGCAGTGCAAGGTCGCTTCCGAGGTTCTTCAGAGAGCTCATTGAATCTTCAGTGCACGAGCTACTGGGTAGTCGCCTACTTCGGGGTGAAAACGCCGAGAAACTATTCCAGCTTGAGCAGGTTTTCAGTACTGTACGTCCATCTCTACTAACATCCGTGCTCAGAAGGGAAACGACATATGAGCGTCTGCTGGGAGAGTTTGAAACTGCAAACATAGCTGTGAGCCCCGGTAGCATAATCGTGTCCAACGATGAATCCCTAGAAGAGTTTTTGGAGGTTCTCATATCAGTGTACGGCGATGTGCTGTCGCCAATCTACAAGATTGTGAGGAGTCTACGTGAGGAACTCGAGAACTACGCAAGAGAGGCCTGAGCAGCAAGAGTAGGCTTGAGTTCACTTACCACTACTATGTACGGATTCCTCCAGAGGATCACATGCTCCCGCTTACGCTTGGGACGCCGCTTGACGAGCACACCCTCAACGAGCCGTTTCTTCTTCACCTCGGACGGAATCTTAGAGAGATGAATCAGTGCAATGCCTCCGTGATGCGAAAACTGATCGTCCCACGGGCCTCCCGTAGCATTCTGGCTAGTAGCCACAGCCTTGAACCAATCATGAAGAAGCGCTTGTTCACGTAGATCTCTACAGAGATAGTATAGAGACTCTACTTGGGCCCGCGCTTTGGGCAGCGTCCGAAAACGTGACGTTTCGGGGTCTTTCTTTTCAGCCAATATCAAGGGGCATCCGTGCATGTGGGCTACCAAGTCCGGAGCGCTCACAGAGCCGCATCTACGGCCCAACATCTCACATGCTCTAGAACGTGCATCCGTGACGGCACTACCAGAACTCAATTCCTCAACCAAGAAATCGATAGCAGAATGATCCCCACCACAGAAACGGCGTATCCTTTCTTCGAATATCTCGAACGCCTTGCCATCATTATCGTAGAGATTCCACTCCTTGTTTCTAACATACCTGAGAAAGTCCGCAATAGAATTGCCAATGGTAGCCAGATATGCCTTCGCAAGCCCATGTGACAACGAGAACACCCCTACCAGGGCATACCAGCACTGGTAATCCACGGTTCGGAAAAAGGTTCCGACTGGTGGCTCTCTTATCGCACTGTTCTAACAATACAATGCCGCTACGTGCCGGACATAGTTGACTGCCCCTCTGGTTGAGATTATCTGTTATTAGATGATGCCACCAAGATTGAAGCGAGAAGGGGTCATATCGAGTGTCTAGCTGACGTATGAGCCATAGTCGATGGCATATGTAGTGAGGACGTTCGTCTGGGCCATCTGGAACGAGTACGCCGCAAGCACATTCTTTAGAAGCATTGCGATGGTCATCGGCCCGACACCACCGGGAACTGGCGTGATGTACAGAGCCTTGCACTTGATGGCCTCGAAGTCACAGTCGCCATGAGGAGTGGCCACATCGATGACGATGGCCCCATCCTTCACCATGTCGGCCGTGATGAAATAGGGATCCTCATCGGAGCGCCGGCGGCCCACTGCAGTGATTAGGATGTCGGCCTGGCGAGTGATTGATGGGAGGTCCCTCGTATGGGAGTGGCACACAGTCACTGTGATGTTCCTGTTGAGGAGGAGCATGATGAGGGGCTTCCCTACGATTGTGGACCGGTTGATGATGACAGCATGCATGCCATCAAGGTCTATGCCCAGTGAGTCGAGAATTGTCACGATGCCTTGAGGCGTGGCCGCGCTCAGGAGCTCGCCACCATAGAAGAGCCTGTAGATGTTCCTCGGAGAAAAGCCGTCAACGTCCTTGTCGGGGTTTATGGCGCTGATGATGGTCTCTTCGTCGATGTGCTTGGGAAGAGGAAGCTGTACCAAAATCCCGTGAACGGTGGGGTCTTGGTTCAGACGGTGTATCAGCTCCAGCAGTTCCTCCTGTGTGGTGTCCTCGGGGAGATTGTAGCCCTCAGAGAGTATGCCCACGCGCTTGCATGCCTTGTGCTTCATCCTGACGTACATCTTCGAGCCCGGGTCCTCTCCCACTATCACGGTCACGAGCTTGGGTCTCGCACCGTGAAGCTCTGTGAGCCGTTCCACTTCGTTTGCTATCTCCTGCCGAATCCTCTTCGACAGCTTCTTGCCACTGATGACATGGTCTTCGCAAAAGTCGCCAGGAGTTATCTCAAGGGCCATCGTACAACCACCACCTAGAACACCCCGGATATGTTGCCCTCATCGTCGATACTCATGCCAACGGCAGCAGGCTCCCTGGGCAGCCCGGGCATCAGATTGACATCCCCCATATAAACTATCACAAAGCCTGCGCCAGTGTTCACGTCAACATCACGCACGAAGACCTTGAACCCGGTTGGCCTACCAAGAAGCTTTGGATTGTCCGAGAGGCTATACTGGGTCTTTGCAACACAAATTGGAAACTTGCCGTACCCTCGCTTCTCAAGAGAACGTATTTGCCGTTTCACACCGTCACCGTAGGTCACCCCATCTGCACCGTAGACCTGAGTTGCAACCTTCTCGATTTTGGCCGTGATACTATCCTCTGGCTCGTAGGTGTGCTGTAGACTGGAGCCTCTCTCAATTGACTCAATCACGGCTGAGGCGAGGGCCATTCCACCCTCACTGCCCTTTGCAAACACCTCGGACACCTCCATTCTCCACCCCCGCTCCTCACAGAGAGACTTCAACAGACCAATCTCTTCGTCAGTGTCATCGGGAAACCTGTTGAGCGCGATCACAGCGGGCAGGCCCCATGCCTCAACATTCTCCATGTGTTTCTCAAGGTTCGGAACTCCTGCCGCGAGATCGCCGTCACCGTGCAGCTTGAGCGCACGAATCGATGTCACTACAACGACCGCATCAACGTCGAAGTTGCCAGCACGCGTTACGATGTTGATGAACTTCTCAGCCCCGAGGTCAGCACCAAAGCCTGCCTCAACAACGACATAGTCAAAGAGCCTCAGGGCTAGGTCTGTAGCGACTATCGAGTTCGTCCCATGGGCGATATTGGCGAATGGCCCGGCATGAATGAATGCCGGCGTGCCCTCAGAGGTCTGAACGAGATTGGGTTTGAGGGCATCACGAAGAATGACGCTCATGGCACCCTCAGCCTTCAGGTCACGAGCAAATACCTCCTTCTTGTCGAAGTTTCGACCCACAAGAATGCGTCCGAGGCGCTCGGTCAGATCAGAGTAATCGGTGGCAAGTGCAAGAATCGCCATTATCTCGGAGGCAGCTGTGATCACAAAAGAGTCCTCTCGAGGAAAGCCATTCTTTCGGCCACCAAGACCTACTACGATGTTCCTGAGCGCGCGGTCATTCATGTCAATCGTCCGTGGCCAGTACACCCGACGCAGGTCAATGCCGAGCCCATTGCCATGATGAATGTGATTGTCAATCATCGCGGAGAGCAAATTGTGCGCGGCGCTGACGGCCGGAAAGTCAGCCGTGAAGATTAGATTGATTCGTTCTGAGGGGAGTACCTGCGACCGTCCTCCACCTGCAGCACCGCCCTTCACGCCGAAGACAGGTCCAAGCGACGGCTCTCTAAGGGTAACACCGGCACTATGTCCCATCTTGTTCAGCGCCATGGACAGGCCTATCGAGTTTGTCGTCTTTCCCTCCCCTGCACGTGTGGGGTTGGTGGCGGTCACAAGAATCAGATGGCCCTTGCGTTCACCGAGTGTTCCCCGGAGGCGCAGGTCAATCTTTGCCATGTACTTGCCATAGGGCTCCAGAAAATCAGCAGGAATCCCTGCTCGCTCTGCTACGTCGAATATCGGAATCATCGCTTCGAACACCCGCTGCAGCATCACTGCACTCGCGGCAACATCGAGCTCCTACGCACCGTGCAATTGTAGATAAGCAAAGCTCTACCTGCATCAAAAAGAAGCCACGGGCCGGCGGACAGCCAAGTCGCCCGCCCGTACGACAGATGTGGGGCCCATTATCAGTAGGAGGCGGTCTCTACTTTCCACTCGCCCTTCTCTTTCCGGAGGTGGATGGGAACAGGCATTCCTCTCAGAGATCCGTCCCGGTTGTGGCGCTTGAAGAAGAGCTTGCAGTAGTCGTCCTTCTCGATGTCTACGCGGTCGAAGGTATAGTACACACCGTATTTCTCGTAGTATCCGCGTCCTGTCTTCCACCAGTAGTCTGCCGAGTCACCGTGAACCGAGTTCAGGGCACCTCGCTTCCTGTCCTCGGTCAACGTTTCCGCCCACTTCTTGATGTCACCCTCCTTCAGAAGGTCGTAGTGGCGCTGCGCGACTTTGATCGCGTCTTCAATTGACATGGTGCTCCACCATTCTCAAGTATCGCATTTCTTCATGTACGAGCGCAATTAAGACTAGTTGTCACGTCTTCTCTGACACCACCGGGCTACGAACGTGCACCGAGATGAACTACTGAGCCGTCGCCAGATGGGCGCCTCATCAAGAGCGATACTGAGGTCATGGGGGGTCCGGGTCATGAATGGAACACATGGTGCCTGTCTTCTTGAGAATGATCACGATGTGCATGAGTTCCATTGTGAGCGCGGAAGGGGGCGCACTTGCTGGCGCCCCTAATGCGCCTGTGTGAAGCCTGTGAGGACTCAGATTGGCAGGCCAAGCAGGTCGAAGACGCCAATCATCTTGAGGGCCATGTAAATCATGACCACGATGAAAATCCATTTGAGAGCCTTGGCGTTTATCTTGTGCGCGATATGTGCACCGACCTGTGCCATGGGGATGCTCGTCCCAGCTAGTAACACCCACTGCAGGAGATTTACGTAACCAATTGAGAACTCCGGCAGACCAGCCACTCCGAGGCCAAGAATCATGTAGCTGAGGGCACCTCCCAGAGATGTGAATATCATCATCGCGGTCGAGGAACCAACAGCCTCGTGCATGTGGAAGTTGAGAAAGATGACCATCACTGGGACCACCAAGACTCCGCCTCCAATACCAATCAGTCCCGTGACAAAGCCCAGCACGATGCCCCAGAAGACGTACGCGGCCATATTCTGATTGACCTCACCCTCAACTCGAAGGGGCTTCGCTGTCGTCATTCTCAGCGAACCAAGAAGTATAGCCGAACCGAAGATCACCTTGAGGATCGCGCCCGGCAGCTGAGAGGCCACGAACGCCCCGAAGAAGCCTGATGCAGCTCCGACCACTCCGAGAGTTATAGCCTGCCTCCAGAGTACGGCTCCCTTCTTGTTGTGTCGGAACGCTCCGCTCACAGCCGTGGGCAGCACGACCAGTAGATTCGTTCCGAAGGAAACTCTTATCGCGATGGTCGGGTCGATGCCACTGGCCACCAAGACGTAGTACTGTACTGGGATCATTATGAAGCAGCCACCGACACCCAGCATGCCTGAGACCGCTCCCACCGCAGCACCAGTTATCAGCAGTGCAAGCATAAACAATGGATCCATTTTCATCACTCCATCGCGTCGCGGCCGCGCCAGCCGCTCTTCTCGCTGTGCCGGTCGTGACGGCAAATATCGGGCATCCGCGATATTTCAATATAGTGATGGGGCTCAGTCGATGGTCACGATGTCGCCAGGGCTGACAGATATTCTATTGGCTGCGGAGCCGTTGCGCAGTGAGATCTCGAGGGTTCCTGCGCTCCCTGTCACCAGAAACACATCACCGAACGGAGCCTCTGCATACGTGGGATACCAGTGAACGGCGCGTTCAACCCCGCGGATGTTGAGCCGGTAGATGTCCTTGTCCAGAGGAGGAATGTTCGTGACCACGTTACCGAAGTGATCGACACGCACAATCTGCCCCTGTCGTCCCCTCAGATGGAAGTCCAACTTTATTGACAGGCCCTCGACGTACGGGCCAAGCATGCGGCCAGCCCCACCCTTGTAGAGATATGCCGCCATGGGCGCGAAGACATCCCTGCCGTGAAATGTCCTTGACGCGTCCTTGCGGACCTTGATAGAGAAGACCTGTTCAATACCGTCCTCTGAGGCTGCGGGATAGAGGAGACCGTTGTCAGGTCCGACAAAATGGTAGTGCTTCGTCTTGACGACGACCGGACGACGCTCTGTTCCCACACCGGGGTCAACTACTGCGAGGAAGATTGTTCGTGGCGGGAAGAACCTGTAGCTCCGTTTCAGAACCCAGGCTCCCTCGACGACCGATTGGGGCGTGATAGAGTGAGTGAGATCCACCAAACGGACATCCTCACAGATGCTGTAGATCACGCCCTTCATCATTCCAACGTACTCAGACTCGCCAAAGTCCGTCAGCAGGACTATCATCAGTCATCACCAAGAGGGAAGGGGTGTGGTGAAACACAATCGTACGTACCCTATTCTACCTTTACCAGACGTACCTCGTTGTAGTCAGTTATGACACGGATGTAGCCACGGAGCATCTCATCCACCTCGGCATCACCGGTGTCTACCTTCAGAGTCTTGCCCTCAATGCCACGAAGCTTGCTGGGGGTGCACAGCACCAAGATGTTGTCCTTGCCAACCATTCGGATGATTTTCGGGCTAATCTGCTGGTTTCCCCGACCGAAGAGCATCCCCTGGTGGCCAATAGGTGACACCACTATCCATGTCTTGCTTGGGTTCGTGACTAGCTCAAGTAGCTGGGCCTCATTCACGTCGTTGAAGACCTCGCCATCACGATAGACATCGACCCCTAGAGTCGTCTTCTTGATCTCCAGCAGGTCGGCCACCGTCTTGACAGTTGTACCAGGGCCCAGAATGTATGTTCCACCAGGCTCCATGCTGTCGATGACGTATCGCGCAATCGCCTCCTGTGCCTCGTGCTCGTTGACGGTTTCAGGACTCGCCTGTTTTGCGCCCTGAAAGCGGGCAGGAACAGCAGGTCCCTTAAGGTATCCGTATAGGCGTATTATGAACCTGTCCTGCCGGAATGCCTCTTCATCAGCATCCATGACCTCAAACTCTGCCGGTGTGGCCGTCCCCTGCGCAACCAGCCGAACTACCTCAGCCGCGTCCTTTGGGTTGACAACGAAGATTCCAGAATACATCTTGACCCCGGAGGGCACCCCCAGCACCATGAGGTCGTCCAGCCCGTTCTGATTGATACTGTCGAGAATGTCTCGTGCAGTGCCGTCGCCACCAACAAAGACAATGAAACGTACCCCGGCATTGTAGAGGGCAACAACCGACCTCCTCGTGTCCTCAGCGGTAGTTTCATTCCCAATCGTGACGTCAACGGTTTCAAAGGGCAGGTCTGCGTCGGCGGCCACGTCGGCACCCATTGGTGCTGGCACAGTCACGAGTTCTATGTCAATGTGCTGTGCCTCAATCACTGACGCGAGGGCCTCAAGAAATTCCCGAGCCCTGCTTGGTGCAACTGGCTGGGCGCCCCGGCGAATCGCCTCATCGAGCACGCCGTCCGTGCCCTTCAGTCCAACACGACCACCCATTCCTGCGATTGGGTTGACAAGAAGACCGACCTTCATCATGGACACCGATGTTGCGAGCCCTTGCGTCCTGCTTTAGCAGTTTTGATAGGACCGTCACAGACTCTTCAGATGCCGCAGGCACTCCCTTAGAACGGTGTGACCATGAAGAATCATCTGCCGATAGGCCTCTGTGTCCTTGAAG
>Ga0164310_10001712_pt1 | contig 12547 bp, 10 predicted proteins | sample GuaBasSedimGuay1_FD_121795 | JGI IMG/M metagenome (GOLD analysis project Ga0164310, IMG submission 121795) | Subseafloor sediment microbial communities from Guaymas Basin, Gulf of California, Mexico - Guay1, Core 4569-9, 0-3 cm | ecosystem: Environmental > Aquatic > Marine > Hydrothermal vents... | reverse complement strand
TGTTCATTTGTTAGCAGGTGAAACTCTATAGGAGTCTTAAAGTATCTCGAGAAGAGAACATCGTAGACCTTTAGCCTCCTATCCCTATCTTTGAATTCATCGGAGACTATAGCTACGTCCAGGTCGCTTAGCCCTAAAGAGTAGTCGCCTCTAACAGCCGAGCCGAAGACGAAAACCCTCGCTTTAACATACCGGCTAACAATCTTCTTAATTTCATTCCCTATTCTCTTGTACTCTCTGAAAAACACTATTCTTTCCATAATATCTTCCTCAACTCGTTGACAACCCTAAATGCTTCTTCAACCTCTTCTTCAAAGAACTCATCATAGATGTACCGCGAAGATATGTAGGCTCTCTCTAAATCCCTTAAAACCCTTTTATTCATATTAATGAACCTCTTCAACTCGTCACTTCCGGTTAGGTCTGACAGCTCTGACAGCAGCCTCCTTAAAGAGTGCGTCCTTTGGAAAGAACCTTTCAAGTCTAAGAGCTTGGCTTTCACCATAAGCTGAGCCGCCTGCTCCAAATGAAACATTGCAATGTCGAAATCTCCATTTTTGAAGTTGTTTCTGGCGTCATTCTCGAAAACTCTAGCTCTTCTCAGGAAAACCTTGATTATCTCCTTCACAAATAACTACCAGCCCTCTCTATTTAAAATTTTGACCATTATCAGCCTTATGCTGCCCTATTAGAGCTTTGCCTATGTAAACTGTGTATGCCACTGAGCTTTTATTCCACCTCTAAGTATTGAGTAGTGGTGGAGTATCCCTTCAGCCTGCTTGCCGAGCCTGTCAGAGAAGCCCTCAGGAGCATGGGGATTGTAAGGCCTACGCCCATCCAGGAGATGGCTATAGAGCCTATACTAGAGGGTAGAAGCGTCCTGCTAATAGCCCCGGCAGGTTGGGGGAAGACTGAGGCTGCTGTTGCCCCCATTCTTAGCATGATGCTAAAGGAGGGCTGGGAGGGCGGCGGAGTTAGGGTTCTCTACATCACCCCCCTGAGAGCTTTAAACCGGGACTTGGAGGAGAGGATTGGCAGGCTCGCCTTCAGTGTTGGCTACCGCTGTGGTGTTAGGCACGGGGATACTCCACCATCCGAGAGGGAGGCCCAGGCTAGGCATCCGCCTGACATACTAATAACGACTCCAGAGTCCCTGGAGGCGATACTTCCAGGCAAGATCATGAGAAGTCATCTCTCGAAGGTTAGGTACGTGGTTGTCGACGAGGTTCACGAGTTCATCGAGTCTAAGAGGGGCGTGGAGCTTTCCCTGCTGCTTGAAAGGCTCAGGCAGGCGGCAGGCGACTTCCAGAGGATAGGGCTTTCAGCAACGGTTAGAAGCATAGACTTGGCGCTTGAATTTCTCGGTGGAGACGTGGAACCCATATCGGTGGACGTGTCAAAGCTTGTAAGGTTCAGCGTCGAGTACCCCGTGCCCGTGGATAGGGATAGGGAGACAGCTGAAAAGCTTGGAGTATCCCCATGGGTTGCCGCAAGGCTTAGAAGGGTCGCCGAAGCCACGGGGAAGGCTAGGCTTTCCCTACTATTCGCCAACTCCAGGTCTGCGGTAGAGTTCCTGTCGGCGAAGCTCAGGAGCATGCTCGGCGACAACGTATGGGCCGTCCACCACGGCTCAATATCCAGGGAGATAAGGCTCAAAACGGAGGAGGAGGCGAGGGGCGGGCTACTTAAGGGCGTGGTCTGCACCTCCTCGCTAGAGCTAGGAATAGACATAGGCACGGTAGACCTCGTAGTCCAGTACGGGTCGCCAAGGACCATTGTAAACCTCCTCCAGAGAACCGGAAGATCCGGGCACAGCATGTCGAGGGTGTCCCATGGAATAATACTTGCAGAATCCCCGCTAGACGCAGCAGAGTCCATGGTCATCGCGGACATGGCGTTAAAAGGCAGGCTTGAGCCCCCCACAGTTGAGCATAAGCCATTCGACGTCCTAGCCCTCCAGATCCTAGGAATCCTGCTCGAGAAGGGGGAGGCAACCGTTGACGAGATCTACGACATAGCGAGAAAATCTGTTTTCTACAGAAGCCTAAGCAGGGAAGAGCTTACAAAGGTGATAGCCATACTCAGGAGAAACCGCCTCGTAAAGGCCTCCGGAAACAAGGTTTACAGGCTTAGAAAGGCCTGGAGGCAGTACTACAGCTACCTCTCCATGATCCCCGAGGTCGACGAGGTTAAACTTGTGAACGTCACGGATGGAAGTGTGATAGGCACTCTAGACGCAAACTTCTCAGCCGAGTATGTGGAGGCTGGTGCAAAATTCATTTTCAAGGGGGAGCCGTGGGAGGTTGTGTCCTACGATAGTGAGGCAGTATATGTAAAGCCGGCAGGCCAAGTTAAGGCTAGGATTCCATGGTGGGAGGGAGAGTACATCCCAGTCCCATACCCTGTAGCCCTACAAGTCTCCTCCCTACTCTACACGGTCTCAGAGTGGATACGTAGGGGAATAGGAGTAAGCCAGATATCTGATATGCTAATGTCAAAATACCCCGCCGACAGGGAAGCCTGCAAGGCTGTAGCCACACTCGTCAGAGACCAGCTTAGATCAACAGGCACAGTGCCATCTCCAGACACCATACTCGTTGAATACACCAATGGGGCGATCATAGTACACTCCTTCATCGGGCACCGCGCCAATAGCGCGCTGGCAAGGGCCTCAGCCTACCACGTCAGCCTTAAGACTGGCGACGCCGTCAAAACATGCTACTCAGCCTACGGGTTCGCCCTCATGCCGGAGGTACCTGTAGACTTCAGGCTCGAAGACGTAAAGGCTGAAACCATCACAGAATACTTCAGGGCAAGCAGCGAGATGTCGAAGAGGTTCTCAAGGAAGCTTCTCCAGGTCGCCTACAGGTTCGGAAGCCTAGCTAAGCCAGTAGAACCCGCCATGGTGGACCCCCTCCAGCTCGTAGTGAAGTTCAAGGGTGGAATAGAGTACCAGGAAGCGTTCAAGGAGGAGGAATCGTTCACCTCCAACCCGGCCAGGGCGGCCGAGATCCTAGACATGATACAAAAGGGGAAAATAAAGGTCCTGTATGTGAAGACTCAGAAGCCGAGCCCCCTAGCAGAATACATACTATCCAAGCCGTCGTTCAAGGTCAAAGCTGTCTATAAGGTAAGCCACGAAGCCCTCAAGGGATTGGAGGGCATGATCCTCGAGAAGCTCGCAAGGAAGCCTATGACATCGAGAGAGCTTGCAAGCCTCTTAGGAGTGGAAAGCGAAAGGGTTAGGAGCATACTAATAGATCTCAAGTCTAGAGGGCTCGTCTACGACATACTGTTCACAGACAGGCTTGAAAGAGTATGGTTCGTGTCGCCCACACCTAGGGGCGCAGAGGTACACGTAGACTACGAAACCGTAAGAAAGGCCGTACAGAGGATTTTCAACGTGGAGCTAGAGACAGGTGAAAGCCTACTGAAACTTCTAGGCCGTGCCGGCCCGCTGAGGGCCTCATGGCTTACAAGAATGGGAGTAGCAGGCATGGACACTGTCAGAAGCATAGTGAAAAGCCTAACATCTAAGAGGAAAGTTTCACTTTTCCTCGTAAGGCCGGGGCAGGAGCCCTTCATAGTAACCCCTGAGTACCACAGGGTTTTCGCCTCATCATACAGGGAGAGCATAGACAGCAGGGACGAAATGATACTTAAAGCCCTAAAGCTCCAGGGCGACTTCAAAGAGCTATGTAAGAGGCTCAGGATCAAGCCGAGGTTCGTCAGGGACTCTCTCGTGAGGCTGCAGAAGGCTGGACTAACGGTTTACGATGGGGAGAACTGGCACCTCTACGAGGACTACTGGGGCCATCCCTTCGAGAAGGTTGAAAACGCAACGATAGAGCTGGTGAGGCTACTCCTAATGAGCGGCCCTAAGAGACCTTCATGGCTTATGAACGTGACAGGCCTTAGTCCTGCAGACATATATTCAGCACTTGCCTCAATTCCGGATGCTAGGAGGATAATAGTTAAATTCAGGAGTGGATACCGGAGGATGTACTGTCTTCAGTCATTTATCCTCCAACTATAAGATAAATCCATCTCTAAGCCCATAGGATGATTAGAGTTTATTAGCAACCTTGACTTATATAGGTCTAGGGTTAAACCCTCCAAGCTTCACCCTTAACATTTAAGGGAGGTGGTTAACTATGGGTAAGATAAGAGTAGCAATCGCAGGTGTGGGTAATGTAGCCTCATCCTTAATCCAGGGAGTATACTACTACAAGGGTAAGGATGAGGAGTTCATACCCGGCCTGATGCATGTAAACTTTGGCGGATACAAGATTGAGGATATAGAGTTTGTAGCCGCATTTGACGTTGACGAGAGGAAAATAGGGAAGGATCTAAGCGAGGCCATACTCGCAAAGCCCAACATGATACCGAAGTTCGTAGACCTGCCCAAGCTAGGCGTCACCGTGGAGAAAGGCCCAGTGCTCGACGGCGTGGCGCCGCACATGAAGGACTTCAGGTACGGCGAAGGCTTCAAAGTAGACGACGGTAGGCCGCCTGTAGATGTGGCAGAGAAGCTCAGGGAGGCGGGGGCCGACATGCTCATAAACCTGGTTCCTGTAGGCTCAGCAAAGGCTGCCAGGGCCTACGCCCAGGCCTGCCTCGACGCTGGCGTAGCCTTCATAAACGGCATGCCGGAGTTTATAGTATCAGATCCCGAGTGGGCTGCAAAGTTCGAAAAGGCGGGGATACCAGCAGCAGGTGACGACGTTAAAAGCCAGCTTGGTGCAACAATCCTACACAGGGCGATCGTGAAGCTAATGGTTGAAAGAGGCGTCGTCATAGATGAGACATACCAGCTGAACATCGGGGGGAATATGGACTTCCTAAACATGATAGAGGAGGAGAGGCTGAAGACTAAGAGGATAAGCAAGACCACGGCAGTAACAAGTATGATACCATACGAGATACCAACCAGGGTAGGCCCCTCCGACTATGTCCCATTCCTCGGGGACAGGAAGATATGCTACATCTGGGTGAAAGCCAGAAACTTCGGCGACTTCCCAATATACCTGGACGTAAAGCTAAACGTTCCAGACTCGCCGAACGCGGCCGGAGTACTCGTAGACGCCATAAGAGCCGTGAAGATAGCCCTAGACAGGAAGATTGCCGGGCCGCTGATAAGCATATCAGCCTACTGCTTCAAACACCCACCCAAGCAGTATCCAGACTACGTAGCGAGACAGATGGTCGAGGAGTTCATAAAAGGAGAAAGAGAAAGATAAATCCCTACCCTTTTGTTATAACCTCTATGTATATTGTCTTGGTAGCTAGAATGTTCCAGTAGACGTCATAGACGGTTATCTTAAGCCCGTACTTCCCAGGATAGGAGTTCCTCTCAATATAAACACTGTATTTAAGCCTCCTCTCCCCTCCAGGCTCAAGATAGCCCACATGGTGTACGGAGCCCTCGGCAAACCCGCCGACAGCCCAAACCTTTAGAAACTCGCTCATAGGCGAAACCTCAACCGAGAGATTAGACACCCCCTCAGACCCCCGGTTCTTTACAAGAAGCTCAACAGTCACATTCATATTCTGGGTTCCCTTAGGCTCCTCCGTCAAAAGCTTAATCTCAAGGCCTCCCCGCCCAAAAGGAAGATATCTCAAACCGAAGTAGCCAGCTGCTACGGCAACGATTACTAGGAGAGCTATGCCGCCAATCTTGGTGTAGTTAAACCTCTGCCCAAACCTCATGTTGAAGCCCACTCAAAAAGACTAATACTCACTTAAATAAGTTATACCATCCAAACATAACATGGCATGTCACGAATCGCAGGGTACAAAGAAACACTATACATAATACTGTACAGCCTGCTAGGGCAGGCAGCCTCGGCGCTTCTAATCCTAACATCAAGAGCCCCGCCCGAGGTAGAGTTCACACCCGTAGAATCAGTAGGACTGTCAGCCGCCTACACCTTAGGAACATTCCTAGTCACTCTCCTAATACTATACCTGCTTAGGAAGAGGCTACACACAATCCTGATGATAATGTTCATGACAAGCGTGTCAGTATCGACAATATCAGCCCTACTCCTAGTAGCAGACCAGCACAGCCTAAACCCAGCCTACGCCCTGGCCGCAGGCCTCATACTGACATTCCTAGTCTTAAAGCAGTCCCCCTTAACACCCATAAGCCAGAGCATAATAGCAGGAATAATATCCTACGTCATAGTACAGCTTACAGGGACAACGTTCCCGACAACACTGATAATCCTACTATCCCTCTACGACGTCTACACCGTCTACAAGGGCCCCCTCCAGAGGATAATAGCCGAAACCAGGAGCCAGGAGACAAGCGTAGAGTCAACAATGACACCCCTAATGGTCAAAACAGGAGGGATATCCGTGGGAATGGGAGACATACTCGCATACACCATGGCAGCAGCAATCTCATACCAAAGCCTCAAACCCCCACTTGCAACACTAAACATAATAGCAATATACGCAGGAATCTCCATAACAGTAAGCCTCGTAAGGAGAAAGGGCTACGTCCCAGGGCTACCCGTACCAGTAGGGCTATGGCTAATATCATACATGGTTCTAAGCAACCTATAACAACCTATTTTTACCGTCCATCAGATAGCCACACTACTTTGGGAGCTAAGGTTTTATTTCCCCTGTGGGTTTTAAACATGTGGTCTTGGAATTTAATGTTAGAAGGGGCCTCAGCCATGTCTCATACAAACAGTTTGTTCCCGTGATCCGGGAGTTTGTAGAGCAGGTTAAAAACGTTTTTAGAGATAATCTGGTTTCAATTGTCCTGTTTGGTAGTGTTGCAAGGGGAGACTGTAGAGAGGACAGCGACATCGATATGCTTGTTGTCATGCGAAATCTACCCCAAAGCTTTTTCAAGAGAATAGATCTTTTCATTCCGATCATAGAAAAGGCGAGGGAAAACGCCAGCAGCAAGCCCTTAATCCAGGTCTACCCCCTCACAGTCGACGAGGCTGCGAAAAACAGGCCTATATACCTCGACATGCTAACAGATGCCATCATCATATATGATAGGGACAAATTTATAGAGAAAGTCCTAGAAAGGCTCTGGTTAAAGCTTAAGGGGCTTGGTGCAAAGAAGGTTAAGCTAAAAGACGGAAGCTGGCTATGGATGCTGAAGCCCGACATTAAGCCGGGGGAGGTTGTAGAAATATGAACACCTTAGCAATGGCGAAAGCCTACATCTCCGACGCGAGAAGATCCTTCGAAGAGGCCAAGCAAAACTACGAGTCTCAAATCTACCATAGATGCGTAAGAAGATGCCAGGAATGCGTAGAACTAGCCCTTAAAGGGATTCTACGACTGTTCTCAGTAGAATACCCTAAGAAACACGACGTGTCAGAAGCCCTAGACCAAATTAAACACATACCAGCAGCGCCGGACTGGCTAAAATCCGAAGTAGACAGATTCAAAAGGATAAGCCTAACACTCGCGTTAATGAGAGGCCCAGCGTTCTACGGCGACGAAAGATCCTTCATACCTCCAGAAAAACTGTACGGGAAGAAGGACGCCTTGGAAGCGTTAGAAATGGCTATGGACGTCCTAAAAGCAGCAGAAAAGCTTCTCACCACGTACACAGATGCACACCAAAACTGGAATGACCCTGACAAGGTAGGATGATCAAAAGACACGTGTTCAAAAGTAAAAAAGGGAGGGAATTTAGAAGGCATTCGTGTAAAGTCTCCGTAGCAGGCTGGAGAGTGTCAGCCCGCCTAGTGCGATGGCTAAGAGCACGGCCAGCGAGGTAGAGAACGATGTAGCCACATTGCACCTCGAAACATACGAGACCCATGTTAAAATCAAGGCTAGAGCCAGCGTCACAGCCAAATGCTTCATCTTACCATGACTCCTGACCCCAACCATAGAAAACATCACAATCATCGGTGCCAGGTATACGGCGCCCAGCATGAACCCCGTATACAGTCCAACGAGGAGAACGTTCAACTCAGCGTCCACACCAAGCATGGAAGAGGCAGCTCTAGAACTCTCTAAGACGAGGATCAGCGGGTACAGCTCAACCTTCATGAAGCCCCTCACAGCGCTGTGTCCCTCAATGTAACGGGCTACAGGCGGGCTCCAGCTATAGTAGAACCTGTTGAAGGCTTCCATGAAGCAGCTGCCAAGATAGGTCCGCATCACATAGTCATCTCTGAACTCCCTGAGCAGCTGAACCTCTTTTGCAAGCTCGGAGCCGTAAGTAGCGGTGGCAATCACACACCTGGGCCCTGCAGACTGCACGTTCAACGTCACAGTAGCCGTCTTAGTCTGCCCCCCACCGATTGCAACAATCACGATCGTGTACGTTCCCGTTGACTGGCCCAAGGTAAGCTGCATGGTTGCAGTCCCCGGAGGAGTCAGAACAGGAGGATTAATACTGTAAGCAGCGTCGGCGGGGAGGCCCGAAGCCGACAAGGAAACCTGTCCAGCAGTCCCCGAAACAAGCTGCACATCTATAGCAAGTGTTGCAGTGTCCCCAGGCTTCAGGTTAAGCTCCCCAGGACTAACCTCCAAGTTGAAGTCGAAGCCCGGAGCAGGCGTAGTAGTTGGAGGCTGAGTCGTGGTTGGCGGTGGGGTGGTTGTGGGTGGAGGAGTCGTAGTTGGAGGCTGAGTCGTGGTTGGCGGTGGGGTGGTTGTGGGTGGAGGAGTCGTGGTCTCCGGAGGGTTAATAATCAGCGTTGCTGTGACACTATGAGTTTTCCCCCCTCCTGTAACTGTGAATGTTAAGGTGTACGTTCCCGTCGAGGTTCCAGTTTGAATAATTACTGTATATGTTGTCGGGCCCGTCTGTACTGGAGGTAGCATCGTGGCGTCCGATGGTAGATTGGAAACCGTGAGCGTCAGAGGGGCTGAGAAGCCTCCAATCGGCGTGACAGTCACAGTGAAGGTCGCCTGCTCACCAGCAGTAACCACCACCGACGGAGGAGAAACACTAACTGTGAAGTCAGGCGTCACAGCGGGCTGAATAGTAAAGACACCGTCACTCTCATCCCTTGCAAAAGTAAGTACCATCCCAGTGCATCCAGATGCAATAAGCACTTTTACTTTGCAGTTGTGGGAGTCTACGTTGGGGACCACCCAGTCATAGGACTCCGGGTAGGGGAGGGTTATCGGTATGCAGTCTATCTCATTCCACGATGATCCTCCATCCGTAGAGTAATATATCCGGATGTATCGCCCCGCAACATCACCGGATATGCTCCACCTTATCTGGTAGGTTTGCCCTGCGGTCAGCACCTCCCCACCATTAGGCTGGAGCAAAGTTATCGACACAGGTATCTTATAAGTTACGACCAGCTTAGGACTCCCGTCGCCGCCGCACTCCGCATGGGACTCCCTAGAATAGAAGAACGCGTAGTCATCTGTATCTACCGCCCACGGAATGAGAATAAAACCATAGTTTTCCTCCCCATTATTTACCACACTGTCCACATATGATGTAACGTCGAAACTAAGCTCTTTACACTCCGGATCACCAGCACTCACAATCTGAAAGTCATAACAGGAGAGGCTGTAAGTTCCCCCATGAACACTCCATTCATGGGTGCAGTCCCTTTTAATCCACGATGCACAGTTTTCATCGAAAGGCTCGGTCAACTTATGTGCCCCTATCTTTACGGTCCCAGTGTTATACTTCAGAGCTTGCAGCCTTATTTTTAAGGTTGCTGAAGTTATCGTTGCCCCTTCCGGGATTGAGCTTAGGTCGAAGTGAAGAAGTATTCTAGCCTGCTTACCCGGCGTGTCAGGCTCCTGGGTGATCCCTACGCTTAGGTGGTCCCAGCTGCCATGTGTTTCGTCAGGTCTTAACTCGAGTATGAAGGTGTCTTTGTCCGGGTAGAGTGTAACGGTCTCTGCGAATGGGGTGGAGGTAACTCTTAGATAGTTTGATGATATGTTTATGATTGCAAGCAGAGTTATACTCATTAGAAATATGCAGCTTGTTCGCCTCATGCTATCATTGTTATGTGCTATATCTAAAAAATAAAATTTTAACGCTTATGCTATGTATAACTTCAGTTAACAAATTGTTAAAATTAGCTGAAGTTGCACACTTACCAATCCCCCCTAAGAACATCCCTAAACTTCACATAGTTTCAAACCGCCACGCTACACAAATTATACTATGAACCTTGACATAAATGTTAAGATATAAAACAAAATTTATACAGACTTGGTAAGCCCGTGAGGACCTCAGCCGGGCCAGCCTAGCTACCATCATGCTCGTCAGTACCAGCATTCCCTTGAGAATATTCCTATCATAGAGTTTCAAATCACCACACAAAAATTATACCTTAAGACTCTCCCATAGGGGTTAAGATGTGAGCGTAGCCTGTACATGCCCTGCAGCCTAAGCGTGAGGCTCCTAATATGCTGGTACCTCTCTCAAAGGTCAAATGTATGTTCGGGGGGATGATGCATGGTACCCTGTCTGCTGTAGAAGCCGAGTGCTAAACGTTAATATTGCAACGGGCGATCATATTATAGTCTAAAATGGACGAAACTTACCTGTTTATCCCAAGTAGATTTCTCACTATCTGAAGGTTTCAAGTCGATTGGCAGGTACCTATCTGAAATTTTCCCCTAAAGGGGAAAATTTTTATAATAAGTTTTCCCCTTTAGGATTATGGATTTAAGAAGATACATGTTAACTAGGAAGGAGGATATTAGAACTCTAGATGTGAAGGAGAGGCTTAGAGAGGTCAGAGAGAATGAAAATTTTATTGTAGCTGTCGTCGGCCCTAGGAGGGCTGGTAAAACCTATTTCCTATACGACCTGATTAGGAGGAGGGGTTTGAGAGATAAGGACTTCTTGTTCGTGAACTTCGAGGAGAGTGTCGACGTAGGAGACCCTGTGGATCTGCCTATAGTCCACCAGGAGATATATGGCTGCCTTCCTAAATACATCTTCCTCGATGAGGTTCAGGCTTTAAGCGGGTGGCAGGGGGCTGTGTATACTCTTTACGAGAAGAAAAGATACTGCATATTTATAACAGGCTCCTCATCTAAGCTTTTGAGCAGGGAGATTGCAACTCAGCTGAGAGGCCGAGCTGTAACGGTGAAAATCTACCCGTTCTCCTTTAGAGAAGTCCTCATGTTAGAGGGGGTTAGAAGCAGAAAGTACTACTCGGCCTATGAGATTGGGAGGATAAGGAACCTGGCTAAGAGCCATGTAGAGAGGGGCTCCTTTCCAGACATTATTCTAGGGCATATTCACCCGTCAACATTCTTTAGGGATTACTTTGACCTAGTAGTGTATAGGGATATAGTTGAGAGGTACGGGATTAGGAACAGGTATGCCCTGGAATTTTTTATGCGGTCAGTAGTTTCCTCATTCGCGAAGATCTTTTCGGTGAATAAGGTCTTTAACACGCTTAAATCAATGGGCGTTAGCGTAAGCAGGAAAACCCTGTACAGCTTCCAGAAAATACTTGAAGATATAGGATTCGCCATATTCCTTAGGAAAATTAGTGGAAGCCTTAGAAGGATCGAACTGACAATACCGAAAGCCTACCTAGTCGATAACGGGATATTCAGGTTCACAGAAAACAAGCTGGATCTAGGGGGACTGTTAGAGGCTGCAGTGCTACAGGAACTATGTAAAAGCGGCTATGAACCGAACAGGGATATTTTCTACTGGAGGAACTCCGCCGGCAGAGAGGTTGACTTTATACTTCGGGAAGGGATGGTAACTAAACAGCTGATCCAGGCTGTTTACGCCTCAAACAGGAGTGAAATCGAGGAAAGGGAGATTAACTCCCTACTAAAAGCCAGCGGCCTGTTTAAATGTAAAAACCTACTTGTAATCACATGGGACTATGAAGCTGAAGTTAAAATAGGGGACAAGACAGTAAAATTCTCCCCATTCTGGAAATGGGCCCTAGAACATACACCCAGGTCGGGAGGCATCTAAAACAAGCCTAATCTATAGGAATTACAGCTAAAAGTCTATTTCATGTGGTAGGGAGATAATAGGGAAGCATGTATCAGGGGATATTATTTATTAACTTATGGGATGAGAAGTTTGAATGACCAAGCTTGGAGAATACAAGGCTTTTCTCGAAAGATCCAGGAGATCCTACGAGACAGCCCTTATGCAGATTGATAGAGGATTCTACGACCTAGCAGCATTTAGCCCCGAGCAAGCTTTGCAGCTTAGTCTTAAAGCACACCTGCTCAAGCTAGGGGTCGACTATCCTAGAACCAACAGCGTTAGGAAGCTTTTAAGGATGATATACAGGGTGACTGTGCGTAAAGAGGTTGAGGAGCTTCTATCTAGGTTTAGTGTTGAGCTTGGAGCTCTAGAGGATGCATACATAACATCTAGGTATGTAGCTAGGGACTACAGCTTAGAGGAGGTTGAAAAGCTTAGAATGGTTGTGGAGGAGGTTAAACGTGTCGTCGGAGAGGTTGTTGGTTGAGGATGCGAAGCGTAGAGCAGAGGTATTTAAGAACCTCAACAAGTACATGCAGGTAATAGCTGAGACTGTTAAGGAGCTTGACGAGGATGCCGAAGTATACCTCTTTGGAAGTGTTGCTGAAG
>Ga0164310_10001709_pt1 | contig 12555 bp, 13 predicted proteins | sample GuaBasSedimGuay1_FD_121795 | JGI IMG/M metagenome (GOLD analysis project Ga0164310, IMG submission 121795) | Subseafloor sediment microbial communities from Guaymas Basin, Gulf of California, Mexico - Guay1, Core 4569-9, 0-3 cm | ecosystem: Environmental > Aquatic > Marine > Hydrothermal vents... | reverse complement strand
TTCACATCAAGGAGGTCAATGTCGTTAGTAATGCCGGTTTCAACATTCTTCCACTCAATGCCATTAAACTCCAGTATGATACCTTGATTACCAACGGCAATTGCGAAATCAGAGGTGAAGACAGATATTGAGTTCAAGTTCACAATTGGAATGTCAGTATTGTCTAACTGGATTATGTTCCAGTTCTCTCCGTCGTATTCCAATATGGTTCGGTTCTCACCCACTGCAAGGGCAAAGTCATCTTTATAGAAATCAACAGAATGCAGGTTTTCAGCTGTTGGCGAGGGTAATTGTTGCCATGATACTCCTTTATACTCTAATATAGTTCCTTTATCACCTACGGATAATCCGCGGTTCGGTTTGAAGAATGATATACCTCGCAAACTCAGATTGGTGGGCGATGTGGTCTCGGTTACGGTTATCTGTCCCTCATTGTTGATATTGAACCTGTAGATTGCGCCCCATTCACCGATAGCCCAAATATTATCGGTGCTGGAGCCCCAGACATCATACAGGTCATATCTTATATCTACAGGGAGAACTCTCCATTTGTGAACGGGCATCTCATCCGAACAACAGAGTATCAGAAAGATTAATGTTATGAGTGAGATATACCTATTCATATTTTCAGTTATTTTAATTGTCAATTATGTAAAAATCAAGAATCATGTTTATGGAAAAGCATACTTTGCTATATACGATGGGTTGCACAATAGAAATGTAAAAAGCAATATTCCTTGACTAAAATTTATCTGTATGATATTTTGTCAACAACAATTATCGGCAATTCAAGTTCATCAAGGAGGTAAATCTTTATGCCGATGAAATACAGTAAAAAAGAGCTGGATAAAATATGCATTGAGTTGAGGAAGGATATTGTGACAATGCTCAACAAAGCGGGGTCGGGACACGCAGGTGGTTCGTTGGGCAGTGTGGAGATACTTGTCTCTCTATACTGGAATGTGATTAAACATAATCCTAAGAACCCTGAATGGGAGGAGAGAGATTACTTTATCCTTTCTAAGGGGCATGTCTGCCCTGCTTGGTATGCAGTGCTTGCGAGGAGGGGTTATTTCTCCCGAGAGGAACTATGGACTCTAAGGAAGTTTGGTTCAATTCTGCAGGGTCACCCCCATCATCTTAAGACGCCTGGAGTGGAAGCATCTACTGGTTCTTTAGGTCAGGGTTTATCAATATCTAATGGCATTGCTATGGCTATGAGGTTTCAAAACAAGCCGAATCGGGTTTACTGTTTGTTAGGTGACGGTGAGGTTCAGGAAGGTGCTGTATGGGAGGCAGGTATGACAGCTGCTCACTACAAGCTGGATAATATTTGTGCGACTATTGACAGGAATATGCTTCAGATTGACGGGATAACAGAAGAGGTCATGGGGCTTGAGAACCTTGAAGAAAAGTGGAGAGCGTTTAACTGGCATGTCATTAATGTTGATGGTCACAATGTGGAGGAGCTGACAAAGGCGTATGATGAAGCCATGACCGTAAAAGGGAAACCAACCATGGTGATTGCGAAGACAGTAAAGGGCAAGGGTGTGTCATTTATAGAGAATCAGGTTGACTGGCATGGTAAGGCGCCGAATGATGAGGAGTACGAAAAAGCAATGGCGGAGTTAGAGGAAGCAGAGAGGAGGTTGGGCTAATGGGTATAGTAAAAGAGATGCATTTAGTTGAGGACCTTCATAATGTAAATTCAAAACCAACCAGGGATGGATACGGTGAGGCGTTGTTGATACTGGGTGAGACAAATCCGAAGGTGGTGGTAATGGATGCAGACCTAGCCAAGTCAACTAGAACAGTATGGTTCAGAGAGAAATTTCCGGAGAAATTTATTGATATGGGCATAGCAGAACAGGATATGCTTGCCACCGCAGGAGGGTTAGCCCTTGGTGGAATGATACCCTTCTGTTCAACCTACGGTGTCTTTGTTGCTGGAAGAGCGTGGGACCAGATAAGAACCACTATTTGCTATGGTGAATTTAATGTGAAGATAGGTGGTATGCATGGTGGCATATCAGTGGGACCTGATGGAGCAACTCACCAATCGCTTGAAGAGGTCCCTTTGATGAGGGTTCTGCCAGGAATGACCGTCTTCTCACCCACGGATGCAATTGAGGGCAGGAAGGTTGCACTGTTTGCGGCAGAGCATATTGGACCTACATACATAAGGTATGGTAGAGAGGCGGTTCCAATAATCACCACCGAAGAGACACCATTCAATCCCTGGAAGGCAGAGGTGTATAGGACTGGCGATGATGTAGCAATAATTGCGGCGGGAACACTGGTATATGAAGGGCTGTTGGCAGCAGAGGAACTGGCGAAGGAGGGCATTGAAGCAAGGGTGATAAACTGCCATACCATCAAGCCGATGGACATTGAAACCATTGTGAATGCAGCGAAGGAGTGTGGCGCTATTGTCACAGCGGAGGAACACAGCATCATAGGGGGACTTGGGGGTGCAGTAGCCGAAGTAATCTGTCAACATTATCCGGTGCCGATGAGAATAATCGGAATTGAGGACAGATTTGGTGAGAGTGGTGAACCAGAGGAACTTATGAAAGCATTCGGGATGAGCGCCGAGAACATTATAAAGAATGTAAAAGAGGTCTTAGATATGAAAGAGTGAATTTTAAGAAGGGCATAGCATTCAAGAGGTCTTTCAATAAATACAGAAGGAGGTGTGAAGATGTTCCCAGAACCAATAACGGTAATTATATCTCCACACTCATCCTCCAACCAGTTAGTATTGAAGTTAACCAGACCTGTTCTATCTATAGTATTTACAGCTTTTCTTCTATTAGTAATTTTTATTTCTGCATACTTCGGTTATCACTTATATAAATACCTTCTTCTGGGGGAACTTCTTGGACCGACCCAGAGCAGGATATGCAAATTGGAGAATGAGAACAGAGAACTGAAGGTGTCTCTCAATAATACTAGAGAATCTGAGAAAAGAGCGAGAGAAAAAATGCTGAAAGAGAGGAAGAACTTCGCCGAGAAGATGTCCAATTTTGAGACCAAGTTAAAACAACTGGAGAAGTTCTATAATGACCTTAGAATTATGGCTGGTTTTAAGTTAAATGAAGATGAGGCGAAGGATTTAGGGAAGGTTGAGTTCAAAGAAGAGGGAGCCATGCTTGGTTCTGAGACCGGGGAGGGAATTGGTGGTGTGCCGGAAAGGGGTATGGAGTACCTTCAGGTTCTTCTGTCCAACGATAAAATAGATAAGGTGTTTTTCAAGAAGAGTCATGAGTGGGAATTAAAACTTATGGAGGAGACAAAAAAGGCGTTTGATAATATGCAACTGATGAAGAGGTTGCTTGAAGAGAGGGCTTCAACACTTGATGATACACCGTCTTTGATGCCTGTTATTGGACCTATTACCTCGCCATTTGGTGTGAAGAGGGGAAGAGGAACACATACGGGCATAGACATTGGCGCAATTATGGGGACACCTGTAAGAGCTCCTGCGGATGGCGTAGTTATTAAGGCGGGCAGTGCAAGATACTATGGTAAATTGATTATACTTGACCACGGTAATGGATATACTACCAGGTTTGCACATCTCAGCAAGATAGATGTCTCAATAGGCGACAGAGTATCGGAAGGTGATATAATAGGTAGGGTTGGTTCTACCGGCTGGTCAACTGGTTCCCATCTCCATTATGAGGTAAGATTTAACGGTGTTCCACTTGACCCAATCAACTACATGAAATATAGCGAACCAGAGAAAAGGGAAAAAGAGGTGTATACTGTTGAATCAGGCATTGAGAAGGAGGATAAAGAAGACGAGATGTTGAACGATACAGATGATTCTGATAGTGTATTAGAGGATGATGGGAAGAGAGATGATATTCAGTAGAAAGATTTCGGACAATTAAAAGAGATTCAGAAGTGATGGTATGGCTGAATTGTATGGTATATACAATAGTGAAATAGTTGTTGAGTTAGAGAATGGTAAGACCTTTGATTTCAGGGTTCTTGATAATAGGTATCTGGTTGAACCGATTAAGGGTGGTTTGTTCAATATCAGATGTGAGGATAGAGAGATATTTGATGTTATCGTATCTCATTCTAATAAGGCGAGGATATTAATTAAGCCAAGGGCATTAGATATACCTGTTCTCACAAGATTGAGCAGGGAGGTCGTGATATCTGAGAAGGGCAGGGTTTCTGGTTATTGCAAGGTTCCAATATCCATTGCTATGTATGTGATGTTAGGTAATGACCGATATCTGGTTGACGAGATAAAACCAGAATTGAGGAAGTTGCTTTATGGTCCTCCAACTGAAGAGGGAGAGATAGTATACCTCTATAACTCAGATTGGCAGACAGAACCCTTTGATGAGTTGAGTTCTTTTGAAGCGATGATGTTGACTGAAATACAGAATACTCAATCTATACCATCTAAATTTAGTTGCTTCAAGATGGTCCCAGCACATATACAGTTCTATCTGAAGGAGGAGACAGTATATACCAATAGAACGAAGATTGTTTTAGTAAAAGGTGAAGAGTGTGAGATAGAATACACCCCGGACCCATCAGTCGTTGGTGGGGAGTTGATTGAGGATATGCAGGAGAAACCCGTAAAAGCAATGATAACTAATTCGTTCAAATTGAATATAGGTAAGGCTAAGGAGTAATGAACATATAGTATATGGTAGATATCAGCTCAATAGTATCAAGTGAGTGGTTTATAAAGGCAGTAAAAGTAGTAATTATTGCAATCCTTGGGTTTATCTTTGCCAGATATCTTCCCAAATTGGTAAGAAGGGTTCTGGAATACAGGGTTGATGAAAAGATAAGAAAAATCGCTCAAAAATTTGTATTGTATATTGTTGTTTCTGTGGCGGTAATAATCATACTCCAGACACTGGAGATAGAGATATCATCTATTCTGGCGACAGCGGGTCTTCTGAGCATTGCGGTCGGTTTTGCCGCTCAGACAACCCTTTCTAACCTGATATCGGGCTTAATGATATTTTCTGAGAGACCGTTTGCAATCGGTGATGTAATTAAAGTAGAAGATAAACTTGGTGTGGTGCAATCAATAGATATTCTATCAACCAAGGTAAAAACTTTTAACAATTTGTTTGTTAGAATCCCTAACTCTTCTCTCATTGAGAAGATGGTAACAAACTATACAAAGTATCCCGTCAGGAGGTTGGACATATTGGTTGATGTTTCGTATATGACCGACCTTGAGAGAGCAAAAGAGGTTATAGAAGATGCACTTAGAAAATGTAAGACAATACTTCTTGAACCAAGACCATTTGTTGCATTTGAGTCGTTTGGGGAGTCAGGGATTACTCTAAGAATTTTTGGATGGATAGATATTAACGAGTATTTGGCAGGGCTTACGGAATTAGCAGTTGAGACCAAGAAGGCACTTGATAGAGAAGGCATTGAGATACCATTTCCACAAAGAGTTGTCAGGTTTACAGAGGAGACGGAGGATTCATTAAGGGCTTATTGGATGAAGAAAAGCACTGATAACCACTAATCTTTATACTAATGCAAAAAGGGGGGAGTCCCCCCTTTTATCTAATTGGCAAGTGTTTTTACAACTTTTTATAAAATCCTGTCTATTACATCTTTGATATACTCTTTTGGGACTGCGCCTACCAGCATATCTACAACCTTATTGTCTTTGAAGAACAATAATGATGGTATGCTGGTGATTCTGTATTTGCTTGCTGATTCCGGGTTTTCATCAACATTCAATCTTCCAACCTTTATTCTGCCGTTATATTCATCAGCAATACTTTCCAGAGTAGGTTCTACCATCTTACATGGTGCGCACCACTCAGCCCAAAAGTCAACCAAGACAGGAATATTGGACTTTATAACCTCTTCCTCAAAATTTGAGTCCGAGATGTTTATTATCTTTTCATGAGCCATATCCTTCTCCTTTCGCTTCGTAAATATCTATGTAAATATCTTACCAGGGTTCATAATACCCATTGGGTCAAACAATAATTTTATCTTCTTATACACATTTATTTCAACCCTTGATTTCTCAATTCTAAGATAAGATTGTTTTGTAATGCCTATTCCGTGTTCACCACTGATGGTTCCACCAATATCTATCACAAATCTGAATATCTCACTGACCGCATCCCAAACGCGTTTCATAAGTTCTTTATCTCTTTTGTCACACATAATATTGGTATGTATGTTGCCATCTCCAATATGACCAAAACAGGCAACAAAAACCCCATATCTCTCAGAGATGTGATGAATTTTCTCAATGGTGTTAACCAGCATATCAGGCGGAACAGTTATATCCTCATTTACCTTATAGGGACCAAATAGGGAAAGCGCAGGGGAGATATTTCTTCTTATCTCCCATAATAAGTCCTCTTCGCTTTCTGTTCTCGCTTTTTGCACTTCAACTGCTCCCTCACTCCTGGCAATCTTCTCTGCCTCCGACACCGCTTTTTTCACCTCTTTGGGATATCCATCTGCTTCCAGTAGGACGACGGAGTTGCCTTCACCAACTCCAGGGTCTTTATATCTCTTTATTGCCTTAATAGAGTATTCATCCATAAACTCCAATTTGGATGGAACCACGCCCTCTCTTATAATACTTGAGACCGTCCTCATAGCATCTGATACACTTTTAAAAACGAACATTACAGTAGAATGTTCTTCTGGTTCTGGCAAAACACCGAGACCAATGGTCTTTATGATGCCCAGGGTTCCCTCACTACCGCAGAAAAGGTCTATTATATTATCGTCTTTACCTCTGGTAAGTGTTAGGTTTTTTCCATTCCCTGTGACCACATCCATGTATAAGATATAGTCCCTGGTGGTGCCGTATTTTAGCCCATGTGGTCCCCCTGCTCCCTCTGCAACATTTCCACCTATTGTAGAGTATTCCTGGCTTGCTGGGTCAGGGGGATAAAAGTAATGATATAGTTGTGCAGTGTTCTGTATGTCGGATGTTAGGGTTCCAGGTTCGGTCTCAATGTAGGGTAAGTGATTGAATATAAAACGGTGTTTATTCAACCTGTCCAGAACCAGAACCAGACCGCCTCCAGTTGGAAGTGCTCCACCGGTCATACCTGTTCCCGAGCCGCGTGGTATGATGTAGAATCCAACTTCATTGGCGAGAGAGATAATCTTATCTATGTCGTTCAATCTTTTGATTATGACGACAGCATCGGGCATATAACTAAGTGTGGTTGCATCATACGAATGTGAATATCTGCTTACTTCATTAGTGAGAAGATTCTCCTTTCCAACAATATTTCTGATGCTCTTCAGAAATCTCTTTGATATAACTCCACCTCTCTTCATTATCTAAATAGCCCTGATAAGTTCTACTGATAGGTCAATTAAATTCTTAATTCCCTCCTTATATCTATCAATTGGGTATTTCTCAGGGTGTTCAAATATATTTTCAGGAGAATATGGAACATCGGACACACACATTATGGATATTGCAGGGATTCCAAGTTCCTTTGCCGAGCGATACAGGGTTGAGGTCTCCATATCCACTGCTATGCCCATCTTTGACCACATTTCAATGTCATCTCCACTTTGTTCAAAGAACTCATCAACTGTTATCACACGACCAACCCTGTAGGCATCTGCTGAGAACCTGTTTGCAACAATGTCAGTGGCAATTCTAATAAGGTTTGGGTCACCTTTGATGGGGTATTTATAGCCCAGCCGTGATGTATATGCATCAAGCGGAACAGCATCTCTGGCGATTATGACATCACCTATATGTGATTTTAGTCCTCCGCAGACATCAGCTCTTATTAGAGTTCTTGCTCCAGCATAATACAGTGCACGAAGATTGAAATTGCAATCTGGCGTGCCAACACCACACTTCAAAAGGCATACCCATTTACCACCTAATCGTATTCTTTTGGTGTAGCCCCGATTATATTTTGACCAGCTTCTTCTGGTGAGTTCTCGCTCCACATCCCTGCTTACACAGATGATGCAGGTTCTATCAACTGTTGTAGTTCTAAGACATGTGTAAGCGAGACGCTGGTTTCTATTCAACCTTTTGAAGAAATGTTTGACGAAAAAATGCTTTATCCTATCTAACATATAATCTGTTAAGAATTGCTTGAATAGCTCATCTCTTTACAGCATCTACTATATCAATACAGACCCTCAACAACTCATATAGTTCTGATAATTTAAGCATACTCTGCGCATCACAGAGTGCGGAGGGGGGGTCTGGATGAACTTCAAGAAATAGTATATCACAACCAAATGCAATAGCCGCCCGTGTCAGTGGTTTCACCATAAATGATAGACCCCCCTTGGGGTCTGTTGATGTATAGCCGGGGATTCTAACTATGTGTGTGATGTCGCATACAACAGGGTAGCCGGTCTCTTTGAGCCAGTAGAGATTTCTTATGTCAAATACAAGGTCTTTATAACCGAAAACTGTCCCTCTCTCTGTAACCATTATTCTCTTATTTCCAGTTGATTCTACCTTGCGAATGGGGATATATATATCATCGGGAGACATAAATTGCCCCTTCTTGATGTTTATAGCGCATCCACTCTCTCCACAGGCGAGTGCAAGCGCCGTCTGCTTTGATAGATAGGCGGGTATCTGTAGGACATCAAGGACATCGGATGCTTCACACACTTGATGCTCACAATGAACATCTGATAACACGGGAACATCAAACTCGCACTTGACCTTATTGAGTATCTTCAAGCCCTCTTTAAGCCCCGGTCCACGATAGGACTCGTGGCTGGTTCTGTTATCTTTAAGGTAAGATGACTTGTAAATGAATGGAATGTTCAATTTTGAGGTGATGTTTTTTATTTTCTCACAAGTATTCAGTGCCAGTTCCTCTGATTCAATTACGCATGGTCCCGCTATAAGTCCGAAAGGTGCGCCATCCAACGAGAAGTTCATTATATTGAGCTTATCTCTCATATTTCCTCTTCTATCTCTTTACAAGTTCCAGAGCGCTTTTGACATCCTCCCAAAGGGGTTTCTTGAGGTTCGGATTGCGAAGGCAGGCGGCGGGGTGATAGGTAGGTATTACAATCCAGTTTCTCCATCTGTATTCCTTTCCCCTCAACTTGGTAATACCCTCTTTTGAGCCAGTGAAGAACCTGGCGGGATATGCACCAAGGGCGATTATGACCACCGGGTCTATTAGTTCTATCTGCCTAATAAGGTATGGAGTGCAGGTCTTTATTTCGTCTTCCTGCGGGTCCCTGTTTCCGGGTGGTCTGCACTTTAGTAGATTTGTGATGAATACGCTCTTTCTATCTATGTTGAGGACATTGAACAATCTATCTAATAGTTTTCCTGCCCTCCCAACAAAGGGTCTCCCCTGCGCATCTTCATCTGCACCCGGCGCCTCGCCAACAAACAATAACTTCGCATCGTATGAGGATTCACCAAACACAGCATTCTTTCTCTTTGAGCCAAGTTCACACATTCGGCAATTCTCTACTTCGCTCTTGAGTTTATCTAATTGCTCATATTTTCTATCTTCAAGACCGGAAGTGGTGTTTAATCCTGTTGTATCATCTTCCACACATTTCTCTTCTTTTTTGTCTCTTTTAAGCCCTAATTTCTCATCTGAGACGAATATCTCCCTCACACCGAACTTTCTCATCGTTAATAGATATCTATTAAATTCTTCTCTCTCTCCTTCTTCCATATCTATATAGTGCTTGTCCAATATTGTCTTATTTCCTTTTATCCTTCATAAAATCTGATATGAAGTCAACAATCTCTCTGGCACAAGTATATTTGTCCATTCTGCCTTTCTCTATGGTTTCTTTCTTTGTGATTATGTATATGATATTTTCCTGCTCTCCCATTCCTACGCCTTCAATACCCGCAGGATTGGCAATCACTATGTCCACTCCCTTCTCCTCTAACTTCTTCTTTGCGTTCTCTAATATATTTTCTGTTTCCAGGGCAAATGCTACTATAACCTGACCATCCTTTTTGTCCCTGGAAAGCGACTTCAGTATATCTACAGTTGGCTTTAATTTGATATTCACAGCCCCGTTTGTTCTCTTTATCTTGCCCTTAACCCTGTTCTCCACTGTAAAATCAGAGACCGCAGAAGCCATAATAACAATATCCGCTCTCTTAGATTGCTTTTTTGTATGGTTTAGCATGTCCTTGCTATTTTCTACTTTTATATAATCAATACACCCGAGAGGTAATGAGGTTTCGTGTTGACCATATACATAAGTTACCTCTGCCCCTCTGAGAGCAACCTCTTCTGCTATCGCCTTGCCCATTAAACCGCTTGACCTGTTGCTGATGAATCGGACATCATCTATGTCCTCTCTGGTTGCCCCCGATGTAACTATCACTCTTTTGCCCTTAAAATCATCTCTGTCATATAGAGCACGCTCAATAGCAAAGTATATGCTATCAATCTCTGCAAGGCGTCCCACACCCTCAACCCCGCAAGCCAATCTACCAGTTGATGGCTCTACTATCTCAAATCGGTGCTCTCTCAATGTGGCGAGGTTCTTCTGTGTTTGTGGAGCTTCATACATCACACTGTTCATGGCAGGAGCGACTATCTTCTTTCCTGTAAATGAGAGAACTGTGGTTGACGCAAGGTCATCTGCAATCCCTGTCGCCACCTTGGCGATGATGTTCGCAGTCGCCGGGCAGATTACTAAAAGCCCCTTTCCTTCTCTCAATTCTATGTGTGGCATCGCTCCCATCTCATCAAACATCTTCACCCTTACTCTCCTTCCAGTCAGTGCTTCTACCGTTGTTGGTGATAGGAGCTTTGTTGCTGATTCAGTCATTATGGTGTCAACAATTGCTCCGTCTCTGGTTAATCTGCTAATGAGTTCGCATGACTTATATATGGCTATACTTCCTGTTAGTATGAATAGAATTTCATTGCCCTTTACAATCTCTCTCATATTATTCCCTTATAGAAGATGTTTCGTTGAGCACCTCTCTGCTCTTATGATGCCTTTAAGCGATATAACCGCATCCTCAAGTTCTTTGTTAACTACAATGTATTCATAGTTCTTTGCCTTTGCTATCTCTTCCCTCGCTTTCTCTAATCTCTTCTTGATATCTGCATTAATAGTGCCTTCTCTTTTAAGTATTCTCTCCTTCAGTGTTTCAAAGTCAGGCGGAACTATAAATATCAGAACTGCTGATGGATAAACATTCTTTATCTGTTCAGCCCCTTGTGTGTCAATATCTAGGAGTGCATCCTTCTTCCCACCAATTACCCTCTCAATCTCCTTTCTAGTTGTTCCATACATTTTGCCGTGAACAACTGCGTATTCTATGAACATATTGTCATCTATCATCTCATTAAATTTCTTATTACTAACGAAGTAATAGTCAATACCCTCTATCTCTCCCTCCCTGGGTGACCTTGATGTCGTTGAAACTGAAAACTCCAGACCATCTACAATTGAGAGAACTCTTTTACAGATTACCGTCTTACCTACACCCGACGGTCCACTTACAACAAAGATGATGTTCTTTCTATTGAATCCAATCTTCTCCATATCTATTCTATATTCTGGACCTGCTCTCTCATCTGCTCCACAGTGCATTTAATCTCTATTGCGGACCGCTTTATCTCTGAAAGGGGCGTCTTTGACAATATTGTATTTATCTCCCGGCTCATTTCCTGTAGTATAAAGTCCATCTTTCTTCCGCATACACCCCCGGCTTCTAAAGTTCTGCAGAAGAAGGAGATATGCTCTCCTAATCGGTCTATCTCCTCCTGAATATCTGCTCTCTGGGCTTGTATGGCTGCTTCTTCCTCTAATCTCTCCTTGTTTAACTCTGCCTTTAAAAATTCATTAAGACGGGTTTTGATGGTTGCCATAATGGTGCTTTTTGATTTCTTAAACTCCATCTCTATGGTTTTAAGGTTATTTTCTAAACTATTCGTCATAGATAGGAGTATATCACCCAGTGCCTTGCCTTCATCTCTTCTGCTTCTGACTGTCTCCGCAATTGCTGATTTCAAGAGCGGTTCAATCTCACCCCACAGTTGGGATTCTAATATCTTTGATTGTGATAAAACGCCTGGTAGGTTCATAATCAATGATATATCAATCTCGCCTGGAATGTTGAGAGCATACATTGCGTTAGATAATGTATCCATATAATGCTTCATTATATTTTTATCAATCACATAGGTGACCTCTGGATTAGGTGTAAGAAGAACATGGCAATATATATTACCTCTGGTAAAACTATCAGAGATAACCTTCCTGAAATCCATATATAATGTTTGTAGGGTAGAGGGTAAATTTATGTTTATATCTAAATACCTGTGGTTCAGAGTTCTCAAATCTATGCATACATTCCCAATGGATATATCCCCGATAGATGAGCCATATCCAGTCATACTGTATAATTGCGATTCTGACATATAAAGAATGATATTATATGTATCTCTTGTTATAAATAGTAATTTATTGAATTATTTTATTGTAGCAGAGCAGTCCGAGCAGACAGGAATGAGATTTATCTCATTAAGGAGTTTCTTTCTAAATGAGACATACTTATTGTTTTTCCATATTACCTTAAGA
>Ga0164310_10001708_pt1 | contig 12559 bp, 12 predicted proteins | sample GuaBasSedimGuay1_FD_121795 | JGI IMG/M metagenome (GOLD analysis project Ga0164310, IMG submission 121795) | Subseafloor sediment microbial communities from Guaymas Basin, Gulf of California, Mexico - Guay1, Core 4569-9, 0-3 cm | ecosystem: Environmental > Aquatic > Marine > Hydrothermal vents... | reverse complement strand
GCTATCCCCAATATTTGATATGTAGGACAGCCCCGCGACTATACCCAAATCAGGAAACATCCCTTCAGGCGCACTCCACTTTATGCTGCCCGCAAAACCGTCAATCTGATCATCATCACCGGTCTCATCCACATCTCCATTAAAAAAGGCTCCACAGATCTCAATCCACTCGTTTGAGAACCCCAGTTTGATTGCGCTTTGGTTGGTTTCTCCAATGGTATTTGTTATAGGATCACTTATAAAATGACTCTCATAGTATCCAAATGGGACATACATTTTACCTCCAGCAACATACAATGGTAGTATATTTCCCATATCAATTGTTATGAAGCCCTCATCTATATCCACTGGCTCTGTTTCGTCCTCTTCCCACAAAAAAGCAATGTGGCCTTGGACATGTTTGGCAATATCTGCATCCACATCAAGCTCTGCAGTCGCCAACACTATATCACCTGACTCCGTGTCTTTTGTGCCAGGGTCATCGTAGTCCATTTTTTCATAGTTTGCTTCCACTTCTATTGTCCCGCTGAAATTAAGCCTTTTTACCCACTCGGCTGGAATTGCTCCTTGCTTGATCTTTCTCTCTATCTCCTGAACCCGTTCAGCCAAATCCTTTGTAGGCTCCACGCTTTTGCCCACTGGACCTTCCAGTTGTTGTATTCGTTGTTCAAGAAGCCTTATTCGCTCTTTCATAATCTTTAATTCTTTAATGAGTTCTTCCTTGGTCATGTCGCCTGCCAAAGCATACGAGCACACGCAAAAAGGCAACATCATGAGGGATAAAAAAATGGTCAATATCCTCTTCATCGCATCCTTCCTCCTGGCATATTCCTATTTGTTATTCCACCCTTCAAACTTCACCCAAATGACAGCACCCAGTTCCACCTCTTTTTCTTGTCCCCTGTACTTCATCTTTTCCTTGGAAGTGGTAAGTGCCGCAAATCCCCACCATCCCGAGTGAGGCACTGCATATGTGAAGACGCCATTGGCATCGGCCTTTATTACCTGGGTTACCATGTAATCAGTGGGCGGTATGGCCTTGTGGTCTTTATTGTAGTATTCCACCTCCACTTCAGCATACGGGAGAGGCTTTCCATCCAACAATACAGTCCCCTGAAACACATTGCCCGCATAGAGGCCAAATGGTCTGGACAGGGGAACAACTTCTGTTTTTAGGCCCACCATTTGGTCCCATCCCTCTTCATTTCCAAAGGCCCCTATCACCGTTTTTGTATAGTGAATAATGTACTTGTCCTCTGCGGGCTCCCAATAAGGCTTCGGCACCATATAAAATTGATATACCCCAGGTCTCTTGATTTTGTATTCTAGATCCCAGGCCTTGTGACCCATCACCTTTGTCTCTTTGAGCTGGGAAAGCAGATCTATCCGTTTACCTCGAATCATCACGCCAAATTCACGAGGCTTGGCAAGATCCATACCATTGCCCTCAAAGGGATGAGAAAAGGAAATGGTCACCCTCACCACCCTGGGGTCCCCCGGCATAACCATTGTATCTGAGGGAATCACCATGCCAAAATGGGCAAACGAGATACCACTAAATAGAGACACGAAACACCCTACCAAAACACAACAAAACAATACCCTCTTCATCATGCTACCTCCTTTACTATTTTGCTTAAACACAGTTATTGGTTTAAGAAAGATCCTTCGCAATTATGGACGCGAACTAAAAGGCCACGCCAGCCCTTGGGCATGTTCCTCGGCCCTAGGCCTTCGTGGCCTGGTACGTTTGATCCCTTTATTATTTGGCTTTCGCCTTTTCCGATTAGTCTCTTTTCCTACTTTTGAAATAGAGCACAATACCCATTAATCCGATGATATAACCAATGCCGCCCACGACCTCAGTAAATCCCGGCCCTTTCTCCTCCCTCATTTTGGCAATGGATCGGGCTATGGGTTGAAGCCTGGAATCCAAAGCCTGCTCAACAATCGCCCTGATCTTTTCCTCGCTCACTCCTACTTGCGAAGCAGCGGCCTTCGTGGCCTGTTTTGGACCTTTTGCAACTGTTTTTGGCGAAAAAGCTCCACCCAATTCGTCAGCCTTTAATAGGTATTCCCCTTTGTGGCCCATAGCAGCATTCAATACAATCCTAAGATCGGTCCTCTGAGGAATATCAAAAGAGAATTCCCCTTTCTCATTGGTGCGACCCTCAAGCAGTTTGTTTCCTTCGGGGCCGAAGACCTGAATCAACCCTTTTTGTACCCTATCCCCTGAACTGAAATAGCTCTCTGTATATACCTTGTTCCCCTCTACCCAGGCATACACATAAACCCTATGGGCCAAGGCAGGCGCTGGGAAAAAGGTGATTATGAGCAGGACAAGCATGGCCACCCCCATATTCCCACTATAAACATTTTTGTGGGTGCTCTCCTTACCTCGCATACGTTGCCTCCAAAATTTCCGGTTTGACGCGCCGCAAAAACTTGACACAAAGTACAGTTATAATCCCCTCAATGGCCATCACAGGCAGGTGGGCTAGCAAAATAAGTTTTGCTGCGGGGGCAAACGCCTCTCCTGTAGTTACGAGCGCAGTAGCCACCAAAACCGCCCCCATAAAGACAGCACCGGCACCACATGCAAAGGAACCTGTAATCGACAACCATTGCTTCTTACTGAGGGCAAGCCTGTGAAAAAGCAAGTAGCAAACTATAGCAGGCACGGCCATAGTGACGGTATTCACACCCAACGTAGTAAGGCCTCCAAATTGAAACAAGACCGCTTGGAGAAGCAGTGCAATGAGAATGGCTGGAAATGCTGTCCATCCTAAGACCAAGCCCATAAGGCCATTTAGTATGAGATGCACACTAGATGGGCCAATGGGGACGTGAATAAGGGAGGCTACAAAAAAGGCCGACGCAAAAACTGCCACCTCTGGCACTTTGTCGTAATCCATTTTCTTAATCCCGATTGCTGTGCCAGCGGCTGCAATGGCTCCGCCTGCGATCAGGACCTGTGCGGATAATACCCCTTCTGAGATGTGCATGTTTCCTCGCTTTTCTTGGTTAGCACCTACCCATAATCTCTTGTCTTGGGATATAAACGTTCAGCCAAACTCAGGATGTCCTCACAAATTAAGCCCATAAATAACAGCTCGATTGTGTCATTCCCGCGCCCGCCTGCCTGCCCGCAGCAGGCGGGCGCGGGAGTAACGTCTTGGGAATTTTCTTTCACTCAAAACCATAAAGAGACGCTGTTTCTTTCGTGAATTACCCGCAAGCTTGCCGTCCGGCCGGATTGCTGACTACTTACTTCTGGCTTCTGTATTCTTTTTCCCTTCCTCTTGGCTATTTCGTCCAGAAATATCTTATCCATTATCGAAGACCAATTAATTCCACAGAGGCGTTTGGTTCTCAAAGACAAAAAAACCACGAAGTCTCACTCGTCTTCTGACAGAGAAAAGCCTTCGTGGCCTTTATTATCAACTTTTCTTATCTCTTCAATACTGCGCTTCCTGCGCAAACAGTCAACTCTATAGCAAGGGCCCCAAAGCTCTGTCAAGTATTTTTATACCTCTTTCCCCTTGAACCGGCAGGGATTTGCTGTGATCCATTGAAAGCCCTATTATTGTGCTTATCTTAAACAAGATGGCAATTGCTGGTGGGCTACTGGCTATTGGCAAAAATTTGGATCGGATTCACTAATTACCTCATTTATCAAGGAGACTCAACTTATGGCTTATACATGCAGGCCCTTAGAGAGAAAACACCTCAAAAACCCTATTTCAGTGCGTCATGCTGCCCAGGATCTCTCCTTTGAAGAGGCCAAGGAATTGGCCACCGAATTGGCTAGGCAAAAGGTCTCAGAGCCCATGCTTCTTGCTTGGTTCGATAAGAAAAGGGGCAAATTTTCCCCTCAGGTCGAATGCTGTGATACGGAAAAACCCTCTTGGCTGGTTTACGCTGAATCAAGGGGAGGCAACATAGTAATCGACATTAATGACCAGGATTATGTCTTTGTCTTTTGCAATCTGGCAACATGACCACGTTACATTTCTACTGATCAATACCTGCCCGACGGCTTCTGATAGATACTAGGCTTGATATACTTGTAGGGATGATTAATCCCGCTCAGGGTTTCGGCCCCTCCTATAATAAGATAGCCGTCCGGTTTTAAGGCCTGGTAAAGATTATTCACTACCCTTTCCTTTGCGCTCCTATCAAAATAGATCAGAACGTTCCGGCAGAAGATAACATGAAATTTTTCACGCGGGGGATGGCCTTTTAACAAGTTAAACCGTTTAAAGGTAACCATTTCTCGTACTTCTTGTTTAATCTTGATGTATCCTTCCCACTTACCGACACCCCTTTTGAAGTATTTTTTCATGAGATTAAGGGGAACCTCTTTGGCCTTTTCAATGGGATAGATCCCTTCCTGTGCCTCTTTCAAAACCTTAGTGGAGATATCTGTAGCCAGTATTGCGGGCCTAAACCCCTTCTCAAGGCAGTCTATGGCCACTGAATAGGGCTCCTCACCGCTAGAACACGCCGCACACCATATGGATACATGCTCTGGCCGCAGACATTCAAAGTGCCGGCTCTCTCTGAAAAAATAGGTATGGTTCGTGGACACGGCATCCAAAAAGTGGGTTAACTCGGTCTTATCCTGCTCAATGAGTTTCAAATACTGGCGGACCGAAGAGATACCAGTGGCCCTAAGCCGCTTACCCAAACGGGCCTCCAGCAAATGCTTTTTGCCCTCGTGCAGGTTAATACCGCTCTGCTTGTAAACCAGACTGCTCAGTTTTAAAAATTCTTTACGGGTAAGTGCCATAGTGCACTACATGTGTCGCGGATCATCAAAAATGGTAACGCTCTGGCCAAAGACCCTCGATAGCCTGCAAAGGCCTACACCAAGGGAAAATAATGGCCCTGCCTCTTGTTTTTGGAACTAGCACTATGGTAATCGGCATACTACATGTGTTTATTGAATAGAACCAGGCCTTCTGATTATGAAATCCATCAGATCAGCCAAGTCACGGTCTCGCTATAGATCCTTCATCGCCAGTGGGCCCAAAGGTTAACGGTTCATCCTTGTGCCTCTGTCAGCCCAGGATTCCCCAAGCCTTGATCATTAGTGACGGCATCGCATATAGATTGTGTTTTCAGGCACTTAAGACATAACGCTTTTCCTTGCATCAAATCTTCACGTATGATACAGAAATTTTTGTACACTATACTTTGATTAAAGGAGGATTCTTTACGAGCTGGTGGATATCGTAAACAGATCCATATCTCTTACTACGACCTCCGGTACTGATATCCTTGATATTACGGGTCTTGTCCAGCGCGAGATTGCAGATTCCGGCATCAAGGAGGGAGCTGTTACGCTTTTTATACCAGGTTCCACAGCAGCCCTTACCACCATTGAATATGAAAGTGGGGTAATCAATGACCTTCGCAAGGCCATTGAACGGCTCGCACCCCAGGATATCTATTATGAACACAACGAGCGGTGGGGGGATGGTAACGGGTATTCCCATGTAAGGGCCGCCTTGTTGGGCCCCTCCTTGCATATTCCGATCATTGGAGGTAATATGACCCTTGGCACATGGCAACAAATCGTCTTATTGGATTTTGACAATCGTCCCCGTCAGCGGAAGGTGCTGGTTCAGATCATTGGAGAGTAGGTGGGCCGGCACGAAAAACAAGAACAGGCCTGATCTGGATTGAATGCAGTGGTCAGGGTCGTATCTATGCCTAATGTATACTAGCGAGCAATAAGGGGCCAAAATTTCAGAGGGGCACGGGATTGAATTAAAGAATGAAGTTCCAAAGGCATTCCCTGAAATTTTGGCCATATTTTGTTTTTGGAGCATGCTTAGAAAATTTTTCAGTAGGCGTGGCCTGTAGCCTGTAAAAAGACAAGGTGATGGCCGTGAAAAAGGAGTAATAGCCGGTTGGAAAAAAAGGCAGAATCAGGCTCTATTATTCGCAAAACGATAACATTCCCAGATCCCGACCTACTTCGGGCATTGTGCGGACAGGGTAATGCCCACCTGCACATGATAGAAAAACGCCTTGGGTTGTCTCTTTATCTGAGAGGGAATGTGATCACCTTAGAGGGAAGAGACTGGGAAATAGAACTCTGTGAGACATTATTGAATCAGCTATACGATCTATTGAAGGCAAAATTTCCTCTTTTTCCGAACGATGTTGATTATGCCATTAGAATACTAAGCCATGACAAGTCTGCAAGGCTTAAAAAGATATTCAGAGATGAGGTCTTTATTTCGTCCAAGAAGAAGATTATTACGCCAAAAACCATAAACCAAAAAGAATACATTGATGCCATCCGGAAGTTTGATATAGTGTTCGGGATTGGCCCAGCAGGCACAGGGAAGACATATCTGGCGATGGCCATGGCCATCGCCTCCTTGTTGAAGAAGGACATTAATCGTGTAGTGCTTGCCAGACCCGCAGTGGAAGCCGGCGAGCATCTTGGGTTTTTGCCCGGTGACCTGTACGAAAAGGTAAATCCTTATTTGAGGCCCTTGTACGATGCGTTGCACGATATGATGGATTTTGACAGCGCCTCGCGCCTTATTCAACAGGGGGTCATTGAAGTGGCACCACTGGCCTTTATGCGGGGGCGGACCTTGAATGATTCCTTTGTAATCCTAGACGAGGCGCAAAATGCCACATCCGAACAGATGAAAATGTTTTTGACCCGCCTTGGGTTCAGCTCAAAGGCGGTAATCACTGGAGACATAACACAGACCGATTTGCCCGAAGGAAAAATCTCAGGCCTTATAGAGGCGCGAGAAATATTGAGCCATATCAACGGGATCCGGTTTGTCTATTTTTCAAAGGAGGATGTCATTCGTCACCCTCTTGTACAAGAAATTATTGAGGCCTATGATAAACTCGAGCAAAAAAGACAACCAGAGAAACCACGTTACTAATACAATTGTACTGGTTTGACTGCCAGGATTGGATTCTAAAGACAATGGCTGAAAAAAAACCAGGAAAAAAGATTTGGACCGGCAAGCCCCCCAAAAGGGGCGAACAGGAACGCCGTCTGTCCATTAAAAACGAGACAAAGGGAAAATCAAACGCCCGTTACGAGCTCACCAGGTGGGGAGTGACGGTTTTTCTCAGTATTATCATCGCCGTATTGCTATATCCTGGTCTGCTAAGCAAGCCCAAGCAGTACAAACTGGGTGACATCGCCCAAAGGGATATCAAGGCAAGCCATGAATTTCTGATTGAAGACACAACACTGACGGAAAAGAACAGGATAAAGGCCGTAAAAGAGGCACCTCCTGTTTATGACTTTGACCCGTCTGGTTCCAATGCCATCAATAGAATAAAAGAGGCATTTGCAACAGCCCGGCGTTCCCTTGCCTCCCTAGAAAAGGATCAAGAGATTTCCCCCAAAGGTGTCTCTTCCAGCCAGCCTGCAAAACCCGGGGATACGCAGGAAACCTTCTCGAAAGAAAAATTTTATGAAATCCTCGAAATTCCTCCAGATGATACCCTTTTCCAAAAATTAGAGAAAAGTACCTTTCCGGTGGAAGTGGAAAATCTTGTGATACGGCTCTTGGCTCCTGTTCTTCGAAAGGGAATAGTGCTCAATAAAAAGGAAATCCTTGGCCATGCAACCCATGGACTAGTCCTCCATAATATCCTTAATGATAGAGAGATAATGGTCGCGGATGCGAGCAGATTTTTCGATTTAACTGAGGCCAAGCGCTTTATAAGACAAAAATGGGAAAAGACCAATCGCCCCTTACTGCCCCCCGAACTGAAACAGGTTGGCCTCACCTTGGCACTTGCGTTGCTCAAGCCCAATGTCACCTTTAACAAAAGGGAAACAGAGCTTCGCAAGGATGCTGCAAGAAAATCAGTTAGACCCGTATACTTTAAGGTCAAAAAGGGCGAAATGATCGTTCGTGAAGGGGAACCCATTCGGGAAGAACACCTCCTTAAACTGGCCGAGGAATACAAGTTCCTCAACAAGGACAAATTCTTGGGCCATATTCCTGCAATGGCCGTGCTTGTGGGCTTCCTTCTTTTCTCTTTCTATCTTGTGACCACGCCAACCACTCTACAAACTATGGGCAAAAAGAGGGACTTGCTGTTTCAAGCACTGATTCTTATTGTCTTTTTCCTTATAGCAATGGCCGCCAACTTTATTGCCTCTGAGATAGCAAGGGGATTTCCTTTTGTAACCTCGCGTGCCCTTATTTTCGCAATTCCAATTGCAAGCGGCCCAATGCTTGTATCCCTGTTCCAAGGAATCCGAATAGCGGCCGGATTTTCGGTTCTTTTGTCTGTTCTTACGGCATTGGTCTTAGGCGGGCAGGTGGAATTCTTTGTCTATTTTCTCATCGGCAGTCTGCTTGCTGCCCATGGTATGAGAGAGTGCAGGGAAAGAGGGGTTTTCATCAAAACAGGGTTAAAGGTTGGGCTCATCAATATGGTATTGGCAATAGCCATTGAGACCCTCCATGGCTTCTTTTACACTGTGGAGCCCCTTGTTGCATCTGCCACAGCCTTTTTTGGAGGGATCCTCGTTGCAGTCATTACAACAGGCAGTGTGCCGCTCATTGAAATGGCCTTTGGATATACCACAGACATCAAGCTACTGGAGCTGGCAAGCCTAGACCAGCCATTGCTTAGGCAGCTCATGGTACAGGCCCCCGGCACCTATCACCACAGTGTTATCGTCAGCCAGATGGTAGAGGCCTCTGCCAAGGCCGTTGGCGCCAACCCGCTTTTGGCAAAAGTGGCGGCCTATTACCACGATATCGGAAAAATGAAAAAGCCTCTATACTTTATCGAAAACCAAATAAATGGCCAAAACAAACATGAAAAGCTAGCCCCATCAATGAGCAGTCTGATTCTGATCTCCCATGTCAAAGACGGCGTGGAGATGGCCATGAAACATAAGCTCGGTCAGCCTATCATCGACATTATTCGCCAACACCACGGCACCAGCTTGATCACCTATTTTTATGAAAAGGCAAAGGAGCAGGCCGAGCACCGATCAGACAAGGCCCCCCAAATCAAAGAAGAGGACTTCCGCTATCCTGGTCCCAAGCCCCAAACCAAAGAAGCCGGGCTGGTTATGCTGGCCGATGCGGTTCAAGCGGCATCCAAAACACTCGTTGACCCGACACCTGCTCGAATTCAAGGGTTGGTACAAAGAATCATAAATCGTATCTTTTCCGACGGCCAACTTGATGAATGCGAATTAACTCTAAAGGATCTGCACCAAATCGCCAAGAGTTTCAATAAGACCCTTAGCGGCATTTTCCATCAGAGGATCGAGTATCCCGAACCCATGCCAAAGGCTCCTGGGGGAAGAAAGGCAGCAAATGGAAATACTGATCAGATGGCAGCAGGAGATTCCAGGAATCAACGCTCAGGAAATAAGACAAAAAATGGAGAAAGCCTTAGACGACTTGGGTTGTCATGATAAGGAACTCAGTATCCTCTTCACCTCTGACGAAGGGATTGCGCAACTCAATCACCAATACCTGGGCCGGCAGGGGCCGACCAATGTAATAGCCTTTCCCATGGCTCCAGTTTCCCAAGACGAGCCTGACTCACCACTGCTGGGAGACATCGTGGTTTCCGTTGACACTGCTGTCCGTGAGGCAAGGGAAACTGGATACTCTCTGATGGACACCCTGGGTCGATTACTTATTCATGGACTGCTGCATCTGTTGGGGTATGACCATGAGACATGTGATAAAGACGCAAAACGAATGGCTCAAGAAGAAGATCGACTAATGAAAATCTTTAAGGAGGCATAACTATGGCACGACTAGCGGTGAACGTGGATCATGTAGCCACTGTCCGGCAGGCACGTGGGATCACAGAGCCTGATCCTGTGCTGGCCGCCGGCCTGGCCGAACTGGCCGGAGCCGAGGGTATTATATGCCACTTACGGGAAGATCGGCGACACATTCAGGACAGGGACCTACGACTCTTAAGGGAAACGGTAAAGACAAAGCTCAACATGGAAATGGCGGCCGTAGACGAGATGGTGAAAATTGCCCTTGAGATCAAACCAGATCTTGTAACCCTAGTCCCTGAGAAGCGAGAAGAGCTCACCACCGAAGGAGGGCTGGATGTTTTGGCACGAAAAGACCATTACGCCAATGTAACCGCCCGCCTGAAGGAGGCGGGGATCATGGTAAGCTTCTTCATTGACCCTGACTCTGCTCAGGTGGAGGCAGCTAAGCAATGTGGAGGAGACATCGTTGAGATACACACAGGCCACTATGCCGAGGCCCGCACCGAAAAAGAGGCAGACCGGATCTTTTCCCAGATAGGCGCTGCTGTCAACACGGCGGAAAAACAAGGGCTTCGGATCAGTGCGGGCCACGGCTTGAACTATGTCAACATAAAGCGGTTCCGAGAGCTACCTCAAATAGAGGAATATAGTATTGGTCATAGTATTGTTGCCAGGGCCGTGCTGGTGGGATTTGAACGTGCTGTTAGAGAGATGGTTGACCTGGTGAAAGATTTTTGAATCCGGGTGGATATTGAAATGATTTACGGCATAGGTGTAGATCTCGTCCATGTGCCCCGAATGGAGAAGGTTATTAAGAGATGGGGCAACCGATTCGTGGACCGAGTCTTTACCCCTCTGGAAAGGGATACTGCCTACAAAAGGACTTATCCCTACTCGGCCTTTGCCCTCCGGTTTGCGGCCAAGGAGGCCCTTTCCAAGGCAGTGGGGCTAGGCATGCGAGAAGGTGTCAAATGGAAAGAAATTGAGATAATCCACGATCCAAGAGGGAAACCCCAAATTCGGTTGAAGGGTAAGACCGAGTGCATTTGCCGGGAAAAGGGGATCACGGGAGTCCACGTAACCTTGTCGGACGAAGGGGATAACGCCATTGCTGTGGTTGTACTGGAGAAGAGCGATGAGACTAGTCAAGGCTTCTGAAATGCAGGAAATGGATCGCCGGACCATTCATGACCTAGGCATCCCTGGCGTAGTACTCATGGAAAACGCAGGTAGGGGTGCGGCCCATACCTTTTTGAATCATTTTGGTCCAGAAAATGGTTCCAGGGTGTTGATCGTTTGCGGTCGTGGGAATAACGGCGGCGACGGCTATGTGGTGGCCAGATACCTGCACGAGGCAGGGCTGAAGCCAACTATTATGGTGCTGTCCCAAAAGGAAAAAATTGCTGGTGATGCCTTGATCAATCTAAACATCATCCACGGGATGGGCCTTGATATCCATTACCTCCCTGATGAACAGGCCTGGGAACAGCATAGATCCACACTTGCCCATGCCAACTATATTGTGGATGCTATTCTGGGTACAGGGCTCAATTCCCCCGTAAGGGGATATTATGCCCGGGTGATCAAGGACATAAACGAGACTGGCAAACCCGTGATGGCCATTGATATTCCTTCTGGCCTCCACTCAGACAGTGGTGCTGTGATGGGCGTGGCGATCAAGGCCTCACTCACGGTAACCTTTGGACTGCCCAAAATCGGTCAGGTGGTCTTTCCCGGAAAAGACCTGGTAGGCCGACTCGTGAGGATAGATATATGCATACCAGAGGCAGTAGCCCAGAGTGTGCCAGGGCAATATCGCCTTACAGTTCCAGAAGATTTCAAAGACCTGCTCGTGGAAGACAAGGAGGATATCCATAAGGGACACAGGGGCCATCTTCTTATCTTGGCCGGCTCGCCGGGAAAGACAGGTGCGGCCACATTGGCAGCCCTTGGGGCAGTGAGGGCTGGGGCGGGATTGGTCACGGTGGTAGTGCCTGAAAGTCTGAACCCCATCCTTGAAGAAAAACTCACAGAGGCCATGACAGCACCGGCTCCTGAGACCTCGGAGCAAACCCTCTCCATAAAGGCCTTGCCCCTTATAGAGGAACTTATGGAAGGTAAGACAGCCCTTGCCATTGGCCCTGGTCTTTCCACTCACCCTGAGACAGTGGAGCTTGTCAGAGACCTTGTCTCCCGTTGCAAGCTACCCATGGTGATCGACGCCGACGGTCTGAACACCCTTGTGGGCAGGCTGGAGGTGCTTTCCAATTGTGCCGAGCAAGCGATCCTTACACCCCATCCAGGTGAAATGAGCCGCTTGACAGGGAAAACTACTGGTGAAATCCAGGCTAACCGGATTAGCACAGCCAGTTATTTTGTAAAGGCCCACAAATGTGTCCTGGTCCTCAAGGGAGCCGGAACCCTCATTGCATTGCCAGGAGGGGGATTACACGTCAACCCCACTGGAAACCCGGTCCTTGCCAGTGGAGGGGCAGGTGATGTGCTCACAGGGTTGATTGGGGGATTTCTGGCCCGCCGCTGGCCTTTGGACAAGGCCGCAGTAGCCGGGGCTTATATACATGGGCTGGCCGCGGATTGGCTTGCAGAACAAGTGGGGAAGGTGGGCATCTTGGCAGGGGAGTTACTTGATGTAATCCCTTACATCATAAGCTCCCTTTATTCAGATCAGTGGCCTCTTGAAGCACCGGCCCCTCATCTGGATCTCATGTAACACAGAAAGTAACCTTTAAATGTTGAAAAAAAGACCAATTGAAGGCATTTGATTGACGTGGG
>Ga0164310_10001707_pt1 | contig 12559 bp, 7 predicted proteins | sample GuaBasSedimGuay1_FD_121795 | JGI IMG/M metagenome (GOLD analysis project Ga0164310, IMG submission 121795) | Subseafloor sediment microbial communities from Guaymas Basin, Gulf of California, Mexico - Guay1, Core 4569-9, 0-3 cm | ecosystem: Environmental > Aquatic > Marine > Hydrothermal vents >... | reverse complement strand
CTTCAAAATTATTTCATCCATTTCTCTGCCAAGGGCAGGATTCACATCTGATGGCCTCCTGGTAAACAATTGGTCTTTCAATTTTACCTTCTTTTTCAATAGCTGGGTTATGGACTTAACATCGCGGAACAAAGGCTCTGGCGACAACATCTCAAATAGCATGGTCCCCGCCGCATATATGTCTGCCCTGCCATCCACATCACCCTCCAAGATCTGCTCTGGGGCCATATAGCCAGGGGTCCCCAAAATTATGGAAGTGGTAGTCTCCGGACCTTTGGCCACCTTTGCCACCCCAAAATCCATCAAAATAGGACGTTTGGTGTGTTTTTCCATAAGGATATTTGCCGGCTTTACGTCTCTATGAATAATACCCTGTTGATGAGCGAATTCAAGGGCATCCAAAACCTGGACCATAATGTTCAAGGCACTCTTCACGGGCAAAGCCCGTCTGGAAGGAAGGATATTTTTTTTTGCCTTTTTTATATAATATTCGAGAGAACGACCGTTGACTAGTTGCATGGTAAAAAACAGAAATTCGCCGGTATCACCCACTTCATAAACAGGTATAATGTTAGGGTGCGAAAGAATTGCCGCTGCCTCGGCTTCCTGTCTAAAAAACTCAGCAGTTACTGGCGTCAGGAGAGATTTGGGAAGGATCTTGACAGCTATCTGACGTTTCAACGTCTTCTGATATGCTATAAATATCGCCCCCATTCCACCGCGGGCAAGCTCCTTCAGAAGGACCGATGTACCCACCTGCTTACCGATGAGGTGGTCAAAATTCATTGAAGCAATAGAGGCCATAGGATCCTCAATTTTCAAACCATATCCTTAAGATACTCCTCATTGCACATATCGGCACTTTCATCAAGAAATCTAAATCCAATGAGGGTATTTATTCCTGAACTTGTGATCTCGGCCTTTGGAGGGATCCGCTCCAGTGCCCTGCGCTTATTTAGACCTTTGACGCCCTTTATACATTGGCATTTCCCATACACAACACAGCAAATATCTTGGCATCAGTTAACAAGTCAGGAATCAGGCAATATTCGTTTGGCTGGTGTGCCGTATCAGGTGATGTACACCAGACCGCAGCAGGAAGACCTGCCTTACGGAAGATGGCGGCGACGGTTCCCCCTCCGATCCCCATGGGTTTTGCCTCCCTTCCAGTGACCACCTTGATGGCCTCGGACAGGGCCTTAACCACAGGTGAGTCCACTGGAGTCGGGGGGGTTGCATCTTCCCTGTGGGTGGTGTCCACCTGAATGTCAATCCCCAACTCGGATCCGAGTTCATGGGCTATGCGTTCGCATCGGTCAAAGACCTCGTCCACTCCATAACGGGGAAGTATCCGGCAGTCCATATAAAATATATCTTTTCCTGGTATGGTGTTAACATTTGCCACATTGGCCTCAAACTTTGTGGGCTCAAAGGTAGATATGGGAGGACTAAACAACTCATCTTTTTCACCAAATTCCTCTTTTATTCTCTCAAGTGCAACAATCAGCTTAGCTGCTCCATACAGGCTGTTTTTCCCCTTATTAGGGGTGCTGGCGTGGCACTGTTTTCCTATTACCGTAAAGCGGAGCCAGAGTCTGGATTTTTCGGCCACTTCAATCATGGTGCCTGTCTCATTGCCGCCATCAGGAACTACAATGAGATCCTCCTGTTTGAAAAGTGAACCTCGTTTCTCCAAAATGTAAGATAGTCCATATTTGCTCCCGGTTTCTTCGTCAGCCACCACTGCCAGGCCTACCGGCCGCTGTAGTCTGTGGCCGCTTTCCATAATTCCCTTGATGGCAAGATAAGGACTAACAAAACCGTGTTGATTGTCCTCAACCCCCCGTCCGAAGATCTTGTCTCCTTCCACCCAAACTTGATAAGGATCATGTTTCCACAACGATAGATCCCCTGGAGGCACAATATCCGAATGACAAAGGATCCATAACCTCGGCAGTGCTTGGCTGCCATCCCAGGTGGCAACAAGATTGGGTCTGTATCCGTATTGGGCCCTGCTATCCGGGGCATTGATTTCTTCCAGGCTATCAGGGTGCAAGGCCAATAGAAGATCCTTGATAAAGGTGGTCTTTTCATGTTCGCCGGTCCCACCATTGTCTGGTCCGAGGGCTACACGGGAAGTGAGTTCTTCTTGAAGTATTATGATCTCCTGCCGGTAATTATCAATACACGAAAAAATTTCTTTTAGTTTATCCATAACCACTACTCTTTCCTTTCATACAAGGCCGGATAATCCGACGATTTTCTTCATAATCTCTTCCATAAAGGAAGCAAGCCCAGGGGCAGAAGACGCAAAAATAGGCGCTCCGAATCGTATATTCACTTTTGTCCTCCAAAACCCCTTTCTATAGTGAATACCTACCGGGACATAGGGAACCTCTATCCTGTTTAATATGAACCATATAACACCCGTCCGCACAGGCCCTATTTTCCCTTCATAATAAGTGCCTTCCGGAAAAACCACAACCCCTTGGCCAGAGGACAGAGCTGCCAATACCTTTTGTAGAGAACTTTTTGTTCTAACAGGCTGGGCCCGATTGAGCGGGATTCCTCCCAAGGACTTTAGGTACCAACCTATTGGTGGTATCCGGAAAAGCTCGTATTTTGCCACATAATAGAGAGGCCTTGAAGCTGCAAGGCTCAATAAAGGAATGTCCACCCACCGCTGGTGTTTTGGCAGGAGGACAAACCCGGTATCCCTGGGCAGGTTTTCTTTTCCTTGGACCCTTATGGAAAAAAAGGGAGCCAATACCACCTGGGCCAAACGCTTGGTGGGCCAAAACGCCCAGGCCTTTACCATTGCTCAGATCACTCCACAGTCACGCTTTTGGCCAAGTTTCGAGGCTTATCAATGTCTCTCCCTAAAAAGTTGGCGCAATAATAGGCCAAGAGCTGGCATGGGACAACCGCCAGGATAGGATTTAGATAATCCAATGTGGGTGGTATCTCTATTACCTCATCTGCCATTTCCCTTATTTTCTCATCGCCTTGGGTCACGATAGCAATGATTGGTCCCTTTCGACTCTTGATCTCCTGAATATTGCTTATCATCTTCTCGTACATATCATCCAATGGGGCAATGGCGACCGTAGGCATATCGGGATTCACCAAGGCAATAGGTCCATGCTTCATTTCTCCCGCAGCATAACCCTCTGCATGAATATAAGAAATCTCCTTTAATTTCAGGGCACCTTCCATGGCAATCGGGAAGTTGTACTTTCTACCCAAGAAAAGCCAATTCTTATACTTATGATATTTCTCCGCAATGGCCTCAATGTGATGGGCTTGAGCCAAGACTCGCTGCACCTGGTCTGGGAGGGCCTGGAGGGCCCGTATGGCTGTTACACCTTCGGTAAGGGAAAGGTTTTGATGCCGTCCTAGAAGGAGGGCCAAAAGGGTTAGTATGGTGAGCTGGGAAGTGAATATCTTGGTAGAGGCGACACCTATTTCTGGGCCAGCGTGATTATAAACTCCGGCATCAGTCTCCCTGGATATGGAACTTCCCACCACATTTACTATACCCAATAGGTTTGCACCCTTGCGTTTTGCCTCCCTAATGGCAGCAAGGGTGTCTGCGGTCTCTCCTGATTGGCTTATGGCCAAGACAAACGTGTTAGGAGGAAAATTGAGCTTACGGTAACGAAACTCAGAGGCTAGCTCCACTTCCACATCTACTTCAGTCAGTCTTTCAAACACATAGCGCCCTACGCATCCCGCATAATACGATGTACCACACCCAACTATCACCAAGTGGCGGCATTCCTTTAATTTATCCCATATAGGCACTATGCCCCCCAATTTAGGGACACCTTCGCCCAGTTCCACCCTTCCCCTCATGGCGTTTCTTATGGTTTCAGGCTGCTCGTAGATCTCTTTGAGCATATAATGAGGAAAACCATTCAAATCAGCATCTTCTGCCCGCCACTCCACCCGTTCCATATCACGCTTTATTACGCGGGCCTGAGCAGTGGATATGGAGAAGTCGTCTTTGGTGAGAACGGCCAGCTCATTGTCTTGGACATGGACCACCTTATCAGTGTACCTCACCATGGCAGAGACATCAGAAGCAGCAAAGTGACCATCATCTCCCACTCCAATGATCAATGGGCTTCCTCTTCTTGCCACCACAATTTGCCCCGGAACATTCTTGTGCAGGACCGCTATCCCAAAGGTGCCCTCTACTTGGGCCATGGTCCTGCGAACGGCCTCTGCCAGGTCACCATCAAAATTAAGGGCTATTAGATGAGCTAATATCTCTGTATCGGTTTCAGAACGAAAAGTGGCTCCATCTTTTTCCAGTCGTTTCTTTATGGAATGAAAGTTTTCTATAATTCCATTATGGATCACAAAGACCTTTTCATCTGGATCTGTGTGGGGATGAGCATTCTCTTCACTAGGCTCGCCATGGGTGGCCCAACGCGTGTGGGCTATTCCCGTGGTCCCGGGAAGTGCCACATTATGGAGTTTCTTCTCCAGTTCCTCTATCTTCCCTACAGAACGGTACCTAACCACCTGAGTGCCTCTTTGAATGGCGATTCCCGCAGAATCATACCCACGATATTCCAACTGCTTGAGCCCATTGAGCAGAATGGGCTTTGCCTGTTTGGTTCCCACATAGCATACTATGCCGCACATGGTCGTCCCCTTCCCCGAATCCTCGGGTTAGTGTGGTTACTAGAATTTGAGCAGAATGCCCATTTGGTCTCCGTCCATAAAATCAGAGATTTCTGGATGAGGCTTCAGCCGTCAGCAATAAGATTTCTCGTCAATTACATTCCTCCCCGCCTGCGCTGGTGTCGTGGCGGGCAGGGAAATGACATCCTCGTTTTGTAATTCGAATGCGTTCAACGAGCTGTTACTACTTAGGAGCTGTTAAAAGTACTCTGGTAGTATATCGGCCTTTCAAAGAAATCGATGAAATTCTTACTCTATTCCGTTTAACTTTGCACCTCGCGCACTACACCCTATGGCCTAATCCACACCCTAAACTAGGCCCTGATCTAGCATGGCATCCACTACTCTCACAAACCCGGCTATGTTGGCACCAACAAGGTAATTACCCGGTTCCCCGTATTCTTCAGCAGTGTCCAGGCAAGTTTGATGGATATTTTTCATTATGTTGCGAAGACGGAAATCAACCTCTTCCCTAGGCCAATTAAGGCGCATACTATTCTGCGCCATCTCCAACCCTGAGACGGCGACGCCCCCTGCGTTTGAAGCCTTGCCCGGGGCGTAGAGGAGCTTATTGTCTAAAAATATCTGGACGGCCTCTAGAGTAGATGGCATATTTGCACCCTCACATACCAGTCGCACCCCATTATTGACCAAATTTTGGGCATCCCTTTCATTTATTTCATTTTCAGTAGCACAAGGGAAGGCGCAATCAGCCTTGTGGTCCCAAATGGGGTTGTGATCTCTAGATGGATCCGCCTCGGTGTAAACTACGTCCTTGTACTCCTCGGCATACTCCCTAATCCTCCCACGTCTGACGTTTTTAAGCCGTTTAATAAATGCCAGTTTGGCACTGTCTATACCTGCCTCGTCATAAATGTAGCCAGAGGAATCAGACATGGTCGTCACCTTGGCGCCAAGCTCAATCAGTTTTTCTACAGTATGCTGGGCCACATTACCGGCCCCTGATACCAGGCAGACTTTACCCTTAAAATCTTCGCCTTTGGTGGCTAGCATCTCTGCGGCAAAATATACACAACCATAGCCTGTTGCTTCAGGCCGAATCAGGCTGCCACCCCAACCAAGTCCCTTCCCAGTAAGGACACCGGTGAATTCGTTTTTTAATTTCTTATACATACCGAAAAGGAAACCTATCTCTCGGGCTCCCACTCCAATATCTCCGGCGGGGACATCAGTATCAGGGCCTATATGTCTATATAGCTCTGCCATAAAAGATTGGCAGAACCGCATAACCTCATCATCTGATTTCCCTTTTGGATCAAAGTCTGATCCGCCCTTCCCGCCTCCCATGGACAGAGACGTAAGCGCATTCTTGAAAACCTGCTCAAAGGCTAGGAACTTAAGAATACTCAGGTTCACAGAAGGGTGAAACCTCAGCCCCCCTTTGTACGGGCCCAAGGCACTGTTCATCTGGACCCTGAAGCCCCGATTAACCCGTACTATTCCCTGATCATCCACCCATGGCACCCTGAATATGATTACCCTTTCAGGCTCTGTAATTCGCTCCAGAACACCGAGTTTTCTGTAGTGGGGATTTCTATCAAGAACCGGTTGCACGGTCTCCAAAACCTCTTGTACTGCCTGGTGAAATTCCTTTTCCCCCGGATCCCTGGATTTTATTAACTCCATAATGTCATTCATTTGCCATCTCCTTTCTACTCAATAATAAAATTCCAAAATCCTTCTCGATCATTTGGCAACCCACCATTGACAGCTCTGAGACAAATCCGCTTGGGCCGCATCCATCTCCTTTGGATAAATCACACAATGGGATCTGTTGCTATCTATCTTGACAACCAGAGGGGTTTCCACCCTGATATGCCTTAAGAATGCAGTCTCTTCCACCAAAGGTTGGGAATATAACCACTCCCAATTAAGGTAATCTCCACTTCCTTCTGTGACAGTAAGGTAGTGGATACCTAATGAGGTAATATTCAAAAAGAAATGGGAGCCTTGAGAGGGATCAGCCTTGAGCTTTTCATACCTCAACTCCACAATAGCACACACCCCGGAAATATCTTTCCAGTTAACAGGGATACCCAGCCACGGGTCAGCAGAACCCCATCGCCCCGGCCCGATCAAAAGATAAAGTCTCCTCTGGGAGACCAATCCCGCATTTATCCTTCTTATCTCTCTTGCTATCTGTCCAGTGGATTCCACGCTGAACACATCTGGTTTTACAAAAACAACATCCCTGATATTATCCTTTATCCCCACACCAAGGGCCTGGGTGCACCGGCATATGCCGTTTTTGAGCTCCTCTTCAGTGATCCTTATATTGAAGCGCTCCTGCTCAAAGGCCATGGGCCTTATCTGAAGAAAGAAAAAGTCCCCTTTCTTTGGGCTGCCTTCACGCAAATTCACGGAAAACTCAATTTCTATGGGGCATCCTAGGCTCCTTCGGCCTAGAAACAAGAGATCACTCAATAGTTCCGGAAGGGGGAATAAATTGTGTTTGAGAATAGATGAGAAGGTCAAGACCTTGGGCCCGGGCATATGGCCAGAGTCCCTTATGCGGTGTTCCTCTGGGATGTAAGTCCCACCAAGGGCCTTCACGGGCAACTCATTTTCTGCCTCGTCCACCTGCCTTTTTTCCAGGTTTGAGTAAGGCTCAAATTGTAGGGTATCGGGATAATTTCTGATTCTAAGGGCATAAAACATTCGTTGAGCATTCTCCAGAATGTCATCTACATTGGAAAACTGAGGGGTAACTTGCGGATATTTAGGACAGAATCTCAGGGCCTTTTCTCCTTCCACAACTGTTTTTCCAAACCCAAGTGCGATACTGGCGATTCCGTCCTCAGGCATCATTGGGCCAACAGGATAAAAATTGTATGACTGTGCTACACCGCCTATCGTTGGATATAGGAATTCTCCATGTTCTTGGCCCACAAGCTGTTGGATTATCACTGCCATGGCCTCTTCTTGAGGCCGTATTGAAATGGTCCTGGAATAGGATTTGGCTGACTCATAATAAGTGGAGGCATATACCAATTTGATTGCTGTAACCAGATGGTGCAAGCGCACATTGAAGTCAGGATGGTTGTTCGGAATCATATAGGTCTTATAGATCCCTGCAAATGGTTGAAAGTGTGCATCCTCAAGGAGGCTGGAGGATCTCACAGAAAGGGGGTATTTTACTTTCTCCAAAAACGCCCTGAGTTGTTCCACAAGCCATTCTGGCACGCTGGCCTTCATGAAGCTCTCTCTGATTTCTTCGTCGGTATACCCTTCCTGAGAGAAACGCTTGAGATCATTTTTCTCAACAAAAGACTCGAAACCATCTGTACAAATTACCAGAGTCTTGGGGATCACAATATTCACTTCAGGGTATTTTTGGTGGAGTTCTTGTTGTTCATGTAGCAGCGCTGACATAAAAGCCAGCCCTCTGGCCTTCCCTCCAAGGGAGCCCTGCCCTATCTTAACAAAATCCGTAACCTCCGGGTCAAAATATGTCGCATTGAATTGCGCAACGACCCCTTTCTGGCGCCACTTTCTTAACCCGTGAATCGTTGAGATCAGATACTCCCTAATCTCTTCCAGGTTGTCAAAATCCGACGCCCGAGCTTCTCTTATTGTGGCCGCAAGGCTAAATTCGGAGCGCGCCATTATCCACCTGGAAAAATGGTTGTGCTGGGCATGATACCATAGAGACTCGTCAGGGATCTGAGCCACTTTTATCTCCAATTCATGCAAGTCGGCAGCCCTGTCAATCTCAGTGCCATCAGGCATCCGAAATACGAACTCTCCAAAACCCAGGTGGGTCAGAAAAAATTCATGTAGTTCATTGCTCAAATTGGGGCTGTTCTTGTCAATAAATTCGGCGGGAATCTGGGCAGCAGCTTCTTTGTTCGCTGACTCGGAACTCATAAGCAAAAGGGGAAGATCCGGAATCTCTCTTCTGATCTTTGAAAGCAACTCAAAACCCGCATTATCATCCAGTCTACCCTGTCTAGGCAGACGGGTATCAGATATTACTCCGAAGAGAAAATCCTTGTATTTTTCACAAAAGGCAACACCTTCCTCATAGGTGAGGGCAAGAAGTATCTTGGGCCTTGCCCGCATAAGCAGGAGTCTATGTTCCTCATTCAATCCGCTCTGCAATACCTCCTGGGTCTGCCTGACTATTTCTTTATAAATAAGAGGAAGGAATGAGGAATAATAAACAGGGGAATCTTCCACTAAGATAAGAACGCGTACCATAGCCTTCTGGGTATCATAATCCACATTGAGGCTGTCTTCGGCGTTCTTCACCAAGGCAAGGAGTAAATCTGAATTCCCAGACCATATGAAGATTCTATCCACACCGGTACAATCCATGCTCTCTGGAAGCGGGTATATGCTTCTTATACTGTGGGCCAAAAGGATGACAGGAAGTGAGGGGAGTATCTTCTTTATGCGGAGGCTCAAAGTGAAAGCATCCATATCTTCGAGGTGGGGCATGGTTATAACCATGTCCACGTTTTTCCGCTCCAATAGCTTAAGTGCCTCGCGTGCAGATGAAGTTCTAGTCACCCTTGGTGGTTGGCTCAGGTTCAATCCTCTGTATTCGTTTATTATCTGAGAGGCCAGGCTTGTATCCTCCTCAAGGATAAAGGCATCATAAGGGCTTGATACCAAGAGGATCTCCCTTATCTTCTTGGCCATCAATTCATGAAATGCCTTAAATCTAGGATAAAATTCTGCTGGATCAATAATATTATTCTTTTCCATGGCTCTTAGGCTAAATGTCAATACTCTTAGCCTGATACCAAAAGTTTTACATACTTTCAGATGGTGGGGCCGCTTATTCTTTCCAGCCCTCCCATGTAGTCACGAAGGGCTTCAGGTATTATCACTGTCCCGTCAGCCTGCTGATAGTTCTCCAGGATTGCCACAACGGTTCTTCCAACAGCCAGTCCGGAGCCATTCAGGGTATGTACCAATTCTGTACCCTTAGCGCCTTTTCTCCTGAAGCGGATACCTGCCCGCCTGGCCTGGAAGTCAGTGAAATTGCTGCACGAAGAAATCTCCCGGTACAACTGTTGGCCAGGGAGCCATACCTCCAAGTCATAGGTCTTGGCAGCGGAAAAGCCTAGATCACCGGTACATAGGCAGACGACCCGGTATGGAAGCTCAAGGCGTCTAAGTATCTCTTCTGCATTACGTGTAAGTCTTTCTAGGTGATCGTAGGAGTCTTCAGGTTTTACAAACTTGACGAGCTCAACCTTATTAAACTGGTGTTGTCGTATTAGGCCCCTTGTGTCCTTGCCATAAGAACCTGCTTCTGATCGAAAACAAGGCGTGTAAGAAACATAAAAAATAGGAAGCTGTTCCTCATTCAGGATCTCTTCGCGGTGGATATTGGTTACAGGCACCTCGGCAGTAGGGATCAGGAAGTAGTCCCATCCCTCAATCTTAAAAAGATCCTCTTCAAACTTAGGCAACTGGCCCGTACCTGTCATACAGGCCCTGTTGACCATAAAGGGCGGCAGGATCTCCAGATAGCCATGCTCCTTGGTATGGATATCCAGCATGAAGTTTATCAAGGCCCGCTCAAGCATGGCCCCCACACCCCTATATAAGGCAAACCGTGCCCCCGCCAGCTTAGCAGCACAGGAAAAATCCAAGATGCCCAGCCTCTCCCCGATTTCCCAATGGGGCAGGGGGTCGAAATCCATTTCCTTGATTTCTCCCCATGTCCGAATCACCTCATTATCCGACTCATCTTGGCCCACAGGAACCGATTCGTCGGGGATGTTGGGAATCACCATTAAAAGCTCTTCCAGCTCATCTTCGTATCGTGTGACCTGCTTTTCCAAATCCTTTATTTCAGAAGACACTGCTTTCATCTCTACAATGAGACCCGAGGCATCTTTCCCTTCCTTTTTCAGCCTAGCAATATCCTGGCTTACGGTATTCCTTTTATGCCTTAATTCCTCCAGCCGGGTTATATGCCTGCGTCTATTGGCATCCACCTCCTCAAAACGGGACATATCCAGATCATAGCCCCTCGCCTTTAACATATCCTTGACCTGATCCAGGTGGGTCCTTACGAATTTGAGATCCAGCATGAACCTGCTCCTTTCACGATCTTGTTTCAGATGGGCTTCGACAAACCTAGCTACTATGGAAAATTTAATACACAATCCTATTACAAGGGTCAAACCATTTCCCCTTATGTTGTCATAATAAAAGAAATAGCAGCGTATATCTAGGATTTCGGACTCAGTCAAGAGCTACGGGATTAGCAATTGCACTTTTCACCCGCTCGTGATAAACACTCACAAATATCTTTTAGCTCCGGGGGACCGATCTAAGGGATTATCGATTTATCAAGAGATGGTTCCCTGTAATGGGAAAATCACAAATGGTAGAGCGCGTCACAAAACCAAACCCGATCTGGAAGACATTCAGTTCCGTCAAACTCGCGATTGTTTTGCTAATCCTAATCGCAATCACCTCGGTTTTGGGCACATTTATTCCTCAACGAGAAGAGGCCTTTGACTTTGCCAGAAAATTAAGCCCCACAACCTTTCACTTTTTCCAGGCCCTGCATCTATTTGATATGTACCATGCCACCTGGTTCAGGGTCTTAATAGGGCTGCTGGCGTTAAATCTTGTGGTCTGTTCCATCGACCGATTTCCCACCACCTGGAGGCGATTCAGCGCCCAACCCAGGCCGGATCGTACCAAGCTCTTTCAAGACCTATCTCCTGAGCAGAGTTTTGAAGCAAAGGTCTCCGGAGATTGGCTACTCAAGGCTATTGAAGCCTATCTCAATGCCCACTACAAACGGGTACACAAGGCATTATCTTCAGGTCAGGCCTTCTTTTATGGGGAAAAGGGACGCTTTTCCCATTTCGGTGTATACCTAGTCCATCTTAGTATTCTTGTCATTATTTTAGGGGCACTTATTGGCTCATTTTTTGGATTTGAGGCTTATGTGAACATCTTAGAGGGCGACCAGGTGCACACTGCACTTCTAAGGGGTCGTACCCTTCCCATAGATCTGGGATTTTCCGTTCGATGTAATGACTTTCGCGTAGCCTTTTATGATAACGGAGCGCCAAAAGAATACCGATCAGACTTAAGTTTCTTGGTAAACGGGAAAGTGGTCAAATCCGCAATCCTCTTGGTCAATCACCCAGTACGGTTCAGGGGAATAACGTTCTATCAGTCGAGCTATGGAAGCGTGGACGGAGACACGGCCAAGATACGCCTTGTAAAAAAGGCCAGCAAACTGGAAGCCACATCAATGACCGTGAAGGTTGGCCAAAAGAATACCCTTCCCCATCAAGAAGGCACATTTGAGATTACCCAAATAAAAGAAAACTTCATGAGAATGGGGCCTGCTGTCCTTGTTTCCGTGGATTCAAGGGATGGGAACCGATACCGATTCTGGGTGTTCCAACATCGCGAAACGATCATGCAACGGTTCCCAGGAATTTTCCAACAATTTCCTAAGCTTAATCCCTCCTCCTTTGAGCCATACACCTTTTTCCTTGATGAAATAGAAAGCCGATATTATACCGGACTCCAACTCAGTAAGGATCCCGGTGTTCCCGTGGTATGGGCCGGATGTTTTCTCATGATTGGGGGCCTTTTTGTCACCTTCTTCACTTCCCATCGCCGGATCTGGATCCGAGTCTCTGAGCAAAAAGGAGTAGCCAAAATAAGCGTGGCCGGAATGGCAAACAAAAATCCGGTGGGACTTGAAAGAGAACTCTATGGGCTTACCAAAGCGCTACAAGAGAAGTTAAAGGGTGAAGCACAATGATAAATACAACCATACTAAGCTATGTTACTTTTGTTTATTTCGCCGCCTTCCTCTTTTACCTCTGTATGATGATCATGAACAAGGAGACCT